>Ga0210018_1001755_pt1 | contig 11168 bp, 14 predicted proteins | sample CryGeyCG2014_010_2_FD_183967 | JGI IMG/M metagenome (GOLD analysis project Ga0210018, IMG submission 183967) | Groundwater microbial communities from aquifer - Crystal Geyser CG09_land_8/20/14_0.10 (SPAdes) (version 2) | ecosystem: Environmental > Aquatic > Deep subsurface > Groundwater | place... | reverse complement strand
GGTTTCTTTGATGCTTTTAATATACTACGATTGGGAAAAAATGTCAAATGCGGGGGGTGGATAAAAATTTGACAAATATTTACAAAACATTTCTTGAGAATGTATCTGACAAAATAAAATCCGTTTTTGATGTTATCAAAAACGGATATCCAGCTTCGTAGTCGCATTTAGTAACTCGAACTGCGTGACGCGCATTTCGTGCAAGACTGACCCTGCGACTTACGAATCGGGGTGAACTTTTTCACGTCTACCACCTCCTTTCTTTTTAAGTATCTCTCTAATTGAGCCGGCAAAAATTTTTGGCTGGGTTAAAATATTTCCTGTTTCAGAATAATTTAATCCAATGCAATAATTGTAAGATGCTTTAAGTCCGGTGTCAAGCATTTTAAGATTGCGAAACTTTTGCATTTTGTCCGATTGATATATTGACAATAAATCTTTTTGAGTAATGTTACCAACCGGACAAGGTAATTGGCTGCAAGGAAAAACATCACCATTGGCAACTACACTAAAAATGGCTCTTCCGGCTTCGCAGATTGGACTTTCAACATCACTAAAGTCAGTTTTAATTAAAAAATCTGGATTCTCATCAACAAATTTCTGAAATTGTTTAGCACTTAAATTAAGTAAAGTCTTATTTGTTTTTTGAGAATAATATTCATCTACAATTGGCCAACTAAAATCTTGTTTTATACCCAACTTCAAGAAAAAATTTTTAGTTTCTTTCCATGTCTCATAATTGTATATCATGAGTGGTGTTGCGACCTCAACATAAAACCCTTTTCTCATAAGAAATTTCAAATTTTTCATTGTTTTTTTATAAGAACCATTTTGATTAGTTATAGTATCATGTGTTTTTTCGTTAGAAGAATAAACGGAAACCTGAATTCTGCCGATAGATCCAGATGTTGGACTTAATTCTCGAAACCACTTTGGAATAAATTGTAAATTTGAAAAAATTTCAATAACAAAATTTTTTTTGGTCGCCATCTCAATAAAATGTTGTAATTTTTTATTGATAAATGGTTCACCGCCTGTAAAAACTAAAAGGAAAACTCCCATATTGCCAAGTTCGTCAAAAAAAGAAGTTATGTCTTCCAAAGTCATTTTTTCAAACACACTAAGTGCTGATGATTCAAGATGCTCCTCGCCAATATAACAATGTTTACATCTTAATATACACCGACGATTAAGCTCAATGTTAACCACTGTGGGAAATCCAAAGTCCATTCCTAAATCAATTAGATTACTTCTGCACAATCTGGTATTAATTTGTCCTTGATGGGCAAACAACATTTTGACGTCAGACTCAAGCTTTATTTTTTTCCAATTCTTTAATAAATAATACATGTCATTTTTAGAAATATCAAACGTCATAAGATCGCCAGAAGAAATGTTCAAAACATGAAAATTTCCTCCAACTACGCGGTAAATAATATTATTCATTACTAATTCCTTTCCTTTTTTATTACTTTTTCTATTTCTTTTATTTTTTCCAAATCTTCTTTTTCTTTTCTTTCTTTTCGATATTTATTTCTTAACCCCCTTGTATAAATTTTGTAATATTGCGTAATATCAACATTAAAAAAATAACTCCCGTTTAAAAATTCAGCCGTTAATTTAAGTGGTTCACCAATTAGTTTTTCAATATCTTTTTTATCTAAAAATGAAACAAAAAAGTTATTTTTAATGAGTTCGCGTTTATGGTCTGGGTCAATTACAAATCCTTTCTTCAACAGAATTTTTTTGCAAGTAGAAAATTGTTTTGGTTGATTTATTATAAAATCAATGTCATTGATCTCGCCTTCTTCCCCAAGTTTTAAATAAAATCCAAGCGAACCATAAATTATTGGATAAATTTGATTTTTGTTAAGTTCTTTTACTATTTCGGTAAATATTTTTATTACCTTTTTCATGAGGATGAATATTTTGTAATTTAGACAAAAATAAAATCCTGATACGCAATTAAAAAAATGATTACTATTTTGTTTATTAATTTTTCGGCTAAATTTTAGCCGGTTTCTTTGATGCTTTTAATATACTACGATTGGGAAAATTTGTCAAATTCTAAACAAAATGATAAAATCAATGCAAGAAATATATGAACTTCACAAAATCCTTTTAACCATAATACAATAATCAATGAATAAACAACTTAAAATTAAAATTTTAAAAATGGTTGAAATTGATCAAAAAATGAGGTCGGGTTTAAAAAAAGGCGGCAAATGGGAAAATAAGATTGATGTTAAAAATACACGAGAAATGAAAAAAATCGTCAAAAAATATGGTTGGCCAGATATTGATTTAGTTGGTGAAGAAGGGTCAAATGGCGCTTGGCTTTTAGTTCAACACGCTGATCTCGATGTTGAATTTCAGAAAAAATGTTTAAAATTGATCAAAAAAAAAATAAAAGATAAAAAAATTTCTTTAATAAATTATGCATATTTAAAAGACAGAATAAATGTTAATAGAGGTAGACTTCAAATTTATGGCACTCAATTTTATCTTAAAAATAATAAACTTGTACCACGAGCTATAAGAGATAAAAAAAATTTAAATAAAAGGCGCAAAAAATATGGGTTAGAAACCTTTGCGATATACCAAAAAAAAATGGAAAGCAGAAAAAAATAAGGATAACCAAATCACGGTTATCCTTCTACTTTAATCTTTAAATAACAAATCAATTAACGCTCGTCTCATTGGCATGCCTGTTTTTTCTTCAAGCCATCCCCATTGGCCATTCGGATTAATTTCCAAAAAAATGAAACTGCCATCTTTCATTAATAGCAAATCAATAGCACCAAATAACAAGTCAAGTTTGGAAACGATTTGCACACACCAATCAGAGATTTCTTCAGGGAGAGCGAACTCTACTTGCGGCACATATCTTGCACCTGCCCTAAAATCAATCTTTGAATTATCATTTTGTTGAGATTCTATTTTAACTGCAAAAACTTTATTTTTAAATACAGACACCCTAATGTCCGCTTCTTTGTCGCAAAAATTTTGTATAATTCCAGGGCAACTCATTAAGCCGTCTTTAAACGCACTCGCTTGTTCATCAATTACGGTTGTAAAAACTGTAATATTTTTTTCTTCAGTTATGGAAATTCTTGGTGATTTTATTGATTTATAAACGGCTTTTTTATTTTGACAAAAATCAACCATTGCTTGCGGGGAATTGGTAAAAATCGTTTCTGGAACATTAAACCCCAATTCCTTAGCCACAATTAATTGCCAAGATTTATTTCTTGCTCTGTTGATTGAAGATGGTTTTGAAACCCATAATACATCAGGCAAAATATATTCAACACCTTCATAAAATTCCCGATATTCATTCGTGCAATATTCAGCAACTTTTTTGTCAAAATGTGAAAAATTCGGTGGTACTAATCTTCTTAACCAAATACTTTTAATTTGAGATTCATCAATGGTCGCATTTGGTAATACAAATTTCACCTTTTGATGAAGCGGATCATAATAACAATTTATAAGATCAGGTCTATCTGTTGGAATTAAAACTAAATTTTCTTTTTCTTTGTTATGACATGCGTTTACAATGATTTTGAGGATCAGTTGTAAAATTGCTTTATTATTAGCCAAAAGTAAGCTAATTTTATTCTTTGTTTAAATTATACACCACCGTATATTCTTCTGTCAAGCGCTTGTATTTTTGCTATAAACCAAACATTGATTCTTTTAAAATTATTTTGGGCTTTGTTTTAAAAATTTCAAGCCAAGTTTTTTTAGTAAATGACAAAAAAGATTTAACAATTTGATAGCCAGTTGCATAACCAGACCAAAAAGGATATTCGTCATTTTTACCAAAGAAAATTTTTTGATAATCATCATCGCTGGAGGAATTTAATTTATCTTTTATACTTCTAAAAATATCAAGTGATTGTTTATGAGATAGCACTATAGACCACAGAGCGGATTTACCTCCAATACTTTTTTCTCTAAAATTTTCCGCTAACCCTTCAAAAATTAGAGAATCTAACAATGTCCTCCATTGATGGTAAGAATAAGAAAAAGAATGTGCCAGTTCATGAACAACAGTATCTTTCAAAGCACTTTGCCAACCATTCTTTGAAACGATAAAAAGTAAAATGTTGTTTTTGTCAGAAGTAAAACCGCTAACTCCTGACATTCTGTTTTTTATAAAAGAATTAAAAGTGGGGAAAAGGTAAAAATTAATCGGCTTGCGTTTATTAACCATCTGATAACATTTATTCAAAACGGTTTTTATTATTTCCGTTATTTTCTTTTGATTAATCTTATATTTATAATCATAATTAAAATTGATTTGACTTTCAAAACCAAAAATTTCCTCTGTCAATATATTTTTTAATTCTGATTTTTTAGTAAAACCAGCGTAATTGTTACATTTCTTATTTATATTTTCTAATAAAAAATCAATGATCTTTTTCTTATCATCTATATTTTGAGGAATGTTGAAAAAATAATTTATTTTCACTTTGACTTGTTCTGTTTTGTTAATCATACAAATAAAATTTATTTCTAATTTTAATTAAATCATCGCTTAAAGACGATGTCAAATAAAAAAACCGATTTTCAAACATAAATCGGTAAAATCATTCCATGTGGTTATTACACAAAATTTAGTCTGTAAGTATCTCCATTGCTTAAACCATTATCATAAATGCCATAAACAATTAAGCCATAGGTGGTATTAAGATTAAGGCCAGTGGCAGTATAGGTGGGATGGATAGATCACGCAGGTGTCAATGCTATGCACACAGAGTCCATAAATCTCTGTTCTGCCAACCAAAATTATAACCTCTTTCTCTCTAAATAATCATAACTCTTAACAAGCCATTCATCAATTTTAGGTAATTTCTGCCAATACTTTCTTAAAACAGGAAGGGTAATTTTATGTTCAGGATATGATTTGATACTTTTTCTTGGATGGATTTTTTTGAATGCTGGCAAAGATAAAATAATGACATTAAAAATTTCTGCCAAATTCCAAAAAACGCCGTTATCTGGGTTTAATTTTTTAAAAATTTTAGAATGTTTTTTCAAACAATAATCATAAAAGATAAAATGGAGTAGTTCGTGAGCTGTTACTGAAACAACTCCTTCTGGATGAAAATAAAAAACCTGAAAGGTTTTATCTTTAATAAACCTTGGGTTGCAGTTAATGATTGATAAATAACCAATGTATTTTCCTTTTGGCCAAGGATGATTTTTAAAAATAATGGCCACTGCTCTAAAATATTCTTCCTCCGTTTTGTTCCACTCTGTTTGAAACTCTTTAACTCCTTTTTCTAAATAATCTTTATGTTTTTGATAAAAATTATCAAAATACTGATCAATTATTTTTTTCTGGATAGTTTTATTCTTTTTCTTTATATTTTTTAATTCTGGATGAACTCCAATTATGCCATTAGAAAAGTCAATACCCCCCGCTTTAACACTTAAGAAAACCAACGCCATCTGCTTGTCCAAGGATTTGTTTAATTTGAATTGAATATGTGGTTGCATAAAATAAAAACCCGAGCAAATTAATTGTAGCAAATTTGCCTACACCTCATAAATAAAAACTTTTGTACTGTCCTTTCTATCGGGCGCGGATTTAAATACTTTTTGATATTTGGCTCCTGGAATTTCATCTGATAAGACTACTACTAACGCTCCCTTTTTAGCTTCCTTCTGTATCTTTTGCCAAGCTTTAATTAAAACTGGTTTGACTAAAAATAAATAAATTATATCAACTTCTCGTATGTCTGCTTTTAAAAAATCTTGGCAATGGATATTTGCTTTTGATTTTAATATTTTTGCTTTGATAATTCCATACCAAGCATGTAAAGGCGAGAGTTCAAAGCCAATTATTTTTTTTTGGATTATATTTTTCTGCGGCAAACAAAAAATCTCCCGTGCCGCAACCTAAATCGTAAATTATAGTTTGTGGAGTAATATTTAGATGTTGAAAAATAACAGAAAAATATTTTTTAGGCGTCACAATGTAGGGCACTTTGGTTCTGAAATAAACAATTATGCTGTAGATTAAATACAAAAACAGCAACGCGGTAAAAATTATAAATAAAATTAAAATAAAATTATACATGTTTTTAAATAAATAAAATAACTCATCTTCTTGCATAATTGTTTTTAAGATTTAGTTATTCTTTTTAGCTACTAACCTCGCCACCGCGTGCTGATGTGGCTCTTCAAAACCAGGGTGGCCTTGATCATCAATAATTTTCTCTTTGTAGAAAATAATTTCAAAATCTGAAAATAAATTTTTCAATTTGGTTCAATATAAATCACTTCTTAATTAATCTGGCTCATCCATCGCCTTTGCATCTCTACCGGTGTCATTTTATATACATCTTTAAATATTCTGATATTTTTTATTTGGCTATATTCTCTATTAAGATTTTGATAAAATTTCTTAAATTTATTTCTCCCGAATTTTTCAAGCATGAATTTGACCATTGAACCGGCATAGCAATAATACGCTAAAACATTTTTATCATCCAAATCAGCCCAATTTTTATGGCTAAACATTATTTTAAAATCAGGCAAAATATTCTTTTTCAGACTTTTCTTAACCAATATTTCATGCGGTTGACCATGCCAATTGTGCCCTGTTAAATATTCAGCCAAACCTTCTTGAAAAAAACCAATGGCCAATCCCCATGGCAATGACAACAAGTGCGTGTCCTCGTGCGCTTCAAGGGGTTTGATTTTTTTAGTGTAAAGCAAATGAACAGTAAAATTATGATAAATAGCCTGGGCATACCAATCATCGCCCATTAACTCTTTCTTGATTTTTCTATTCGGATAAAGATAATACTTTATTTTTTGTTTTGGCGCTTTAACTTTTAAAAAATCCAAAATCCTTTTAAAACCAGCTTCCTGCGTTTTAACAATCTCTGTTATTTCTTTTTCTGCCAAAGATTCAGGCAAATAGAAAAAAACATAATGTTTTGATTCATGTTTTTTCCATTGAGAAAAAATTTTAAAATTTTCAATATAATGAGGTAGGTATTGGCTGATAGCAGAATTTTTCATATACCATTATTTTAACAAAAAAGGCTGTTGATATCAACAGCCGGTTTATGAGTAATTTAAACGCAAAAGTCCGCGGTTAATTTTATCAATAAATATCCGCTGACAAAATCTTTTTTTAAAACCATTATAACCGTATTTAACAACCGCGTCATGAATACAACCTGCGCCGCAAACAGGGATATAAGGGCATTACTCTTTTATACATCTGCCTATTCTGCAGTGTTCAAAGCGTTCATCTCTGGCATATTCAGATGGCGTATCCATGATATTGCCAAAAGAATATTCTGAACGACCAACCATACAAAAACATTTCTGTAATGAGCCGCTAGGTTCTATAACCGCCGAATGTTTGGCAATAGCCACGCACCATGGTCCGGCAATAAATTCATCAGGAATTTTAAATCCTAATTCTTGAGCAGATTGCCACACTGATAACATTTTATCAGCCATTATTTCTGCGGCATACTTAACTCTTCTGCCTGCCAAATTAGAAGTTATCAGTCCTAGTGTTAGCTGTATTTTATCTTGCCAGCCAAGACTAGCTAAAAATAATAACAGCTCTGGCACATAATCTGCATTTTCTAAATCAATAGAAATCCTGATGTTAATTTTTTCAACACAGCCAAGATCCAATAACTTCGTCACATTTCTAATAATCTCCGCGAAAGTTCCTTTTTTATTCTGGCCATAACGTCTTGAGTTGTGTATTCTTTCTGGACCATCCAAGGTTATTTGAACTCTCTTCCAGTTATAACTTTTAAACAATCCCGCTGTGTTTTTATCTAACAAGGTGCCATTAGTTATTAGTTCTACTATAAAATTCTTTCCTGTTTGGTCTGCCAACTTGCTAAACGATATTAAAGAATCTTTGATGGTATTTTGCCGTAAAAGAGGTTCACCGCCGAAAAAAACTAATTTCAACATGCTGACTTCTTTAGCAAAATCACTTTTAAAATAAGTAACGAGCCAGCGAACGGTTTGTGCTAAAACATTTTCATTTAAATCTTGTGCTCTAATAATTCCTTTTTCCACACAATAATCGCAAAAAAGCTGGCACTTTAAAGTTGGCAAAAGGTGAAGAGTAAATAAAAACGCTTTTTCGTTTCTGGTATCAAGAAAAGACTTTTGATAAGATTCAAATTCATCCATAGCTGTCGAAACTAAAATAGCATTGTCACCTAAAAGCGATTCTATGTTAGCTGGCATACTTAAAATCGAACCAGCAATCCATTTATTAATACGCTCAAAAAAATCTTTTCTTAGTTTAACAACAGCGCTTGTTAAATTGTTTTTAACAATCACAATATCACCCGTTTGTTCAAAAATACAAAATTTACTCCAACAATATTGCATAACAAATCCTCCTATTTTTAAATTTAAAAAAAATCCCCGCAAACTCATTGTCCGCAGGGATACCGATTTTAGTACCCGCAACCATCTTTGCCAAGGCCGACGTTTTTGAAACGATTATCTTTGTTGCCTTTTTTGACAACAGTGACATCGTTTCTGACTTTCAAACGATTAACCTTGTTTGTTTTCTGTTTTTGCGGAGTACTATTTCTTGCCCTTCTCATACATACCTCCTATTAGTTTCTCCATTTTTATTATATCAAGGCTAAAAAATCTGTCAAGTTTTTGTCTTTAAAACCAAACAAAAAAAGACCTACTATTCATTAGTCTTTTTCTCTTGTTCTTCTCTAATAACAGTAGGGTGCCATATAATGTATGAGACATTAAATATAGCACCCCGTATTTTTTGTCATCTTGAACCTCGTTATCTAACAAGATTCATTTTGATGACTTTCCTGAACTCACTGGTTCTGAGTTCAAGAAAGTAGGTGCCGGCGGAATTTTGTGAAGCGTCCCAGGTGATATTATAAGTGCCCGCGTCCTGACGACCGTTGAAGAGGCTGGCAACAGTTTGCCCCTTGCTGTTGTAAATCGTCAGAGTCACTTCGCTGGCTTTCGGCAGGTTATATTCCACTATGGTGATTGGGTTGAATGGGTTGGGATAATTCTGTCCAAGAGCATAGCCTAACAGCAATGCATCAGCAGTTACATCGCTCTTCTGCATAATTGCTGTGACATCGTTAACCATAAGCGTGTCGGCCAGAATCGGACCAAACAATGCCTTCCCGTCTGTACTGGGATGCCACTTTCCGTTAAGTTCCCACTTAAACCAAAGGGTGTCGGTTTTAATTGGATAGTAGCCCCACCATTCTCCCCTTGATAAAATAGGAGAAAATTTTGTTGATTGATATGGAACACGACCTACTACCACCTGAAAAAAATCAACACCTTCTACGGTAATGCCACCATCTCCGACCTTAAGATAAGGATAAAGAAATGGTTTCGGACTAGGGACGATTTGCTTTTCCTTCGCGCTCAACCCGCCGAATAGACAAGGGAACGCAACCAGTAAAAACATCGCAGCAAGCAGAGCCACGATCCAAAATCTTTTCATCAAGGCTTTCATAATTTGCCTCCTTATGTTAGGAATATGTGAAAATGAATTATTTTCTTTTAGAATCAGCAGAATTTCTGCCTTCTTGTTTGATGATTTTAGTATAATACGATTGGAAAAGTTTGTCAAATAAATTAAAAACAAAGTAAAATCCTATATTTTCTTAATCAACTCTTTCGCCATATAAGAAACAATTTTTTGTTTATATTTTGTTCTTTTTTTAATGTCATATTTTATATTTTGAATTTCCTTTCTTGTTTCTTTATCTAATTTTATATTGCTCGCTATGCCTAAAAATTTATTCTGACAATAAGGATTATGATGGTTAAACAATTTTTGCAAGTCTAAAATATTTACTTTTTTAACTATTGTTTTAGGAAATAAACTTCTGGCCGCCATATTATGAATTGCATGATCTTTATCACCTAGCGATTGTTTTAATAATTTAATTGCCATTTTTTCTTTTTTTACTGCATAATTTAAAAGAAAAGCAGCATTAACTCTTTCTTGCCAATCAAAAGAATGCAAAAGAATATTTTTTAATAAAATAAAATTATTATCAACACATGTTAAAAATTGTTCTTCTATTTTATTTGTTTGAAAATTTTGAGTTCTATAAAAACCAGTATTAAATAATATTTGCATTTGCTTTTCGTCTAATAAATTATTATATTTTATTAGTAGATTTTTTAAATGTTGTGGTATTTTAAAGTTATCTTTTTCTTTATTTTTTAAATTCGCCTGCCAATAAAAACTATCATTGATAGATACATCAATCAGTATTTCCTTTTCCTTATAAACTTCATTTGGATAATAATGATAATAAGGAAAATCTACTCTTTTAATACTAAATTTATTTTTTAAAATATTTTCTAAAGAGCTTAAAAAAAAATCTAATTTACCAGCAGAAGGAAATTTCTGTTTTTGCAAAAATAACTTTATTTTTGATAAAGTTCTGATAGACAAATCATTATAATAAAAATCAGCAAAAGATATTTTCATGATTTTTAAAAAAATAAGGTTGCATTATTGAATTATGCAACCTTTAACAGTTATTATCCACTAACAAACGAGCTATTGAATAACTAATTGGTAAGCCAGTGCGCTCTTCATACCACCACCATTCGCCTGTCGGATTGAAATCTATAAAAAAATATTTTCCGTCTTTGTATATCAGGTCAATGGCGCTGTATTCAAGATTAAAATTCTTTGTTAATTGAGCGCAAGAATTCTGCACCGATTCTGGCAAACCAAGAATTTCTGCTTTGAGAAGCGAATCGTCTATTTCCCGATAATCACTGTAGCATTCTTTGGTTTCAATTTTAACGGCCAACACCTTGCTTCCGATTACGAAACAACGAATTTCATAATCTGGCTTAATTTTTTCTTGAAATAACAATGGCTGGCCATCGGGAATATCATCAACTGAATTTATGTCAACATCTTGCGTAAAGATAATCTCATCTTCATCTGAATTTTTGGATTGAACATAACCCAAATGAATTGCTTTAGTTATTACGCCAGAACCCATATTTCTTTTTGGGTCTTGTCTAGAAGATTTTAACTCTTGAAGACAATTTTAGTTAATATTTTGTATAAATCTTGGTTTCTATTATTGAATCTGAATTCAGCTTCTTTCAAGTATAAATAGAATTTGTCCTTT
>Ga0210018_1001753_pt1 | contig 11170 bp, 10 predicted proteins | sample CryGeyCG2014_010_2_FD_183967 | JGI IMG/M metagenome (GOLD analysis project Ga0210018, IMG submission 183967) | Groundwater microbial communities from aquifer - Crystal Geyser CG09_land_8/20/14_0.10 (SPAdes) (version 2) | ecosystem: Environmental > Aquatic > Deep subsurface > Groundwater | place... | reverse complement strand
GCGTGCGAAACACCAGCGATTTTGGAAATAAGTACGAGCTTGGTATAATAGAGACACCAAACATTTTTTGACGGACAATTAGCTCAGTGGTAGAGCGCTTCGTTCACATCGAAGAAGTCGCTGGTTCGAATCCAGCATTGTCCATTAAAGTGGATTTTAATAATTTTTGATAAAACGAGTTCGAACGAAGTCGTTTTATCAAAAATTATTAAAAAATTCAGTGCCCGACGCCCTTTAGGCGGCGGGCAGGAAAACCCGTTGGCTCCCGGGCAAAAAATTATTTTCCCTCACGCCCCCTTAAAATTTTTTGTCCGCTTACCGAAAACAAAAGTAAAAACTGCACAGGCTGAGATACATCGGTAACAAATCTGGTATAATTAAGTCCTTAAAAAACTTAATAAAACTAGAGGAGTTATTTGATGAAAACATTCTATCTTAGCCCCGCCAATATCACACAGCCATTATTTAGAGATGACTTTAATATCTTCAAAAGAAAACCAATCATCCTTTTGGATCGCTCTATTCGCTGGAGAAAAGTGGCTGAGCTAGCGGGGTTGTCTGATAAAGCTAAATTAAAACTAGAATGGATTATCTTTTACTATTCGTTGGGTAATAAAAACGCCTTTGCCACCGCCCGTCATTTTAATATATCTCCCAAAACTTTCTACAAATGGCTTAACCGTTTTGTTGAATCTAGGGAAAGGGTTGAAACCTTGGAAGAAAGGTCAAGACGACCTCGGCAAGTCAGGCAATGGCAAGTATCAGCCTTGGAGCAATCCCGAATAATCAATCTGCGAAAACAATATCTCCGCTGGGGTAAAAGAAAACTCAAGGCGCTCTATCAAAAACAGTTCCAAGAAAGTATTTCCAGCTGGAAAATCCAGAGGGTTATTAATCGTTTTAATCTTTATCCCGAACCAGCTAAAAAAGATAAAGCTATCCTTAAAAGGAAAAGAAACAAGTTAAATCCTAAAAAAAGAATCCCAGAGCTTAAAAAGCAAAATATCCCTTGGTTTTTGTTTAATTTAGACGGGATTACCATTTATTCCAACCATCTCAAACGATACATCATGACTGCGGTTGATTATGCTGGCAAGTTTGGTTTTGCCAGAATGTATTCCCACAAATCAGCCACTTCTGCCCAAGATTTTCTGTTACGCTTAAAGTTCGCCGTCAATCAGCCGATTGTTAATATCCAAACTGACAATGGCAGTGAGTTTGCTGGAGTGTTTAACCATGCGCTCGATGAGCAAAATATCACCCATTATTTCTCTCGCCCTTATACACCCAAGGATAATGCTGAAGTAGAAAGATTCAACCAAACATTAAAATACGAGTGGTTGCAAGATGCTAATTTTACCACTGATTGCCAGCGCTTTAACGAGAGTTTAACTGACTGGCTGATTGCATACAACTTTATCAGACCGCATGAGACGCTTGATTATCTGACACCAATGGAATATATTGAAAAGTATCAAAACAGATTGGCTAAAAAACAAACGAAATTGTTACCGATGTGCCCTGCCTGGACACGCTATTGACAAGCAACATATTTATTTGATATAATATATTTTGTGCCTTACGGAATTCTCCATGCGGGCAGTTAGCATGCGGAATTCCAATAGTAAAGGCACACCAATAAAAACATCCCTTGGGCTTGGGATTGCTTATAGGTGCGGTAGCGCCGGAAGCTCGTTTGCCAGCGCTACTAGCAACCAGAAGCATCAGTTTGGAGTTGCCACCCCCTTGTGGCGCTCCAGCGCCTTCACTTTGTGCACCTCGGCTTTGGTCTCGCGCACCGAAAGCTAGCACAAGTTGAAGGCGCTTTTTTTTTATATTATTTCGCTTGCTGATAAACCTTAAATCTGTTATAATTAAATTATGAATATCATCTACCAAGATAAAAATATCATTGCCGTCTCAAAACCAGCTGGCATTGACACTATTCAACTAGCTGAAAAATTAAATAATGACATCGTAAATCTACAGCCAATTCATCGCCTGGACAAAGATACAACCGGTGTTTTACTTTTTGCCAAAAATGAGGAGACAAAAAATGAAATCCAAGTGCAATTTAAAAACCGAACTGTCAGAAAAATTTATCAAACAATTTGTGTTGGCAAGACTCCAAACAAATTTTCCGTTAAAGGATATATTGCTCGCGACCCCAATCGTAAAAAACCATTCATTTTTTCTCTTTTACCAAGTAAAAATATGCGTGGCAAATGGCGCTATTCCAAAAGCCAATTTAAAAAAGTCAAGGATCTAGATTTCAAAAACTTCTCGCTTAGTCAATTAGAAGTTGAAATTTCCACTGGACGAACTCACCAAATTAGGATACATTTATTAAATCAAGGTTTTCCTGTGCTAGGCGATAAAATTTATCACAATAAGTATTCCAAAAAAATTGCGAGTCTACTTAAAGCTAAAAGGCAAATGCTTCATTCGGAAAAGATAACTTTTTTTAATCCTGAAAAAAAACAAAATCAAACTATTGAGGCGCCATTGCCCGATGATTTTGTCCAAATTTTAAACGTACAAACATAACATTCCGACATTCTGGTTAATGTTGGAATATGGCAAATAAAATATCGTTGCAATATTAAATGGCTGAAAAAATTATTATTATTTCAGGACCATCGGGCGCTGGCAAGGATTCTGTTTTGCGTGGTATTGTCAGCCAAAATAAAAAACTCTGCGAAGTGTCAACCTACACCACGCGGACGAAAAGAACCGATGAAAAAGAAGGCAAAGGGCATTTTTTTGTTGATGAAAAAAAGTTTGCTCAATTATTTGAAATTGGTGAGATATGTGAACAAAATTTTTATAATGGCGCGTGGTATGGCGCGTCAAAATCAGCAATTTTAAAAATCCAAAAAAAAGGACAAATTCCGATATTAGAAATCGATGTCAATGGATTTAAACAAATGAAAAAACTTTATCCTAACGCAATTGGAATATATATCGGTTGCACAGAAAAAGAAGCCAAAATACGACTGCAAAATAGAAGAGAGAACAGCGCGCAAGATATTGCCAAGCGGCTGGCAATGAAAAAAATAGAAGATAAACAAAAAGAAAATTTTAATTTAGTGGTAAAAAATCAGCAAGGTAAGCTTGACCAAACTATTAAAGAAGTCTTGAATTTTATTAAAAAAAGTATATAATCATTACCTATGAACAAAGATAATTTTTATGTAGTGATTGTAGCAGGTGGCACAGGAACGCGACTTTGGCCAATGTCGCGTAAAAAATCGCCCAAACAATTTCAAAGATTAACTGGCAAAAAAACCTTATTCCAGCAAACATTTCGGCGGATCAAAAAGGTCGCGCCGATTTCAAATATCTTTGTGAGCTTGGGTGGAAATTATCTAAAAACCGCGCGCCAACAATTGCCACAAATTCCCAAAAAAAATTATATCATTGAACCAGTGGGAAAAAATACTGCGCCAGCCATCGCTTTGGCAAGCTTGATTATCAGAAAGCGAAATCCAAACGCTATTATTGCGTCAATCGCGTCAGATCACGAAGTGCTAAAAGAAGATGTTTTTGCCAAAAATTTAAAATTAGCCTTTAAAATCGTTTCCGAACATCCAAAATTTTTAATAACTATCGGACTCCAGCCGACCTATCCAGAAACTGGCTATGGCTATATTAAGACAGGGGAACCGTATGAAAATTACGATCAAACTTATCGGGTAGAAAAATTTGTTGAAAAACCAAACGAATTAGTAGCGCAAACATATTTTCAAACAACCAAATATCTATGGAACGCGTCGTATTTTATTTTCAACGCCAAACATATATTAAAACTATACGAGAGCCATTCACGCCGAATTTATCGACTAATTGAAAAAATTGATGCCTGCATTGACGCTGGTGAGTCGTATTATCCGATTTTTCATGAAATGCCAAATGAGCCGTTTGACACTGAAATAATTGAAAAAATTAACAAAGTTTTGGTAATTTCGTCTGATATGGGCTGGTCGGATGTCGGAAGCTGGAAAAGCGTTTATGAAATTTTAGCTAAAAAAATTGGCAGTGATCAAGTAAGTCAAGGGCACCATATCAGTTATGGCGATGAAAATGTTTTTGTGCTGGGACAAAAAAAAATGATCGCCACCATTGGGCTAAAAAACATCGCGGTCATTGACACGCCAGACGTCACGCTAATTATCAACCGAGATAAATCTCAAGATGTGAAAAAGATAATTGAACAACTCAAAGAAACCGGCAAGCATAAATATTTGTGATAATTTTTTTAATTGTTATTGGATATGTTAGTATTTATTTTTTGAGGGCGCCTTTGACAAATGCCCCGCGACAAGCCCCGTTAGAATCTTCTGGTTTATTAAGCAAGAAAAATGTGATGGGCTTTACTCCTGATACAGTTACATTTCTAACGGGTCAAGCCATGGGGCATTTTGCTTCTAACTGAGTAAAACTGGCGCGTCGCCCATTTCTCGCAGAAACAGGAAATGCTGGATTTAGTTCTCGAAAGAAAGACGGGCCAAAAGGTAAGAAATTGTAGATTCGGCACCCTGGTTGAGATTAATAAATTTTTCCCCAATTCCATCATAACACCCTCCAGTGGTACGATCATAAACAACCTGTCCAAGCACATTATTTCCCAAGAACCAGTTAAATGCGATACTCGCTAATTCCTTGTAATACTTCCTGTTTGTTATCTGAAACATTACATTGAGAGCTCCTACGGTGGCAGCGGTATCCTCGGATTGCTGGTCAAAATAATGTCTTGTCCCTTCCTTGGGAAACCAGCCGCTTTGACCGATAGGAATGTACATACTGCCCTTAAAGGTATGTTTAATTAAGAAGTTGAGGGTTTTTTCAGCCACTTTGAAATATCTTTTCTCTCCAGTTATTTTGTATCCAAGGAGGAGTGCTTCCGGTAGGATGGCATTTGAATATGTTAAACAAGGCTCAAACCACTCCCAGTCCGGCGAGTAATTCTTCTCATACAGAGCCATGAGTTGTTCACAATAAGACGTTAATACAGTGAGAGTTTTGGATTCTTTCCATTTAGAAAGCAAACAATCAAGAGCTTTAATGTAAAAAGCGATAGCGCGAGGCGAGGAAAAAGCAATGCTTTTCCGGAAGCTTCTTTCAAAGAAAAAATGGGCAAGATGCCTTATACGTCTAGGGATTTGTTTGGTGGTTGAAACCCAGGCAAGAGCATATAGGGCTCTGGCGCTTGGATCTTCTGAGTATTCTTGGATATTTCTCTGTTTATCAATAGCGCGACTTGAATTAACATAGTTGTCAAAATAACCATCAGGTTTAGCTACCAGATAAAAAAAGTTGAGGTATATGGAGACAAGTTTTAGCGCAGAGTGAGTCCTAAATTTTTTATAATGAAGAGCGACCGCGACTAAAGCTCGGGCATTATCGTCTATGGTATATCCAGAGGAAAGGTCCGGCTCGGTAAGCTTGGCAAACTGAATAATGCCGAAATTGTCAGTCAATCTAGCCATATGCGTAAGCTTTATGGGCGGAAGTTTTTTTTGTCCTAGAATTGTCTTCGGCGCAAATTGCGAGAAATATTTTATGTAGGAATGTGCAACATTTGCCCATGTCATATGTCTGGTGCGAAAATAAGCGTTTTTGCCCATCTGTAAACGTAATTGATCATTGCTTATTAATTTAATGATGGCATCGGTAAAAGCCGGCGGGTTTTTAAAGTCAACCAATATGCCGACATCACTCGTAATGTCTTGTTTGGCTTGAGCAAAAGCTGTGGATATGACTGGACGACCGCTACCCAAGGCATAAGATAAAGTGCCGGAGACAGTCTGGTTTGGATTTAAAGAGGTGGAAAGGTAGATATCAGTAGCCTCTAAAAATTTAAAGAGGCCATTTAAATCAAGATAGGTGTTATAAAAAGAAACATAGTTGCTTAAACCAAGTTGATACACTTTTTTAGTAAGAAAATTACGGTAGGTTTCGCCTTCCTGTCCTAGAACAACAGGATGGGTGACACCAGCGATAAGAAATCGAACATTAGGGAATTTTTCTGCTACCTTTGGCAAAGCCTCTATTACATGCTCAACCCCTTTACCAGGACTAAGAAACCCAAAGGTTGAGAGGATTAATTTACCGGAAAAACCAAGGGCAGACTTGGCGTGTTCACTGATTCTATAGGGAACATGATGGATTCCATGAGGAATAACTTGAATTCTATCAGGATCTAACCCATAATCTTTCTTGAGAATTTCCTTTGAAGAGTGAGTCATAACAATTATTCCTTTCGAATATTTCATTATGGCTTGAACGATGTTGAGCATTTTTTCATCTGGAGCGGGAAGAACGGTGTGAAATGTGGTAACAATCGGTTTTTGAAGTTTTTTCAGAAGCAAAAGCAGATGTGAGCCATATTCCCCTCCAAAGATGCCAAATTCATGTTGAATGTTAACCAACTTTACCTCTTTTAACTGATTAAGCTTGTTGGCAATGTTAACATAGTCCTCTTCGCGAGGCTGACTTATCTCCGAAATTACTTTGTCAGGATAGGGGAAATTACTTACTTCAGTAAGATTCATCGCGACAATCTTTGACTTAACTGACGGTCCAAATATTTGATCAATAGCATTGGTAAGGTCAGCGGTAAAGGTAGCTATACCGCACTGCCGTGGCGGGAAGGTAGCCAAATAGACGATCCAAGATTTGTTTTGCTGGTCAGTGCTCACCCCGTTAGAAATTGCTTTATTAGCCTTTAACCCTGTTAAAAATCTGAAATTACCTCTAAAATTAGGTTTTTGCTCAAAATTTTGACTATTTCTATTTTTTGAATTTACATACATATTAAAATTTCTAACGGGGTTGACTTTGTTTGTTGATTCATAATGTTATTAGAATGTTTTCCGTTATCGTGTTGTGGACCCTGTTAAATAATTGATAATCAACATCTAGCAGGGTCTACCAAGACTTTTAACGAGGCTCATAGTTTTATGTGATTTATTTCTTAAGTTCAGTCAACAGCTCTGCAAGGTCAACAGATTTGACGGCGATTAACTTATCAGCAGCACCGTAATAAATATACAAACGGTCATTTTTTATCAATGCGCTTGTTGGAAAGACCACATCTCTGACGCTTCCGTTTCTCTCCCAACTGGATGATGGAGAAAATAGAGGTTTCTTTAATCGCCCTAAAACTTTTAGGGGATTTTTGAGATCGAGCAGAGCAGCGGAGGCATGATAGATTTTTCCCAAAGGGGTACCCTCCACCGCATGATAGATAATAAGCCATCCGTCTTTTGTTTCAATGGGGGGACAACCACCGCCAATGTAGCGGTTTTCAAACCAAAAGAGAGGATCTAACACAATAAAATCACCTAAATTCTTAAAATAATCTCGCCAGCGGTCTAGAGTCAAGTCAGAAAAATTGTCAAAGTAAATAATTTGGATTCCGGGTAAAATTCGGTGGAGAAGAGCAAACTTACTGCCGAATTTTTGGGGAAAGAGAGTAGCATCCTTTTCAAATAGCAAGATGTCCTTGCCACCTCTTTTTTTGTAGAACATTTCAAACATGGTATATCTTTTTCTGATTCCTGACCCACGAAAAATATCTTCTGCTTCATCGTAAGAAATTTTCGGCGAGACAAGACCCTGTTTGGCGAAATGGACAAGATCGCGACTTGTGGCGTAGGAAATGAGAGCGTTTTTACCGTCATAGGCGGTGTAGAAAAGGTAGTATGTTCCTTCTAAAAGAGTAATTCTGGGATCTTCTACGCCCTTTTTCTCATAATCATATTCGGGAAAGAGAACCGGCTCTTTAAGTCTTTTTACAACTTTATTATCTTTCAGCTGGCAGTAACCTATGGAAGAAATATTATTATGGTTAACTGCCCGATAAAACATGTGGGTAATGTCATCCACCTGGATACAGGCAGGGTTTAAAACACCTTTATTTTCGAATTCCAGATTTGTTTTTTCTAAAATTATTCCCTCGTTTTTAACTGCAATCATAATCTGTAATTCCTTAATTGATGAGACTTTTATTTACCCCGCAATTGATAACCGGTTAATTCATCCAAACTAACCCCGAGGGCTTTCGCAATTTTCTTTAGTGTAGCCAACGTTGGGTTTATATTCTCGCCTTGCTCAATTTTAATAATCGTGTTGTTGGTAACATCGGCGAGCTTGGCGAGCCGATCTTACGACAAGCCTTTGGCTTGTCTCAATTTCTTTAAATTTTTTGAAAATGGATATTCTTGCTTTGACATAGTTTATTTATGGTAGTACTATTATATTGAAGTATGGCTAAACTTATTAGCACTACCACAATGATACTACAGAATTTATTTTTAGTAAAGAACAATGGGGGTAAAAACTTGTTGTGCGCGCACGGGTGGGCGGGGTAAACACAACTTCCTTGATTGGCGACGCATTTCGCAAAGCGAAATACGAAATTGCGGCGGCGAAAAAAGAAGCGACAAAAGCGAGGGCAGGCAAAAAACTTGTCCTGAGCGTAGTTGAACGGATTCCTTCCCCCCAACCCCCTTCCTTTTTGCCCGCCCTCACTTTCCGATTCCAATTTTTCCGTCGCCACCGAATTTCGTGCCAACAGAGTTGGCGCGCCGCCGTTAATTAAAAATCACTCTGATTTTCCTATCCTTCAATCAACTATTGTCCATCCATTTCCTTGTTTAGTTTCAAATAAAGGTCGTGCTTTTTTCTTAATCTCATCTACTTCCTCTGGAGTAAACCCTACAATCTTTACATTTTTAACTAATTCTGAAGGTAGTATAAATTCAGAATCTTTGACCCCACTTGTTAGATATTTTCTCGCTTCTTCTCGGGGAACATCTATATAAGAAAGCACCCCATTATAACCACGTAAAAATGGTAACGCAATGCCCTCTAATGAATTTGTATATGAAGGATTGTGGCCGGCTTCGTTTGGTCTATTGCCACGCCAGAGTCTAACATGTCCATCTTGAACATCAGTAAGACCTTTTCTTATTGCGTCCGCTAGCTCGACCAAAGCACGCATTTTGAGATTATTTTCGTAGGTTTGCCCATCGCTTAATATCTGCCCAGATTCATTGATAACCATTTCATAAGTATTTATGCGTTCACTATAAATTTTTGCAAGTTCGGGATTATTGTCTAAAAGTTCGTGTATTGGTGATTCCTGTATTTTTCCTTCGGTAGGCGTTTCGGGGTTACCTCCGGTTATATTTAATTGTTTCCGCAATTCTTGCAGTTTTTGTTTATCTTCTTGCTCTTAAAGTTTTCGCATTGTTTTTAAATCTTTAGATTCAGATTCGCGTTCAGAAAGATTACCCTTATTAAAGTATTTTTCTTTTAAGAAAGTTGTAAATTCTTTCATTTCTGGGCGGTATTTTTCCAATTTTTCCGCACGAGCTTTCTTTTCTTCCTCTGAAAATTCCCGCCCATTTTCAATTATTGGCTGGTAATCCTCCCCGCCATTATGGATTCTAAAATTTCCAACTCCTTCATCAATTTCTAATTTTTCATCCGGCTCAACCTGTCTTTCTTTGTAAAATTCTTCCAAAAGATTGTGGCTATTCGCTAATAATTTTTCATTTTCTTTGTTCCATTTTTGGTATTCTTCCGTTTCTTCATTTTGTGAACATTCTTTCATCGCTTCCCAATACGCCTCGTCAATTTTTGATGTTTTGGCTTCTTCTGGCGTTATATTGTATTTCTTTGCTACTTTTTCAAAAGCTTCATTTTGGCCGACAAATCTTTCTTCAGGTTCATTTGAAGGCGAAACTTCAACATAAGGAACGGGTAAACCTCTTTCAATATGACCCTCGCAAGAATCGGATGTTGGCAATTCATTCGCTTTAAACATAACGACAGTTTCTTTAATTCCTTCTTCAATCGGCTTACCTAATCTGTCGCTGATACTTTCAACATCGTGTCTTATTTCTTCTAGTTTCAAATTCTTTTCCTGACCTTCCACTTTTTTTTGATTTTCTGTCGGGCTTTCTGTTGACTTGTTTAAATTTTCTGGCGGGCTTTGGGGTGATTCTGAAACTGACGGAACTTCTTGTTTTGGCTCAGGATTTTTCGCTTCTTCCGGTGGCTTCGGTTGATTAAATTGTTTTTCAAAATTTTCCATATTATTAAATTAAATCTTTTGCATTTATATTCAAATTCAAGGCCTTGGCAACCTTTTGAATGGTTAAAAGCGAAGGATTTATGACGCCCCGTTCTAATCCGCTAATATAAGACCTGTGAACGTCAAGAATTCTTGCAATATCTCCTTGAGACATTTTCTTTTTTAGGCGAATTTCGCGGACTTTTTGACCAAATTTTATTACTTCATTTTTCATAAAGGAATTTATCCACTATGGCGAGCAATTATGCTACATTATAAAAGGGAGTAAAAACTTGTTGTGCGCGCACGGGTGGGCGGGGTAAACACAACTTCCTTCTGGGCGGCGTATTTCGCAAAGCGAAATACGAAATTGCGGTGGCGAAAAAAGAAGTGGCAAAAACAAGGGCAGGCAAAAAACTTGTCCTGAGCGTAGTTGAACGGATTCCTTCCCCAACCCCCTTCCTTTTTGCCCGCCCGAGCGTTCGGTTTCTGCCGCGCAAAGCGCGGCAATCAGTCGGAGTTTCGTTCAAAATAGGTTCGCACATCGTCGAGTAAGTTTGACCAATCAAGACATTTCAAATCAAATTGTTAAGTTTATCGGCAAATCTCGTTGGAGGGCGAGCGAGCAACCAAATGTCCCTCAATTTTTGAAATGTCTTGATTGGTCGGGGTGGCGAGATTCGAACTCACGACCTCATCGTCCCGAACGATGCGCGCTACCACTGCGCTACACCCCGCAATGAAAATTTTGGTTTTTGAAAAATCTATATTATCTGCGAAATTTGTGTATCTGTATGCTATTTCACCACCTCAAATATTCTGGTAATTTTTTTAGCTTTCCTGTGTGAAAAGTCAATATCAACCAAAACGCCACAAACTATGGCTGGAAATTCGCCTGGTTCGGTTTTGAATTTGAGCCCTGTTTCAAAATGCTTGATAATTTCTTGGAAATCGATACCGATTGAGCTATTTTGCGAGCCACACATTCCTGCGTCAGTAATATATGCTGTGCCACCGGGCAAAATCCTTTCATCAGCGGTTTGAATATGCGTATGAGTTCCGAACACCGCATTGGCTTTACCGTCA
>Ga0210018_1001752_pt1 | contig 11182 bp, 8 predicted proteins | sample CryGeyCG2014_010_2_FD_183967 | JGI IMG/M metagenome (GOLD analysis project Ga0210018, IMG submission 183967) | Groundwater microbial communities from aquifer - Crystal Geyser CG09_land_8/20/14_0.10 (SPAdes) (version 2) | ecosystem: Environmental > Aquatic > Deep subsurface > Groundwater | place... | reverse complement strand
TATCCCGAGAAGCCCTACCCCAAGCCATTTAAATTTGTTAACCATTCTTAATTATTTAATGTTTGCTTGTTTTTGGACCTTGTAATCAATATCGTGGCAAAACCAATGGCGTTGACGATTATCACCACCAGTAAACTGCCGTATAAAAATCGGTCCAGCACATATAAAAGGGTTTGGTCATAGAAAAAATAGCGGATGGAAACTTTGGTCCCGTGAATAATCAATGAATACAAGACGCTCAGGAAAAAAACATTGCCCCAGCCAAAGTTGCTTTTTCTCACCATTTGAATCACTGATAAAGCAATAGCTAATTCCCAAACCCACTGGCTAATTTGCAAAAGCCAGCGATTATCAGCTTGGATGCCAAAAAGATATTGCCAAGCCACGACCGCCAGGCAAATCAAGATATAATACCAAATTGGCTTTAGATATTCGCTTAAAGTTTTGTTAAAAATTTTAACTTTATAAATTGCCAAAAGCGCTAACAGCAAAATTATAGCGATGAACAAGCTATAAAAAATCGCGTCATTTCTGGTGTCGGCAATGAAATTGCTGGGCAATAAATCAAGCTTGGTACCGGTTGATGTTTGCCCGCCAGACAAAGAACGGTTGGGGCAATCCACCACTTGATCGCCAACTACACATTGCCCGTTTTGGGTTTCTATTTTCCCAGACACATAAGCAATTTGTATCATTTCCCCTCCTTTTTAATTTTAAGCGAGTCGAGCGAAATGCAAAAGTAATCTTTTGCATTTCCGAGCGAGCGCTGAAAACAAAGGGTTTAATACCCTTTATATTTTAACGATAATATTTTTTAGCGCCAGTAGTCGGGAATGACGACGGGCAGGCGCCACTGCCATTATTTATTTCAATTGTTTGGCTATCGATTAGATGTAAAAATACCCAATCGCGAGCAAAACCTTGGTAGCAAACCGATTCGCCAATGCCAACATCTTTGGGTAATATTTTGGGGCTGTAATCAGTAATTCTTAAATTAGTTTTTTCGCTCTCATTTTTGACTACTAAATCTACTCGATTAAATGTAGCTCCAATCAATAAAAACTCGCCGTTTATATCTGTCGCTTGGTCGTCTAAAAACCACCCGCCAGAGACAGTGTCCGCAATATCATAGGAAATATCACCACAACTTGTGGCTTTTACCAAACCTGATTCAGAGCTGTTGCCAATTTTCTGATAATACTTTTCTTTTAATGTTTGAGTATACAAATCATACGGGCAAACGGAAAAAAGCGACTGATCCCACTCCCAACGTTTGGGATTAATATGAAAAGTTTTAATATTTTTATCAAGCACCAAAAAATCAAAAGTCCGGGCTTGGGGGGTGCCGTCAGTATAGCCTAAAAGTGTTCCGGCTTTGACAGGAATTGAAAGATTATCGTTGGTGGCAGTTGATCTAGATGGCTCGGCTGGCGCGTATTTTTTCATTTCGTCTGATGCCGAGTCCAAATGGTCCAAAAGAAAAGTTACATCGCATTTAGTGTCAAATTTAAATCCGTATTCCCCATGATCCGCGTCAGCGCCCCGATAAGCATAAATCGTCGCCAACAAGGTAGCGTCCATCGGCGCGTAAACCGGCACACTTTCACCCTTTTTTATGGTAATATAACTGCGACCTTGAGACGCGCCAGTAATAGAACCAATCGGCTGAAAAGCGTCAATTTTTGAAAAATCAGTAAATTCATAGCTAAAAACAGGCGGACAATTTGCGCTTTCTTTGGTTTCTGTTTTGTTTTGATAATTGGCTTCTGACGCAATCGATGTTTTTTCTTTGGCAGAATGTCGACTTTTTTTAATATTCATCAATACAAATTGCGTAATAAGCAATAAAAAGATAATCCCCAAAACTAGCCAGAGCCATTTGAGTTTGCTTGCGGTTGATGGTTTATGGTTGACCGAAGATTGAATTTCGTGATCTGCTATCTGCGAACTACGGTCATCTGCTGACGATCGGTTGCCAGCGATCGTTTGTTTTTTATTTTTCATATTTCCCCTGGTTTAAAATCAATTATTTACGGATAAATATCACCCCTGAATAAATATTTACCATTAAAAGCTATTGGCAGAGCAATTTTATTATCAATGCCGGAACCTATTCTATACGCCATCAAATGTAAATGAGGGCTACTGGAATGTCCGCTATTGCCGATCAGTTGACCGATACTGACAGCATCTCCCACACCTGTCCAGTTTCATAACATTGTTAACAGCAAGGGGCAATAAAACAAATATTGCCCAAGCACTTTGACAAACCAAAAGCATACGGTAAAATCCTTTTAAGAAAACAAACGTAAATAAAGAATCCGGCGGAGCAAGCTCCTCGGTATTCTTTGTTTCGCTATTTGAAATGGCTTCATCCTCGGAGCAAGCTCCGAGGTATTCGCCGTCTTGAAATAAAGAAAGGATAACCGTATGCATTATCATCATAATGCCAAAACCAATATCAGTCAACGACAGGCTATCAAGGGAAGTGATTTATCAAGCAGACATTTGGGAGAAACCTATTGTGTCTCCCATGTGACTACCGCTAAATGGAAAAAAAGCAAGGGAGTCAAAGATCATTCTTCCGCCCCTCACACTATTACCTACGCTGTGCCCAAAGAGTGGTGGGTGTTAGTTAAAAAAGTGAGAAAAGGGGCACTACTTAAACTAGACGATTTAGTGGAAACCCTATTGCCATATATTCCGTCCCTTAACCATAGTAATTGTTATCGCATCCTTAAGCATTATCAATTAAACCGATTGCCGGACAAGGAAAAAAAGAAACCAAGGAAGTTTGGTTTTTATCTGCCAGGATTTCTACACATTGATGTTTTTTATCTACCCAAGCTCGGTGAAAACAGCAGAAAGAAAAGATACTATTGTTTTCTGGCGATTGACCGCGCCACCCGTATGTTACTAGTGGAAGTTTATTCGCATAAAGGGCAAACCGAAGCAGCTGATTTTGCGACCAAATGTTTAAAATTCTTTCCGTTTAGAATTCATCATATACTAACTGACAATGGCAGAGAGTTTAGTTTAAAGAAAGCTAGAAATCGCTGGGGCAAGATTTATTCAAAAGGATTACTGGATATTGTCTGCCAGATTGCCGGCATTAAGCATAAGCTCACCAAAGTTAAACATCCTTGGACAAACGGCATGGCTGAAAGAGCGGTTAAAACTACCAAAGACCATACTTTCAAAGTGCGTTATTATGCCAGTGTCAATGAAGCGATTGTAGATTTAAAAAGGTTCCAAGATTATCATAACTATTGGCGCAAGCAAGGGGTGCTAGCTAGGAAAATTCCTGCTGATGTGATGATTGAATGGTTTGTTAAAAAGCCAAACATTTTTCTTAAAAATCCTTATCGTATGCTTAAAAAGTGTAAACAACGTTGTGAAACTTGACAAATAATCTTTTATATTGAAATATGGCGGACTAGTAACGACCAATTGGACAGAATTGTCTGGCAATTCTGTCATTTTTCTTGCGTCTTTAAAAAATAATTTGTTTAAATAATCCATAAAATCCATTTTATTAAATTATCAACGCTAACTTCAAGGGCTTTTGCAAGTTTATTAAGTGTGTCTAATGTTGGATTTTGATTTTTGCCATCTTCAATTTTTCGGAAGTCAGATTTTGGTGGGCGCGGATGGACTCGGACCATCGACCTCTTCATTATCAGTGAAGTGCTCTAACCAACTGAGCTACGCGCCCATTATAATCTCAAATTGTGCTTGTTGTTATTTTCTACTCGTCTTTTTATTCCCGTATCTTCGCCTGTCATTCCCGTGAAAACGGGAATCCAGACAGGGCTGTATCCCCAATCCGAAGCGCTTCGCTTTCGGTTGAGGATGACAAGGGGGTGGAATGATATTTGCGTAAGTTGCGCAATATTCTAAAAAATCAAGAATCTAGCATCTAAGTATAATTCTAGCAATTTTGGGGAAAAAATGCAATAATATGGTCCAGAGGATAGAAACCAGATATCAGTTTTCCGATAAAATTTGAAGCAATGCTTTTAACTACCCATATTTTAATCGGGGGAGCGATCGGACAAGCGGTGGGCAATGCGCCACTTGGTTTTGCATTAGGCGCAGTATCTCATTTTGCGCTGGACGCTATTCCGCATTTTGATCCGGGAATATGGAGTGATGTCACCAAGGAAAGTGGCGAAAATATTTGGGACAAAAAAATATGGGCTTTTGTCGCGGTGGATTTATTAGCAACACTCGGATTACTAATCGTGTTGCTCCCGCAAAGTTTATCGCTTCCATTTATCGCTGGCGCTTTAGGTGGCGCGTCAGTTGATTTGATTGACAATGTGCCATTTTGGCAAAGGAAAATTCACCAAACAAGAATTGGCAAACAGATTGGCAAATTTCACAATTCACTTCATTTTGTCAAAAAGGAAATCCTGAGAAAAAATGCCATGGCGCTTCTTGTCGTCCAAGTTGTAATTATCGGATTGATTTTTTGGCTGATTGAGCTATAATAATTCCAAATGTTCACAAGAATTTTAATTTTTATTGCTTCTTTGGTTTTGGGCTACCTCGGTCTTCGGTATAATTATTGGGTGGTTAAAACCGTTGGCAAAAGTCAGTGGGTTGAAAATAAATTCGGCGCTGGTATGACATTTGCGGTTTACCAGCTAATGGCTTTGATTATCATTATACTTGGTTTTGCCCACTTGATTGGGGCTATTTGAAATAATATTTTATCATGGGCTCGTAGTTCAATGGTAGAACGCTTCATTTGCAATGAAGAGGTTGGGGGTTCGATTCCTCTCGGGTCCAAAAATATACATCCTTGACAAAAGCATCAGGGATTTTTAAAATAGAAATAGGAGTTGTTGTTGAGCGCGTTTTTGTAGCAATTTGCAGTAAAAATGGCACCTAACAACAGTTCCAAAAAGTAGTTGGTCGAGCTATTTATTGTTTTTAAATAATAAAAGGAAAAATAATTATGGATTCATTATCAAATTGGACAACCTCAATTCAAGATGCTTTACAAGTAATCGTCACCAGAGTGGTTGATTTTATTCCTAATATCTTTGGCGCAACCTTAATTCTAATTTTAGGTTGGGTGCTGGCAGCGCTCCTTGAGTGGGCTGTGGAAAATATCTTGCGCGCAACTGGTCTGCAAACAGTATTTGAAAGAGCCAAGATAGAGGATATTATTAAAAAAGCTGATACCAAGAAAGATACATCGGGCGTTATTGGTTCAGTAGTAAAATGGATTGTTATTCTGGTAGCGGTGATGGCAGCGGCTGACACATTGCAAATGCCACAGATTGCCGGCTTTATCAATGATATTTTAGGCTATGTACCAAGTGTTGTTGGCGCAGCAGTTACTTTGGTTGTGGGAGTAATTTTCGCTCATTTTATGGCGAATGTTATTAAAGGGGCGGTGACTGCCGCTCAACTAAATTTTGCAGATTTGGCAGCTTCAGCTACCAAATATGCGATTTTGGTTTTTACGATATTAGCAGCGCTGTCTCAAATGGGCATTGCGACTGTTTTTTTACAGACCTTATTCACTGGGTTTGTTGCAATGATTGCTATTGCTGGCGGATTAGCTTTTGGTCTTGGCGGACAAGCGTTCGCTAAAGATTCTCTAGAGAAGTTTAAAAAAGAAGTCGAAATCCACAGCAAATAGTTTGCTATTCAGCTTCCTCACAAGGAGGGGAGAAATTAAGGGCTATAAAGCTAGCAATTTTTGTATTACAAAATAGAGTATGTCTCGCAAGGTTATACCAGTAGCAAGAAGGTTTGCTTGGTAATTTTTTTCTTACTTGACAAGCAATTGTATAATTTGATACAATACATTTAATGGTAGAGAGAAAAGTAGAAGTAAAAATCAGAAAGGGGGTAAGCGCTTGATAGCAGTTTGAGTTTCGTTTTTCAGATTGTCATCAACCGCTTAATGCGGTTTTTTTCTCGTCAATTTGTGTATTATTCAGGCGAGGTAAAAGTACTTTAACAATACGGTTTGATTGTCAACAACAATCAAAGTAAGTGTAATAAGAGATCACCAAAAGTGTATGGTGGATGCCTTGGCAAAAAACACCGATGAAGGACGTAGTAGCCTGCGATAAGCTTCGGGTAGCTGGCAAACAAGCTTTGATCCGAAGATGTCCGAATAGGGCAACCTAACTGCGTAAACCGCAGTTGATCGTGCTTCGCACCCAATCTCAAAATTTAAACCTTCCCGAAAGCTATCGCTAAAGGGCAGGCAAATCTCAAAGTGACCCCGAACAAATTACTTCGCAATTTTACGGGGTAGACAATGTAAAATTTTAAATTTTGATTTTGAGTGCGTAGCACGATTGGGTACCCGCTGAACTGAAACATCTTAGTAAGCGGAGGAAAATAAAACAATAATCCCGTTTTCGGGATAGTGTTTCGCGTCTCGACTTCAAAATGTTAAATTTCAATTTTTGAGATTTGAGATTTGAATTTTGAGATTGCGAAGCATTGTGATTCCTTAAGTAGCGGCGAGCGAAAGAGGAAAAGTCTAGTATTAACGACGATTGAAATTATTAGCAGAATAAACCTGGAAAGGATAACCAAAGCGGGTGATAGTCCCGTAAGCGAAAATTGTTTCAATTTAAGTTAATCCGATCCCTGATTTTTATTGGGGTGGCAAGTACTGTCAGACACGTGAAATCTGGCAGGAAGATGGGTGGATCATTATCCAAGACTAAATATGTTTTTTGACCGATAGTGAACTAGTACCGCGAGGGAAAGGTGAAAAGTACCCCTAGCCGGGGAGTGAAATAGTACCTGAAACCATACACTGACAAGGAGTCGGAGCGCGTTTTGCTTAGGCGAAGCGTGTCACGGCGTGCCTTTTGCAGAATGAGCCAACGAGTTGTCATATTTTGCGAGCTCAAGCTTTTTTAAGGCTGAGGCGTAGGGAAACCGAGTGTTAATAGCGCGATTAGTAAAATGTGGCAGACCCGAAACCGGGTGATCTATCCATGGTCAGGCTGAACTTCGCCGAAAGGCGGTAGGGAGGGCCGAACACACCAGCGTTGCAAAACTGGGTGATGAATTGTGGATAGTGGTAAAATGCCTATCGAACCCGGAGATAGCTGGTTCTCCTCGAAATATATTTAGGTATAGCGTTCCACTGCAACCCTGCAGGTAGAGCACTGGTTCGTGTACGGCGGAGAAATTCGTTGGCACGAGTCAAACTCCGAATAGCAGGACTCAAAGAGTGGAGCAGTCAGTACGTGAGGGCTAAGCTTCATGGTACAAAAGGGAAACAGCCCAGATCGCAATCTAAGGTCCCAAAATAAGATTTAAGTGGGAAAGGAAGTAGTCTACCACAGACAAATAGGAGGTTGGCTTAGAAGCAGCCATCCTTTAAAGAAAGCGTAACAGCTCACTATTCGATTTTTCTCAACCCGCCTTTGGCGGGAAGAGAGGTAGATTGCGCCGAAAATTCAACGGGGCTAAAATCTTTACCGAAGATGCGGATGCCATTGCTACGCATTGGAAGCATCAAATAACAACATATAAATAACAAACAAATATCTAATTACACGACTTACGTAAATATCTTTCCGCGTTGTCATTGCAAGGCTCCGCCAGCTGGCGGAAACAAAGTAATCTGGCAAAATTATATGAGATTGCCACGCCTGTTGGCTCGCAACGACATAATACGTAAGTCGTGTAATTACCAAAATTCAAAATGACTGAAGCATATAAATATTTTTTACTTTAGAATTTAGGATTTGTTTGGTTATTGTTTCTTGAAATTTGGAATTTCCATTGCATAGCAGTGGCGTGGTAGAGGAGCGTTCTTTAAGCAGCGAAGCTTCACTGTGAAGTGGGGTGGAGTTTAAAGAAGTGCGAATGTTGGCATGAGTAACGAATTAGCCCGGCGAGAAACCGGGCCACCAAAAGTCTAAGGTTTCCCCCGCAACGATAATCGACGGGGGGTTAGGCGGGAGCTAAGCTTGCGAAAGCGATGCACAGCAGGTTGATATTCCTGCCCTGCCATATTTTTAAGATATTATGACGCATTTTTAAGCTATTTTATTGCTATGACTATGTAATAAAATGGGGAGAGAGTGACTAGAAAAGTAATATCTTGCTAAATTTATGGCATCCGTACCGCAAACCGACGCAGGTAGACGGGTTGAGAATACTAAGGTGATCGAGCAAACTCTCGTTAAGGAACTCGGCAAAAAAACGTCCGTAACTTCGGAATAAGGACTGCCCGCCTCTTCGGCGGGCCGCAGCGAACGTTTTCCGGGCGACTGTTTATCAAAAACATAGCTCCATGCTAACCCGCAAGGGGATGTATATGGGGTGATGCCTGCCCAGTGCTGGAAGGTCACGAGGATTAGTGATACCGTGCTACGCACGGTTGAGCTTTGAATCTAAGCCCCAGTGAACGGCAGCGGTAACTATTAAATAACGGTTAGTAGTTATAAAATCTGGCCAAATGCTGGAAACTCTTGTCAGGTTATTGGTAGGATTAGAAAATTATCTAAACCTAACAATCCAATAAATAGAGACAATCAGCAGGAAAGATTTCATAAAAGGAGAAAAATGGATAATAATATTCAAAAAATTCCCGAGAGAATCGGATGGTATTTTGCGGAATTTGTTGATGGTGAAGGTAGTTTTAATGTTTCACTTAGAAAAAAGCCTGATTATACAATGCATTGGCAAATATGCCCAAGCTTTAATATTTCACAGAAAAACAGAGCAATTCTTGCCTTATTTAAACACCATTTAAATGTGGGTATATTAAGCGGAGAGCAGATGGATTGTATGCATACGAATAGTGAATCACAAAATGCTAAGTGGTATCATTATCCCATTTTTTAATAAATTTAATTTTTTATCTCCAAATCAAAAAAGAAACTTTTCAATATTTAAGGAAATAATTAGGTTAATGGACACAGGGATTCATCTGAGTGAAGAAGGATTCAATAAGATTATTGACCCCAGAGAAATTCTAAACAAAGGTAAAGGTAGAAAACGAAAATATGAAAAGGATAATTTAAATTATGAAAAATCCCCAGAGACTATACGCCAGAATCGCCAATAAGGCGATATGATATAGTCCGATCTTTATGGAGACATAAAGCTAACATAAATGAACCGTTCTATGGTAGCGAAATTCCTTGGCGTGTAAGTTACGTCCCGCACGAATGGCATAACGGTCTGGAAACTGTCTCAACGAGAGGCTCGGTGAAATTACACTGCCGGTAAAGATGCCGGTTACCCGCGGCAAGACGAAAAGACCCCGTGGAGCTTCACTACAGCTTGGCATTGGTTTGCTTTGCTAAATGTTTAGTCATAGGTGGGAGGGTGTGTGTAGCACTTGTGCTATACGTATTCAACAATGAAAGACCACCCTTGTAGCGTAGCAAATCTAACCCTCGTTAAAACGAGGAGACAGTGTTTGGCAGGTAGTTTATCTGGGGCGGATGACTCCTAAAGAGTAACGGAGTCGCTCAAAGGTTGGCTAGTCCCGTATGGAAATCGGGATGATAGTGTAAAGGCAAATGCCAGCTTGACTGCAAGACCTACAAGTCGAGCAGCTGCGAAAGCAGGACTTAGTGATCCTCTATCTTTGAATGACAGAGATAGAGCTCAACGGATAAAAGCTACCCCGGGGATAACAGGCTGATCGCGCCCAATAGCTCACATAGACGGCGCGGTTTGGCACCTCGATGTCGGCTCAACGCATCCTGGGGGTGGAGCAGCTCCCAAGGGTTTGGCTGTTCGCCAATTAAAGCGTTACGCGAGCTGGGTTCAGAACGTCGCAAGACAGTTCGGTCTTAATCTGCCGTGGGCGATCAAAACTTGAGGGAAATTCTCCTTAGTACGAGAGGACCAGGAGGAACAAGCCTCTGGTGTACCAGTTGTGCCATCAGGCGCATCGCTGGGTAGCTATGCTTGTATGGATAACCGCTGAAAGCATATAAGCGGGAAGCCATGCCCAAGATTAGGTTTTGTTTGAGATCCCCCAAAGACGATGGGGTTGATAGGTTAGCGGTCTAAGTCCCGTAAGGGATTCAGCCGTCTGATACTAATCGATCGAAGATTTTTTATTACAACTTTGAATTTTTATAATTCAAGGTAAAACTTACTTTGATTTTTGTTGACAATTTCGGCATTTTGATTAAATCGCAAGAAGCGAAATTTTTGTATCTAAGTTTTTGGTTGGTTGCGTATAAAAATTTTCTTCTGGTGATTTTAGCGAACAGGAAACACCCGTTCCCATTCCGAACACGGCTCCGCCTCTTCGGCGGATAAAAGTTAAGCTGTTTTGCGCCAATGATAGTTACCTCGCAAGGGGTTGCGAAAGTAGGTCATCGCCAGTTTTTTTGTACTTCAAAAAGTAGGCTAACCCACAGCGGGTCTATTCTTTCTTTGCAATAATTTTGGTATAATAAAATTAAGTTGGTTCTCGTTTTGTTTACGCAATCTATAAGGAGGAAATTACTTTGGAATACCAATTGAAAGATAATTTTTCAAAACAGATGCGCTATTTTTTGATAATAGCAATAAGTATTATCACTATTTTTGGATTTAATTTTTTCAAAGTAGCCCAAACAAGCGCGGTAGCCGATGTTACATTAACTAGTTCTGCTTTTTCAGATTCTGACGCAGAGGATACGCATCGGGCTTCTCAGTGGCAAGTGACTACCGCATCGGGCGTCTATACTAGTCCGACCGTTGATTCTGGCACAGACACGACTAACAAAACAACCTATCTTGTTTCAGCTTCAAATCTAACAGCTTCAACTACTTATTATTGGAGGGTAAGATATCAAGATAATCATTTAGCTTGGAGCAATTGGTCAAGCGAAGGCACATTTATTACTGATGCTGATGCTGTGCCTGACACAACGCCTAGTTGCCCCACCAGTATCACTGCCACTGCCGGGGATGCGCAAGTAGTTTTGGGTTGGGGGCAACCAGTCAGCAATGATACTGGTTTGTTTTGGATTTATCGGTCAACAGCCAGCGGAGAAACAGGTAGCCAAATTGGCACTGCCACAATTTCGTCCTATCCAGCTTCTTATACCGACACTTCGCTTACCAATGGCACCACTTATTATTACACGGTTAACGCAAAAAATTCTAGCACAGGAGAAGAATCGAGCGGATGTAATCAAGTTTCTGCTACTCCGGTTGCTACCGCTATAGTAGC
>Ga0210018_1001751_pt1 | contig 11183 bp, 10 predicted proteins | sample CryGeyCG2014_010_2_FD_183967 | JGI IMG/M metagenome (GOLD analysis project Ga0210018, IMG submission 183967) | Groundwater microbial communities from aquifer - Crystal Geyser CG09_land_8/20/14_0.10 (SPAdes) (version 2) | ecosystem: Environmental > Aquatic > Deep subsurface > Groundwater | place... | reverse complement strand
TTACACCAAAGCTTATCTCAGGTAGTTTGGGTTTCTATTAGTGTTTTGGGTTTACTCTTTATTAGTCTTTTGGTTTATAATTTTGGTACAATTAGACAAAATAAATAAAGTGAGAAAACATAAGCAAAGCTTGTTACTTCGTAATAAAAACCATCTTCTCTCTCTTGTCATCCCTGCCTATAAGCAGGAAAAGACTATTGTCAAAGATTTAAAACGAATCAAGGGTGTTCTTGATAAAATCCGCCATGACTACGAAATTATGGTTGTCGTTGATGGCATGGTTGATAAGACCTATCAGAGTGCCAAAAAAGTTAAATCAAATAAAATCAAGGTAGTCGGTTATAAGGAAAATCGCGGTAAAGGCCATGCAATCCGTTACGGGATGGCAAGAACAAAGGGCGACATAGTTGCTTTTATTGATGCTGGAATGGATTTGGATCCCAACGGCCTTTCGATGTTGTTGGAGCATTTTGAGTGGTATGATGCTGATATTATTGTTGGTTCCAAGCGCCACCCTGTTTCTCAAGTTGATTATCCTTGGCAAAGAAGAATCCTAAGTCTTGGTTATCAGCTCTTGGTTAGGATTTTATTTGGTTTAAAGATTAGAGATACCCAAGTTGGGATGAAATTTTTTCGGCGCAAAGTTGTGGAGGATGTCCTCCCTCGTCTTTTGGTTAAAAAATTTGCCTTTGATATTGAGATGTTAGCTGTAGCTAATAGACTCGGTTACAAAAGAATCTATGAAGCCCCAATCCGCTTGGAATGGACTCAGGGAGGAAGCGTGCTTTCAAAATCATTGTGGAGAACTCTTTTTAGTATGCTTTGGGATACAGCCGCCGTCTTTTATCGTCTCCGGATTTTGCGCTACTACGATGATTCTAACAAGCGCAAATGGCGCTATGATAAAGATTTAGATTTTAAGGTAAATGTTTAATGAAAACGATTTTAATAACCGGGGGAGCAGGGTTCATTGGCTCCCATCTTTGTCAAAGACTTGCCAAAAACAATCGCCTTATCTGCGTTGACAATCTTATTAGCGGTAATCGAAAAAACATTAAAAATCTGGAAAGAAATAAAAATTTCAGATTCATAAAGCATGACATCATTAGGCCTCTTAAGATTAAGGAAAAAATAGATGAGATTTATAATCTTGCGTGTCCCGCCTCTCCAGCTGACTTTCCGAAGTTTCCCATAGAGATCCTTCTAACTTCCTCCATTGGGGTGAAAAACATGCTTGATTTAGCAGTTAAGCAGAAGGCAAAGTTTCTTCATACTTCGACCTCTGAAGTCTATGGTGACCCAAAGGTACATCCTCAAAAAGAGACTTATTGGGGTAATGTTAATCCAATTGGCCCCCGATCTTGTTATGATGAAGGCAAAAGATTTGCCGAAAGTCTGATTGAGAATTACCGAAAAAAATACAATCTTGAGACTAAAATCGTTAGAGTTTTTAACACCTACGGGCCCAAGATGCGACTTGATGATGGGCGAGTGATTTCTAATTTTATTACTCAGGCGCTAAAAGGGAAGGACCTAACTGTTAATGGCAATGGCACTCAGACCCGCTCATTTTGTTATATCAACGATATGGTAGAAGGGATTATTGAAATGATGAAAAGCCGCGAGATCGGACCGATCAATCTCGGCAATCCGGATGAATATAAAATTTTAGATTTGGCAAGGAAAATAATCGTCTTAACTGGCTCAAAATCAAAAATTACCTTTCGACCCTTACCTGCCGATGATCCAACCAGAAGAAAGCCAGATATAACTCTAGCTAAAAAGAGGCTCGGTTGGAAGACAAAAGTAAGCCTTGAAGAAGGCTTAATTCAGACAATTAAATATTTTAGGTCGATAATCTAAATCTTTTTTCAAAAGTCCGTAAGCTGACCATCCCCACTAAAGATAAACCAATCACAAGATAAAAAAGTTGATTTTGGCTGAGCCACTGGGGGAGAAGAAACGAGGGGATAATTCCCAAGATTAGCCCTAAATTTCCCAAGACGCTTGAAGCTTCTTTTATTTTTTCCTCAAAGGTGTCAAGCATCAAGGCGGTAAAAGCCCCTTGGCCTAGTGATCCGCCTAATCCAAGAAGTAACATAGCGAAAGCCAAAGCAGGAAGAGTTTTAAGGTTTAAAAAGATAGTCACTGCCAAGATATTGGCGATGATTGAGCTATAAATTAAACCAAATCTACCTTTGATATCAGATAAATATCCTGCTGGTAAAAGCACTAAGATGAGGGTGAGATGGAAGATTGAGGTAATAGCCCCAACCCAACCGAGACCAAAATTTTTCTCGATAACAGTAGGGATAGCACCAAGGATAAGTCCGAGTAAAAAGCCCCCAGCGACGGAATGAGGAATTAAAAAGAGAAGTTTTGGATCTTGAGCCAGCTTGACCATCAGTTTAAAATTATGAACCTCGTTTTGGGATAAAGCAGGTTTTTCCCTGAGATTGCCGAGGAAAAAAAGTAAACTGGTTCCTAATAACATTAACATGCCCAATAAAAGAAAGATTTGATTAATGTCGAGAGCTTTTAAGAACAGACTGACACCAGCTACTCCTAAAAAACCGCCAAAGGTGCGGACCGACTCAATCGTACCGGTAAACTCACCACGCTTATCTTTCGGTGCAATCAGGCGCAAAAAATCAGCTCGGGCAATCCCGATTACTCCTGCCCCTATCCCCAAAATGAAAGAGAGAAGATAAATCAAAAAAGCAATCTTTAAAACGATACCAAAAACAAGGGCAACATAGGTAGCAAAGCCGATGATAAAAGCAAGCTTGATGCCGATCTTTCTGACTGTCGCCGGACCAATGAAATTCCCCAAAACAATCGCTCCATAAAGAATGGCTAGCGAGCGAAAAGCCAGATTAACCTGGCCGATGGTTTGATAAAAGGCGGTAAAGTGTTGCTCGGCCGCATTAAATCCAAAAAAAAGAAGGCCAAAGGCGAAAGCAATGATAGTCAGGTTGCGATTTTTAAAGGCGATGATTTTCATTTAGGCAAGCTTATTGTATCATAGAGATATGGTCAAATCGCTCTTTATCGAATTTCGTTTTGGCGAGCGTTCGCTTAAGGGGCTGACTGATAGCGGCGCCAACCATCTAATTATCGCTATGAACAAGCTCAACAGGAATCGTTGGCAAGTTCTGGAGAAAACTGGTATTAAACTTAGTATTTCTGTTAATGCCTTCGATTATGGTTGTCCCCTGAACCCTAAAGCAAAAGAAAAACTTTTTGAAAGGATTAAAAAGGTACTGGCATTCAACTCAACTGAGATTTGGCTTGACCATTTTCGTTTTGACGGCCATTGGGAAGCGATCAAAGAAAATCGCATTCCAGGAATCCACCAAGAATGCCAATGGTGTCGCGGTCAAGAGAGAGTAAAAGCCCTGGTTGATATTGCTCAAGAGGTAAAAAAGATGCTCCCAAAGGGAGTAAGCCTTGGCTATTTTGCCGTTCCTTACAAAGAGACAGAGGTTCCCGAGCTAGTCTCTGGTTTGGGACAAGACCATGGCCAATTGGCTGAAACTTTTGATCTTCTAAGTCCGATGTTATACCATCGGATGATTAAGAAACCAGTTAAATACATTCATGATTATGTGGTTTGGCTTAAAGAGAAAACCCAAAAACCAATCCTGCCTATTATTCAAATAAAAGATATGCCTGATGAATTACCCGATAAGTTATCAGAAGAAGAGATAACAGCGGCATTCAAAGAGGCGGCCCGACCACCTTCAATTGGAGTCGCCTTTTTTTGCTGGGATCATGCAATTGAGAAAGGAAAGTCTGAACTTATAAAAAAACTTTTCAAACAAAGAGGATGAGAATTGTGATTTTTAATTGGCGGGATATCCGACATCCCCATGCTGGTGGGGCAGAAGCTGTTACTTTTGAGCATGCGAAAGCTTGGGTAAAAGCAGGGCATAATGTAACTTGGTTTTCTTCAGGATTTAGGGGTGGAAAAAGGGAAGAAATAGTTGAAGGCATAAAGATTGTGCGACGAGGCAACCAGCTACTTGGAGTTCATATTGCAGCTTTATTTTGGTATCTCAAACATGTCCGTGGCCGAGTAGACCTTGTCGTTGATCAATTTCATGGAATTCCATTTTTTGCCCCTCTTTATGTTGCCGAGAAGAAATTAGCTTTTATTCATGAAGTTACTTGCGAAGTTTGGTTTCTCAACCACCTTCCTGGTCCTTTTAGGTTCTTGGCAGGACTCGTCGGCTATTTCACCGAGCCCTGGATTTTCCGACTTTTTTATCGTCGGATCCCTTTCTTGACAGTTTCTGAGTCAACAAAAAAAGATCTTGTCTCATGGGGGATTCCCCAAAATAATATTACCGTAATTCACAATGGGCTTCGGGCAAAGACTTTGTGGCCGTTTCCTAAGAAAGAAAAAAAACCAACGATTATTTTCCTAGGGGCTCTAGCTCGAGATAAAGGGATCGAGGAGGCAATTAAAGCATTTAGTTTAATTAATCAAAGAAAAAGAAATTTTCAATTTTGGGTTGTAGGAAGAGGCGATCCATTATATCTGAGGAAGCTTAAGGCAATAGTGAAGAATCTTGGCCTTGTTAAAAAAGTTAGATTTTTTGGTTTTGTTTCTGAAAAGAAAAAATTTGAGCTTTTAGCCCGGGCCCATATATTGGTTAATCCCTCGGTTCGAGAGGGATGGGGCTTAGTCGTGATCGAGGCAAATGCGGTGGGGACTCCTGCTGTCGTTTATAATGTCCCCGGATTGCGCGATTCTACAAAGCACGGAGTAACGGGATTGATTTGTGCTAAAAACATAACAGAAGAGTTAGCTAAGAATGTGATAAAATTATTAGAAGACAGAGATCTTTATCAGGAATTACAAAAAAACGCTTTAAAAGAAAGTAAAAAATATTCGTGGGAAAAAGCCACGAAGTTGAGTCTTAATCTTATTTCAAGAATTTTAAATGAACGAGGATAAGGTTTATGCCACAAGTTGTTCTTATTACTGGTTGTTCTTCTGGTCTAGGTAAACTCACCGCCGAGACATTAGCTAATCAGGGATATATTGTATATGCCGGAATAAGAAAACCAGAAGACATAAAAGATCTTAAATCTGTCTGGAAAACTAAATACCCGACGCTTTATCCTGCAAAACTTGATATTACTAGCGATGGTGATTGTAAGAGGGTAATAAAAAAGATTATCACTGATCAAGGGTGTATTGATGTCTTGATTAATAACGCCGGCTATACCATTGTTGGGCCAACAGATGGGTTCGCCACTAAAGCATATCTTGATATCTTAAACACCAATACCGTGGGAGCCTTTCGCCTTATTCGGGAAGTCCTTCCCCACATGCGATCTAAAAGATTTGGTCGGATAATAAACATTACTTCACTTAACGGTTTACTGGCGTTACCGAATTTTGGTCTTTATTCCTCTTCGAAATTTGCTTTGGAAGCACTTGGCCTCGCCCTGCGTTACGAACTAAAAAACAGTGGTATTTTGGTGACGAATATTGAACCAGGGGCAATTGCTAAAAAAACAAAGTCAGTTAAAAGTTTCCCCCATGTGCCAGCAAGAGAAAAATTTTGGCTTATTAGGAAACTAATGCCAATGGTTGCCCAGGAGGAGGTAGTAAAGAGGATAAAAGGAGTAATTGTTAACTCAACGCCACCTGCCAGAGTTATTATCGGGCGAGATGCCCAAATCACAACCTTTCTCCAAAGATTTCTACCGCAAAGGATTTGGGATTTTCTATTGTATCTAGTTTGGAGCAAATGAAAAAAGGAGAACTTCCAACTATTTCGGTGGTTACGCCTACTTATAATTCTGGTAAAACCCTGGATAGGTGTTTGGGGGCAGTGCGGAAGCAAGACTACCCCCAAGATAAAATCGAAATTATCTTAGGCGACGGCGGCTCAACTGATAATACTTTAGAAATTGCTAAAAAATATGGCGCCAAAGTTATTAAAATTCCGGAAGAAAAACAACATGCAGAATACAATCGAGGAGTGGCTTTTAATCAGGCGAGAGGAGAGTTGGTTTTAATCCTCGATCATGATAATTTTTTGCCTTACAAAACTTGGTTAAAAGATATGATTAGGCCGCTTCAGGAAAACCCTAAAATGGTTGCCACAGAAACCTGCTATTATGATTACAATCGTAAATATAAACTACTTGATCGATATTTTGCCCTTTTCGGAACCAGTGAACCTTTACCATACTACCTAGGAAAAGCAGATAGGCTGCCGCAAACAGCAAAAACCTGGGTTAATTTGGGTAAAGCTTATGATAAGGGAAATTATTATCTTGTAGAGTTTGAGAAAGACCCTCTTAAAATTCCAACTATTGGGACAAACGGTTGTCTGATGCGCCGAAAAATAGTCTGTAAAGGCGATATAAGACCGGAATATCATTATCCAATTGATGTGATGGTAGATGTGATTAAACTTGGGTATAACCAGTTTGGTTTTGTCAAAAATTCTATTATTCACTTAACCAACCTTAGGGGTTTTTGGTCTTTTTTAAAGAGAAGGAAAATGTTTGTAGAAAAGTATCATTTTCAAGATTGTTCCAAACGTCGTTATAGTGTTTTTATGAAAGGTGATGAATGGCAGTTGATCAAATATATTTTCTATAGTCTTACAATTGTAAAGCCCATTTTTGATGCCTTCAGAGGTTTTTTGCAAATTCCTGATCCTGCTTGGTTTCTCCATCCCTTTATGTGTTTTGGAACAACCATTATATATGGATTTGTTACTATCAGAAATAAACTTCTAGGAAACTATGGCCAAAAATGAAAAAAAAGAAATTTTACTGCTCACGATTGCTTTTCGTCCCAACATAGGTGGAATCGAAACCCATTTCGATGATCTTATTAAAGCACTGACGAAGAGAGATTGGTGGGTTTGGGTCTTAACTTATCAGCCAGTTGAAACTAAAGAGAGGGGAAAATGGATTGAGCAGGGAGGGGGATTTACTATTTTTCGCCTTCCGATTATCCGTGGTTTTTTTTACAAATTGGTTGATAGACCGCTTCTCGAGTTTTTATATCTTGCTCCAGGACTCTTTTTAGCAACACCAACTTTTTTATTATTCAAAGGAAGCCGTATTGGTGTTATTCATGCTCAAGGCTTGGTTGCTGGCTTTGTTGGAGTTTTTTGGGGAAAGATTTTTGGAAAAAAGGTAGTAGTCTCGACCCATTCAATTTATCATTTTCCAAAAGCGGGATTCTATCGCAGTTTTGCTTCTTGGATTTTTAGAAATGCTAATTTTTCAATGGGCTTATCAAGACAGGCAAAGGCGGAGATTCTTTCTCTGGGAATTCCAAAAGAGAAGGTTGGGGTTTTTACATATTGGGTGGACTTTGACAAGTTCAAAGTTCAAAGTTCAAAGTTCAAAGTTAAAGAAAAGTTAGAGTGGGCAGATAAATTTGTCGTTCTTTTTGTAGGCAGATTGGTGCCGGAAAAAGGAATAAAGGAATTAATTGCAGCGGCAAAGCTTTGGGACAAAAGAATAACTTTGGCGATAGCCGGTTCGGGACCGCTGGAATCCTACATCAAACATCAAACATCAATCATCAATCATATTGTATTTCTTGGCAAACTTAATCAGGATGAGCTGCCAAACTATTATTCCGCAGCGGATTTATTAATCGTGCCGTCTGTTCACGAAGAAGGTTTTGGTCGAGTGATTTTGGAGGCTTTATCTTGTGGAACACCAGTGATTGGGGCCAATCGGGGTGCCATTCCTGAGGCCTTGGATGAGTCAGTTGGAAGATTAATCGAAGTTAGTCCGGAAAATATTAAAAAGGCGGTCGAGTATTTTTATGATCACCCAGAGGAGCTTAAAAAATTGGCAAAAAATGCCAGAAAATACGCCGAAAAAAGATTTAGTGAGAAAAACACGGAGATGATTATTAGAAGTTACTATGATTGATAAAGAAAAACTTAATCAGCTCCTTGCCAATACTGGTGATATGGCGCTTAAGAGAAGGGCAAGAAGAATTCTTGAGGAACTCTCACCTAAAAAAGGAGAAAAGATTCTTGATGTAGGCTGTGGGGATGGATTTTATTTGCATTTTTTATCGAATTTAGGAGAATTTGAGCTAGTGGGACTTGATAATGACCCTAGGGCTTTGGTAAGCGCTAAGAAAAATTTGAAAGGAAAGAAAATAAAATTAGTTGAAGGAGATATCTTGAAGATGCCTTTTGAGGATAACAATTTTGACAAAATTATTTGTAGCGAAGTTTTGGAGCATTTGGAAAATGATTTGACTGGGTTGAAGGAATTAAGAAGAATTTTAAAGCCAGGCGGAGTTTTGATGCTCACTGTTCCTAATCACAATTATCCTTTTCTCTGGGACCCAATAAATTGGATTTTAGAGCGAGGTTTTAAAACTCACATTAAAAGTGGGTTTTGGGCTGGAATTTGGAACCAACATTTAAGGCTTTATTATCTAGAAGAATTAAGGAAAATAGTTAAAAAAGCTGGATTTAGAGTCGAGAAACTGGAGTGTCTAACCCATTATTGTTTACCCTTTAATCACCATCTTTTAAATTTAGGAGCAAGAATTTTAGTGGGAGGAATACTGCCTAAGTCTGCTTCTAAGTCAATTAGTAAGTTCTCCAAAGGTTCCAAAAAATCATTTTTTCAAAGAATTTTGGGGGTTTTAAACAAATTTGATGAGTTAAACAAGAGGGTTTTTAAGCAAAAATCCACAGTTGGGATATTAGCCAAAGCCAAAAAATGATTAAGATAAAAGAAGTTTGGGGTGAGGACCCTGAGTTTTCCGGGCCACGAAATTGGTTTCGGGAAGTTCTTATTGTTAAAGCCATCAAAAAATGGAAGAAAAGCGGGAAGATACTCGACTTTGGTAGTGGCAGCGGCCATTTACTTTTACGCTTAGCTCAAGAGGGGTTTGCAGGAATTGGTATTGATAATTCGCCACCAGCCGTTAATTATGCCCATCAAAAGATTCAAGAAAAACATTTAGAACACAAGCTGAAAATAATTTTGGGCGACGAAAATACTTTATTTCGACTGAAAGATAAGTTCGATGTAGTTGTTTCAGGAGAAACATTGGAGCATCTTAAAGATGACAGAAGAGCCGTAGCTGGGATTTCTAGAGTGCTTAATAAAAGTGGAATTTGTGTTGTGACCGCTCCTGCCCATCCGTGGCTTTGGGATATTAATGATGAATTTTCTGGTCACCATCATCGGTATGAACAGACAGACCTCCAGCAATTATTTAAAAGGGCGGGGTTTGAGGTTAGAACTATTTTTTATTGGGGTTTTCCCTTAGGTTTAATTTGGCACAAGCTTTTATACTTACCACTCGTTAGGAAGAAAATGGAGAGTAAGAGAAAAATTATTTATTCTGAATCTAAGACTTTATTTGGTAAGATTATAAGAAGCGAGAAGTTAAAACAGATGTTTTCCAAGATTTTCTATTTTGACCAGTTATTCAATTGGACAAAACTTGGAGGAGGGTTGCTCCTTGTTGCTCAAAAACCATGAGAAAGAAAAAGAATTGGCCAGAGGTAACAATTATTATCCTTAATTTTAATGGCTTGGAAGACACTCGTCGATGTCTTACCTCTCTTAAAAAAACGCAATATCCGAATTTTAAGACGGTTGTTGTTGATAACGGCTCAAAACAAAACGAAGGAGAAATTTTAAAGAGAGAGTTTTCAGATCCACGGTTTTCCTTCATTCGGCATCGAAGAAACTACGGTTTTGCTGGAGGGAATAATCGAATCCTCAGGAAGATTAAAAGCAAATACGTAGTTCTTCTCAATAATGATACTGTTGTTACCCCATCCTGGCTTGCTGAATTAGTTAGGACGGCCGAATCCGATCCTGCCATTGCTATCTGCCAGCCCAAAGTTCGATCTCTTTATAAAAAGGAATATTTTGAGTATGCAGGAGCTGCGGGTGGGTTTTTAGATCAACTCGGTTACCCCTATACTCAAGGGCGAATTCTTTTTCATCTTGAAAAAGATATCGGTCAATACGATAAGGTTATCGATCTTTTCTGGGCGAGTGGGGCAGCAATGCTGATCCGTCGTTCTATTATTGCCAAGACAGGAATGCTTGATGAAGATTTTTTTGCCTACCAAGAGGAAATTGATTTTTGCTGGAGAGCCTTGAGAGAAGGTTTTCGTATTGTTCTTGCACCAAAGTCGATAGTTTTTCATAAAGGCACGGGTACTTCAGGGAGTCATCTTGGACAAAAAACTTATCTCGTTCATAGAAATAATCTTATGCTGGTGCTTCAAAATTTTTCCTTAAAGCGCCTTGCTTGGGTTCTTCCAATCCGACTTTTCCTTGATCTAGCAAGCATGGCTTTTTATTTACTGGTGAGAAGGTTTAACTTTATTATTGCGGTGCCTAGAGCATACGCCTCGCTGGTAGTAAAATTGCCCCTAATTGTTAAGAAAAGGAAAAAAGTGAGAAGGAAAAATTTAAAGGAAGTTGAAAAAGGGCTTACTCCCAAAAGTATTATTTGGGAATACTTTATTCGGGGAAAAAGAAGATTCTCCGAAATCCATGGAGAAAGGAAGAAAAGAGTCATGACTCCGACTATTTATTACGAAGATTTATTTCCTCTCAAAGGTGTTTCAGTAAGAAGACAGAAGATTAAATCTTTCCTCGGAGCAATTTTACCCTTTAGTTTCCTTGTAGCTCTTACTCTTCTTATCCGACTTCCCTCGCTAAGTCTCCCATTTAACCGCGACGAAGGAACTTATGCTTATATTGGGTGGACGATGCTTAAGAAAGGAGTAGTTCCTTACCGAGATGTTTTTGATCATAAACCCCCTCTTACCTACTTAGTTTATGGTGTAATTAGCTCACTCTTTGGGTATTCATTTCTTCCCCTCCGGGTGTTTTCTTTAATTTACTTTCTTGCGAGCGTATTTGTGCTTTTCCGATTATTTGAGAGGTATTTTGGAAAAAAGACGGCTTTTATTACCGGATTACTTTTTTCTTTTTACGGAAATTCCTTTTTGCTCGAGGGTCAAGGGATGAATACTGAACATCTTCTTACCCTACCACTTCTTGTTTCCTTCTGGTTTTTTCTTGAAGCTTTGAGAAAAAATGATCCCCGTAGAGCGCTTTTCCTAAGTGGTTTGTTGGCAGGGATTGCGATCCTGTTTAAGCAGGTAGTTCTTACCACCATTGGAGCATTTCTT
>Ga0210018_1001750_pt1 | contig 11184 bp, 12 predicted proteins | sample CryGeyCG2014_010_2_FD_183967 | JGI IMG/M metagenome (GOLD analysis project Ga0210018, IMG submission 183967) | Groundwater microbial communities from aquifer - Crystal Geyser CG09_land_8/20/14_0.10 (SPAdes) (version 2) | ecosystem: Environmental > Aquatic > Deep subsurface > Groundwater | place... | reverse complement strand
TTTCAAAAGATTGAAATCCTGGCAAATTATTTGCTTTCCCCCCTCCAATAATTCTTTCATTCCTCCTCTACCAGAACCTATCACTGGTCTTTTTAACAACATTGCTTCGTGGGCTGTTCTACACCAACCTTCTTTAAATTTTGACATTGTAATAGCCACCGAAGAAGCTTTTAATAAACACAAATAATCTCTGTATTCAATTTCAAAATTTCTGGCTGGAATTTTTACCTGGCGTCTGCCTGATGTAACTAAATATGCATTTAAATCTTTTAAGGCTTTATAGCTTTCGACTATTCCCTTTGCTCTTTGACAATTTCCTAAATAAATAATTGGCTTTTCCAAAAGATTATATCTTTTTTTAAATTCTAAAACTTCTTCATCTGAAATATTAAAATTAGATAAGTCAAAACCATTATAAATTTTGTAAACATTTTTATATCCTCTTTTTAAAAAATGATTTTTCCAATATTCCGAAACTGTTAAAATTGCATCTACCCTTTTTAAATTTTGATAAAAAATTTTCTTAAGAAAGAAAAAAATTGGCTGAGAAATTATTGGAAAAGTAGAAAAATCAATCTGGTGAACAACAACTAAATTTTTACCTCCCGTTTTATCAAAGGGCAAAGTAATTGTCGAATAGAAATCCCTTATCCATAAATCTCTTTTCCCTCTCAATCTAGATAAATAAAAAATTGATTCTGGAGTTTTGAGATATCTTATATTTTTAAAACATTTTGCCTCACAAATTGTCAAATCTAAATCAAATTCTTGAGATAAAACACTTCTAGCCAATTCATTATAAACAATTCCTCCGTACTTTTTCTTGCTGATCTCAATCCAACCAATGGTCATAGTTGTATTCCTTCTCCTGTTAAAGTTTCTTTTATTAAATTTATTTCTTTTTGTATTTTTGGATTAAGGATTAATTTAATTTGATTTATAATAAAATTTTTAAAATTAGATAAGTTTATATAGATTTTCGAAGGAAAAATTGAAGTAAATAAAAATCTTTTGCTTTGCCAATTATTAGAATACCTTCCGATAACTTTGGCATGATCTTCGAGATGCTTTTTAGTAAAAGTAGAAAGATGGGTCTGGCTATGGTTTCTAATAACCATTAAGATTTCAGGAACAAAATCAAATTGATATTTTTTTGCCATTCTTAAATAAAAATCGAAGTCTTCATTACTTAAAAGATTCTCATCGTATAACCCGACTTTTTCAAAAACTTCTTTTTTAATTAAAAGATTAGTAAAAACCTGTTTTTTTAGTATCTCATCAAAAATATAACCTCTTTTTTTTGAATTAATTATTCTGAGAGTTTTCCCTTTATCATTAATCCACCAAGACCAACCATATACTCCGCCAAGATTTTCTAAATCACTTCGTTTAGTTTTTTTAACGAGTTTTTCCAATGTCCAAGGAACAATTAAATCGTCGTCGTTTAAAATAAAAACGTAATCTCCCATAGCTTTCTTTACCCCCGTATTACAGCTTGCTGCTATCCCTCTATTTTTCTCGTGTTTAAGATAAACGATTCGTTGATCTTTAAATCCTTTTACTATTTCTTCTGTATCGTCTAAGGAATAATCATCCAAGATAATCAATTCAAAATTTTGATAGGTTTGATTTAATACATTTAAAATAGCATCTCTTAACAAATTCGCTCGATTGTAAGTTGGGATAATAACGCTTATTTGAGGCATATTTATTTCTTGCCCTTTAAAACTTTATAAACTGGTTGGCCAAAAAATATTCTTCTCATTTTTGAGAACATCGGTCTTCCGAACTGCCAAAAAGGTAAAAAAGTATAAAAATAATAAGCCCAGCCAAGAAAAAAGGCTTTCCAGAAATTAGGATAATCATGGCGGTATTTTTTTCTTAGTTTAATATTTAGTTTTAAATTTCTCCTTACATTTAAATTAGATATATTCTGTTCACCTTGTAAATAACAAGTGAAATATTCTTGGAAATTATAAAATTTTCCCAATTTCCCAAATCTCAACCATAAATCCCAATCTTCAGAGAAACCAAGACTTTCATTAAACCCGCCTGCCATTTCCCAAATTTCTTTATTAAATACCACGGTGCTGTGAGCAAAAGGATTGTCTAGAAGTATTGAATTTTTAATATCTTTATTATTTTCTGGAAGTAAATGCCTAACAATTTCTCGACCTACTTCATCTACCCTTATCATTCCCCCACCCACTAAAATATAGTCCAGATGTTCTTCAAAAAATCTAACCTGTTTTTCTAATTTTCTTGGCTCAGACCAATAGTCATCATCATCTAACCTGGCAATATATTTGCCTCGAGATTGGCTAATTCCTTTATTTAAGCTTTTGGCCAATCCTAAATTAGTTTCATTAGTTAAGATAGTTATTCGAGGATCCTTTTTACTAAATTCGGAAATAATTTCGGCAGTTCTATCGGTTGAACCATCATCAATTATAATTAGTTCTATATTTTTATAAGTCTGATTTAGAACACTTTCAATTGCTCTTTTTACATATTTTTCTCTGTTATAAGTAGGGAGAATAACAGAAACTAAGGGTTGTTTATTCATTTTATTAGACCGATAGTTTTAAATATTTCATTAAATCTTTTTTCATAAGTGTGATCTCGCAAGGTCCGTTCGTGACCGGCCTTAGCAATCGTTTCTCTTTCCTCATTGTGTTCTAAATAATATTTAATTTTCTCAATAAGGTCTTCGGTGTTTTCATAAATAACAATTTCTTTACCATCTTTATAGTAATCGCGCAGGTTGTCAGCATCACCGGTTATTAAAAAACCTCCGCATCCCGGAATTTCAAAATTTCTACCTTTAATCTGTTCTTGTCTTTTACCCAAAAGCGACTTCAAATTATTAATCCATTGTTTAGGATTTTCTATCTGAATCGATCGTTCACTTTTTCGACTCAAAAATATTCTGGCTAATGACTTCAAAACGGTAGCACTAGAACCCTTTGTTAAATTGAGATTAACTTTGCTTTGAGAAAATACTCTTATCATCTCTTCTTGAGAAATCCTACCAGCTGGCCAACCCTTTCCCCAACATTTTACACCGATACCAGCTTTTTTTATTTTTTCTATTATCTTTTTTCTATTTCCATGAGGCTGACCAATAAAAGTCGCATCATAAATCTTTGGTAAATTCAAAGGCTGATATAAAAAATGGTTGCAAGCCCATTGAGTTTTAATAACGGTTTTGTAGCCAACTTTATGATATTTTTCTACTGCTTGAGAATCGGTAGTTGCTACCCAATTAAAATACGATGCCCAGTATTTAGAAAAGTTATCAAATCGCCAATGATCATCAGCAAACCAATTTAAAGTTATAGAACCACTTTTTTGAGTAATTTCTTTAACAACCTCTTTTTTAAATTCACCTCCAAAGAGAAAAAAGAAACAAAAATCTGGTTTTTCTTGATAGACGATCTCTAAAAGTTTTTTATTCATTTCGTCTCGACCAATCTTTAGCATTATCTCATCAAAAGGGAAATAAACAACTTCATTAATGCCTCCATTCATTTTTATTAAAGTGTCGTAAAAATTGTAATGTTCGTAACTAAAACCTAATTGAGGATTTCCGTAGTTTTGTTTTAAAGCCGCATATAAAATTTTCATAAATTAAATGTTTTCTTTATAAACATCCAAGGATATTTAGTTGGCTCAAATCCTAATTTTAATAGATATTCTATAGCATCAAATTTAATTGGAATGTGCATCGGATGTTTAAGATACTGCTCATCATTCATTTTATTAAAACCGAGGTTAGTAATAATAAGAAGTCCTCCAGGATTGAGATGATTTGCAAAAAAATCAAGAGTTTCTTTTTGGTTATCTATATGCTCTATAACATCTAAACAAATTATTGTATCATAATTTTCTTCTATTTTTTCCTTTGAGAGATTTATTACCTTAACTGGAAAATTATTTCTCGAAAATAGATAATTTGCGAATTTAAAAGTCTCGCCCGCCACCTCAGCATAAGTTACAAAAAGGCCCTTTTTAGCCAACTCTAAACTCAAATCTCCAATGCCCCCGCCAAAATCCAAAATCTTTCCTTTTGCCAATTTGATGACTTTTGAACGAAATCGGCGCTGATACCTTGTCATATGCCAATAAGCAAGATCAAATATATAAAAAGGTGTAATTTCATAAAAAAGAGTTTCTCGATTAGAAGACTTCAAAGAATTCCACAAATAAATATTCAATTTATCTCCTATTCTAAGTAAGATTTCTGCTTCTTTTTGAGAAATTGAAAAATAATCTGCTATTGAAGCAAGCAATTCTCCATCCAATTCAATGGATTGACTCCACTTCTGCCATAATCTTTTTAAAGAAAGTTCGATAGGATGTGGCAAGATTGATATTAATTTTTTAAAAAAGGGTAATAAATTCATGACATATTACTTTTGGTATAAATAATATAAAAAAATTGATTTTGTTTTTTTTAAAAAATACCAACTCTCTCTTTTTAAAAATTTTTATAATACCACTCAATAGTTTTTACCCGGCTTGAAGTAGCTCTCGAGTTCTTCTTCCGCCAATACTTCGGAGGCACGTATATCACGGAAACATCCGTAGGTATTCGTAAGTATTCTTTTTGCTCTGTTGGTTACTCGACCCATCATGATAAATGTTATTTATGTATTCGGCTTTGAAACAACAAACGTTTTACTCCCCACAAAATCCATAAATTCCACAAGTTTGATGTCTGGATGCTTTTCGAGCCACTCGCGCGCAGCTCGAGGCTGCCCCAGATTGGGATTTCCGTTACAGGTGAGCCAGTCTGCAAATACAATGACTGTCCCGTCTACCACGTAATCCACTAAAAAATCAAGTGCTTCGAGCGTAGATTTATATAAATCGCAATCAAGCCAAACCACAGAGGCTACCTTACTTTCAACTCTGTTCTTCGCTATCTCACGAAGCCTGTCAAACCATCCCGGCACTATGACAACTTTCTTCAAATCAACGCCACCCTTCAATAAATTTCTTTTAAATGTATCTAGGTCGCATACATAATTGTCCTCTTTAAAATATCCGCATTCTTTGTCAATTCCTTCTAGTGGGGGATACCCAGTGAATGAATCAAAAGCATAAAATTTCATAGAAGATAACCCCGCAAACCTTGCAAAGTGAAACGCCTTGATAAAACTGTTTCCTTTATACGTCCCAAACTCCATATAATCACCATTGAGATTTCTAAAATAGGCCCACTCCATTATTTTACTCATCACCGCTTCTCTTGTATCATAAGTAAAAAATAACCTCCGCATACCTTCCATCAGTAATGAATAACGGAGGCGTGGTGCCGTTATGAGTTTATATATTAGACGAAGTATATTTCGTATGAATTTGTTCATGATTTCACTTTTTTGAATAATCCAGATACTATGCTGTGGCTTTTTTAAATTTAACGCTTAGGTCGTCAACACAGACTTTTGTTCCGGCTGCGTTATAGTGTGTGTTAATAACTACATTCATCGTAATGACTGACAATACCAATCAATGGTTTTTTTTAGCCCTTCTTCAAAAGAAGTTTTAGCCCGGAAGCCAAATTCTCTCTCAGCCTTACTTACATCCAGACATCTCCTTGGTTGACCATCAGGTTTTGAAGTATCCCAACGAATTTTTCCTTTAAAATCCATCAATTTGCAAATTAATTCTGCCAAATCCTTAATAGAGATTTCCATTCCCGAGCCTAAATTTACAGGATCAGGTTTTTCATATTTTTCAGTTGCTAAAACTATTCCTTCCGCTGCATCTTCTACGTATAAAAAATCTCGAGTGGCTTTTCCGGTTCCCCAGACTTCAATGAAATTTTCCCCTTCTTTTTTAGCATCGGCAACTTTTTTAATTAAGGCCGGGATAACATGAGATGTTTTAGGATCAAAATTATCACCTGGGCCATAAAGATTAAGCATTAAAAGGTGAATGGCATTTAAACCATATTCTGCCCGATAGGCTTGCGATTGAACAAGCATAAATTTTTTTGCTAAGCCATAGGGAGCATTAGTTTCCTCGGGATAACCATTCCAAAGATTTTCTTCTTTAAAAGGAACAAGGGTAATTTTAGGATAAGCACAAACACTGCCGATACCGATAAATTTTTTAATCCTTTCCAGTCTTGATGCCTCAAGAAGATTTAGTGCCATAGCTGCGTTATCATAAAAAGCTTTCCCGGGATGCTCTCGATTAAAACCAATTCCTCCAACAATTCCAGCCAGATGAATTATGATATCCATTCCTTTGATTACCTTTTGACAATCCTCCATTCTTCTTAAATCATAATCTTCAAAATGGGGAACGAAAATATTTTGTTTTTTAATCCCTTGTTGAATTAGTTTATTTACCAGATGTTTTCCCAAAAATCCTGCTCCTCCGGTAACTAAAATTTTTTCATTTCGCCAAAAACTATTCATGTTTAGTAATTTCATTTAGGGTATTAGCAATTTTTATTATATCTTCGTTGCTTAGATTTTGGTGACAAGGGACGTATATACCTCTCTGGCCAATATCCTCAGCAATTGGGTATGTTCCCACTTTTTCCCCACGAAACTTATAAGCTTGGCTTTGAGTGGGAATGGAATAAAATATTTGTCGAGCTTCGATGCCAAATTTTTCAGGAAATAACTTAAGAAGCCGATTGCGACTCTCTTTAGATTTAACCATAATGGGATAAGCATGGGGTATAATATACTCATCTTTTTGTTCGAAAAACCAATTTTTAGCCAAAAGGGTATTTAGCTTGATCATATTTTGATGACGTTTCTCAAGGTGTTGAGAAATCTCATCAATAACTCCCAATCCGATAATAGCTTCCAAGACGTTCATTTTAGCTGAGAAACCAAGGTAAGGAAAAATAAATTTCTCTTCTGGCTTATCGCTTTTCCTTCCGTGATTTCTGAGAGAACGTAAAATATTAGCTAATTCATCATTATTTGTAATTATCGCTCCACCTTCTCCAGTAGTTATAGTGTGGGAAACGAAAAAAGAAAAACAACCCATATCACCAATTGTTCCACAAGGCTGATTTTGATATCTTGACCCCAAAGCCTCACAGGCATCTTCAATAACAAAGAGATTATATTTTTTAGCAAATAAAAGGATTTTTTCCATTTTAGCTGGTCGACCAAGAAGATGGGTTGGCATAATAGCCAGGGTCTTTTCATTAATCTTTTCTTCGATCTTTTCTACATCAATCTGATAATCATAGCCAACATCAACAAAAATTGGTTTGAGATGATTGTAATAAATTGCATTAATCTGAGCAATAAAAGTTAGGGCAGGAACAATCACCTCATCTTTATTAGAACTATCTTGGTATTTGGCGGCTGCCAAAGCGCAGGCATCGGCTAAAGTACCATTAGCTGTTGCTACAGCATGTTTTACTTTCAAAAATTTAGCCAGTTGGTTTTCAAATTCCCGAATATATTTTCCCTGACCTATTATTCCTTCATTTAAAGCTTTATTCATTAACTCCTTTGTTTTATTTGAAATATTAACTGTGCCCAGAGTAATCATATAAGAATTTGTCAATTAATTTTTTTAATCCTTTTCCCACCACCGGTTAGGGAATTTTTCTTTTAAAATTTTATTCCCCTCATTGGGAGGATCTAAATTTAAATTCCTTAAATCGGCATCGACCATAATTTTGACCAAATCTTTAAATTTTATTTTTGGTTCCCAATTTAATTTTTCTTTAGCTTTGGTTGGATTACCAACTAAAACCTCAACTTCGGCTGGCCGAAAATATCGAGGATCAATCTCTACATATTTTCGCCAATCACCAAGTCCGGAATATTTAAATGCTTCTTCTAAAAATTCTCTGACTGAATGAGTCTCGCCAGTAGCAATCACATAATCATCTGGTTTTGGCTGTTGAAGCATCAACCACATCGCTTCTACATATTCTGGCGCGAATCCCCAATCTCTTTTAGTATCTAAATTACCTAAATAGACTTTTTTATCAAGACCGGCCTTAATTCTAGCAATGGCTCGAGTAATTTTTCTGGTAACAAAAGTTGGACCTCTGCGTGGGCTTTCGTGATTAAAGAGTATTCCATTACAGGCAAAAATTCCATAAGCCTCTCGATAGAATCGGGTAATATGATGAGAAAAAACCTTAGCACAAGCATAGGGACTTCGAGGATGAAAAGGAGTATCCTCATTTTGGGGAGGCGGTGAAGTCCCAAACATTTCGCTGCTTGCAGCCATATAAAATTTTATTGGTAAATCCGATTTCTTAATTGCTTCGAGAACTCGCAATGTTCCTAAAGCATCGGTATTAACAGTATATTCTGGCATATCGAAACTTACCCTCACATGAGACATAGCAGCTAAATGATAAACTTCGTCAGGTTTAATCTGATTAATTAATTTTTCAATATTTCCAGTATCAGTGAGGTCGCCATAATGCAAAAATAACACTCTTCCCTTCACATGAGGATCTTGATAAATATGGTTAATTCGCTGGGTAGTAAAAACACTATCCCATCTTATAATCCCGTGAACTTCATAACCTTTGCTTAACAAAAGCTCGGTAAGGTAAGAGCCGTCCTGCCCCGCGATTCCAGTAATAAGTGCTTTTTTGTTATTCATAAAGTTTTTGATAATAAGTTAAATTTGTACAAGAATTTATAAAAGAAATAAAGGGTAGCAAGGTAGACTAATATTCCTATAATTACAATGAGAATAACATTAAGATTATAAACTATAGATTGGTTAATAGCAATAAACATTATTAGACTGGAAAGAATGGTAATAGTTAGAATTTTGAATAATCTTAAATTAAAGGGAGAAATAGGCGTAAAGCGTTTTGAAAATTCTACTCCCAAAAAAAGGATAACAATATAAGTAATTACCACGGATATCGCTGCACCATAAAGGCTATAACGAGGAATCAGAATGAGATTTAGGGTAATATTTGTTACGGTTGCAATTAAATTAATCCAGAGATATTTTTTTTGCTGGTCGGAAACAATTAACATCAAAATATAAGGATTACAGAGAAAATTAATTCCAGCCATAAATATTAAAATCTGAAAAGCAAGAATTGAGGGGCCAAAGCTTGGATCAAAAATAAAATCAATAATTTTAGGAGCAAGAGCTAATCCTCCAATCACTATGGGTATAGCCAAAATAATCATTGATTCCATATAATAATTCCAGACTTTCTGAAGTTTTTCTTTTGATTCTTTGAAAAACTTACTCAAAACCGGATAAAAACTCATCAAAATCAATGTTGCCGGAATAATAGTAAAACCAACAATTCTCCGAACGGCATTGTACCAACCGGCCTCAGTAATCTGCCCCAGATAGCCCATCATTACCGAATCCATAGTCAGGAAAATCGCACCGAAGATGGCAGCTGAACCTAAGGGCCAAGAAAACTTAAAAAATTTTTGCCAAATAGCTTTGTTCCAACTTAAACTTAAAGGATAAATACGAAAATGAAAGAACAATAAAATGAGAATTAAGGCTACCAAAGTAGCAAATAAATAACCATAACTTAAATTTTCAACCGAAGGAAATCTAAAAAGAATAAAAAATCCTATTCCGACCATTATTAAAGCCTGAAGAATTTTAGCTCCGGTTTCGTATTCCATCCGCTGACGGGCCCGCAAAAAAGCATAAATAATAAAGAAGAAATTACTAATTAAAACAAAAATTGCTAAAATCCAGATCACTTTTCGAATAATAGGGTCAGGAGTGACAAAAAAGGAACCAATTAGCATCAAAATCAGTGTCCCGATACTTAAAAGAATTTTTAAAGAAAGAATGCCTGAATATTCTTTTTCACTTTTTTTATCTCGGGAAAACTCCCGAGTAGCAATATCAGAAAGACCGAAATCAGAAAGAACAACGAACATTGAAACAAAAGATAAGGCAAAAGTAAATTTTCCAAATTCGGTAGCCCCTAAAATCCGAGCTATATAAATAATCAAGAGAAATCCCAAAAGATGATGTATCCCCTCAGCTACTGCTAACCAAAAAGTGTTTTTAAAGATGGTTTGTTTAATTCCAATATTTTCAAAAAACAAGGTTTTAAGATTTTTAAAGTTCATATTCCTTAAACCATTCTACTGTCTTTTTTAATCCTTCTTCTAAACTATATTTCGGTTTCCAGCCGAGTTCTTGTTTGGCTTTGGAAAAGTCTAAGCAGCTTCTTTTTTGCTCACCTTCTTTAGCTGGGCCATGAATCTCTTTACATTTCGAAGTAATTAATTCTTTAATTTTTCTAAAAATAGTGTTTATATTTGTTTCTTTTGCTGTACTAATATTGAAAATTCCAACTTTGTTTTTTTTCATTGCTAAAATATTTGCTTCAACTACATCATCTACATAAACAAAATCTCGAGTTTGCTTACCATTACCGTTTATTACTGGCTGCTCGCCGTTCAACATCTTGTCCAAAAAAATTGCAACAACACCTGCTTCTCCTTTTGAGTTCTGTCGAGGTCCGTAAATATTAGCTAACCTTAAAGATACATAAGGTAAGCTGAAAACTTGGTAATAATAGTTTAAATACTTATCAATCGTTAATTTCTCAATTCCATAAGGAGAAAGCGGGTATTCGGGATAATCTTCGGGTGTGGGGATTATATTTGCCTCTCCATAAATTGCACCGCCCGTAGAAGCGAAAATAAGTTTTTTAACTTTGTATTTTTGGCAATTTTCTAAAATATTTAAAGAGCCCAAAATATTAATTTTAGCGTCCCCTATTGGATCTTCTGCCGATTTCCTAACATCAATTTGGGCGGCGTAGTGAAAAACAATTTGAGGTTTTTCTTTTTTGAAAATCTGGTTTATTTTCGGTGAACAAATATCAATTTTATAAAATTTAGCTTTCGAATTTAAATTTTCTTTTTTACCGGTAGCTAAATTATCAATAACAACCACTTTATGGCCTTCCTTTAATAATCTATCTGTTAAATGTGAACCGATGAAACCTGCTCCTCCAGTGACTAAGATTGTTCTTGGCATATTTTAAAAAACAAAAAATTACCACCCCGTTAGAAACCTTTACCCCGTTTAGAAATCAGAGGTTTCTAACGGGGTTACCATTTTTCAATGGTTTTTTTGGTTTTTTCTTTTGTATTTCTGATTATCTCAAAAAATCTTGCCAGACGAGGCTTTAGATTAACGATTTTGATTCTTTTCTTTTCCCGAATG
>Ga0210018_1001748_pt1 | contig 11187 bp, 10 predicted proteins | sample CryGeyCG2014_010_2_FD_183967 | JGI IMG/M metagenome (GOLD analysis project Ga0210018, IMG submission 183967) | Groundwater microbial communities from aquifer - Crystal Geyser CG09_land_8/20/14_0.10 (SPAdes) (version 2) | ecosystem: Environmental > Aquatic > Deep subsurface > Groundwater | place... | reverse complement strand
CAGTTTCGTCATTTCCCCAATAAGCAGAATCAATTTTCTCGTATGCCAATTCTTCTGCTTCGTCAGTGTTCTTTGCTTCTACCCGAATTTTTGCGTATTCTGTGTGAGAAATTTCAACAATAAATTTTTTCATAGTCCATGTCTAATTTTAGTTTAGTTAAATTATTTTAGCATTTCTTTTAAAAAATATTAAAATAAGCCTATTTCTTTTTCAATATCAACCCATTTTCTTTTCTGTAGATATAACTTAGAAATTTTTTGAGGAGTAATTATTTTAATTTTTTCTTTTATTTCATGAAAGGTACCGTTTAAAAGAGTATTAGCTTTTTCTATGTCTCTTTCAGAGATAATAAGGAAGATATTACTATTCCAAATGTCAAAAGCATGTTTTAATTTACCAAGTGCGTGATAAATATCTCCGCCAATTTGAATTTCAAATGCATACGTTGGCACGCTTCTTTCCACTTTGCGCCAGACAACATCCAATCGTTCATTTTCCATTAAGTATTCTTTTTCGCTTATAAGACGATTGAGTTGGCCTATTTGAAATATTAATTCTTGAAGTTTATTATGCGTTGGGGGTTCGATTGACTCCCCTTTATTTTTGTCGATTTCTGGTTTTCTCTTTTGAAAAACAGGAACGACAAAACCAAATTGTTCCTTGAAATCACTATAAAGCTTATCAACCGTCTTTTTTTGTAAAATATTAATCCCTCTTCTCATTTCTTGAATAGATAGTCCTACTGGTATTTTTTTGTTATGCCAGTCTTTCTCTTCAAGTAGATAATCAATATGAAATTCAAATCTAAAGGGATAAATTACCTTATTGGCTTCTATTTCATCCGGCCATAAAGGTTTATCCTGGATAAATTTATTTTCTATTTTTCCGATACCTACAATACCTTTTATGGTTTTTGTAATATAGAAAAACAAAATATCTTCTTTTTCTAATGCTTTCTATTCTGGGTAAAGCATTTCTTTAACGCCCCAAATACCGCCTTGTTGAAAGGCAGTTTTCCAACTTTGTTCAGGACCCAGAACAATCCAATGAGGTTTTTTAGGAAAATTTTCAATCATACTATAAATTAGCACAATTTTTATCATAATCAAAGCCAGTTATCTTTTTGCATTTGTTCTTCTTGGCCCAATTAAATAAATCTTGATTGCCGGCAAATGGATCAGTTATTTCCTTGTTTTTAACAAAATCCTCTAATCCCTGAAGGATATAGTCGGAATTTGTGGTAAAAAATTGTCCCAGTTGGGCTTTAGTCATAATGATATTAAACTACCCCGCCGACGGAGCGGCGGGGATTTCGGTTAAGGCTCCAGTCAGCAGATTAGAATAGCTTGAGTTGTTTAAGATGTGCTTTCTGTTGTCGGACATACTTGCCGATTTCTTCCTTGGTGGTTCGGTCACTGATGGTTGAAACATAATAACCTTCGCATCACATCTTGCCGCCCCAAAGATACTTCTTAATTTCTGGATGATTGTCGTAAATATGCGTATATGTCCAAGTTTTAACCAGTTTAACAATCTGGGCTGGTGAGTATCTAGGCGGGGCTGAAAGGAATATGTGAATATGGTCTATGTCTGTTTCTAGTTCCTCTATGATCCAATCGTGATACTTGGCCATCTCTTGGATTGCTTGCTTGGTTTGTTTGTCTATCTTTAATTCATTGAATATCTTCTTCCTATACTTGGGGCAAAAGACAATATGGTAATAGATGGTATATCTGCTATGGGCGCTGGTGCGATATCGTTTATTTGGCATACTTATCTAGTATACCATATTCTTAGTTTTTGCCGCGGCCCCGAGCACGGAGGCTCGGGGAAATCTTGCTTATATTATATCATTTCAGAAATCAAAAAACCAGCTAGAGATAGCCGATTTTTTCTTGACCAAGTTTGAGTAAATATTCAATTAAAAAGCAGCTTTAATTTCAAAAACAAATTCTTCTTGAGAACTTTTTCCTTTATGGCCATATAGAGTATATTTTGGAGAGACAATATAAATTCCTTTGAAGCCGCTTTCTTTAAATTTAGCCGCATCTACTAATGATGTATCACTCGGTATGAAATAATCATTTCGGCCGCTATGCAGTATTAAGATGAGATGACTTATATCATTACCGCGTTTATAATAACAACTTTCAGCTTTTTTAATTGTTTCTTCAAATAAACCACCTTTAAAGATTAGAGTTTTTGTTCCTTGTGGTGATTTCGGGGTGCTTTCCCATTTTATAACTTGTTTTAATTGTAAAAACAAGTCTTCTTGTCCGTCCGAGTTTAAAATTAAGTCTATATCGGGTGTATATTCTTTCCGTGGCTTGACAGTCATGTATAGTTTTTCAAATCTTTTTTCTTTTTCCTAGATATCTGGCAAAAACATCGCCAATAATTTTATTTTTTTGAAAGTCATCCGTATTATAGATATTTTGTAGATTCTGTTTTAAATAACATTTCGGTTTAAACATGGCAATCTGGCGGGGATGATGGGATTTGAACCCACGACCTTCTCCGTGACAGGGAGACGTGCACTCCAGGCTGCACCACATCCCCAGTTAATCAGTAGCGGTGGAGGGATTCGAACCCCCGACCCATCGATTATGATTCGATTGCTCTAACCAATTGAGCTACACCGCCAAGATTATATTTTTGAGCTGATTAGTCCTTCAACCCAACCGTCTATTTTTCTTCGCAGTCGCGTGCCTTGGCGTACTTTAATTCTTAGGGTTCCGTAATGTTCATTATAATTTTTGTAAACCTTTTTGATTTTTGTCTTCTTAAGACTTATTTTGTTGAACTGCGACAGGGGAATACCTGTAAGTTGAGACCAATATTCTTCTACTTTTTTTACTCTGTTCTTATGTATTTCGTTAATCCCTACCCGAAGAGAAAATCTTTCATCGCTCACCTTACAACATTTTTTAAACCATTTAAGCATAAAGAGAATCATTTTTGGGTCTGAGTTGGTAAATCCTACTTCATAATTAACTGGAGCCGTATATCCTTCGCTCCAGTATATTGCTATTCCAGCGATAAGAAATGCTCTCTTATTAAGTTTTTTTACTTCTCTAATACCTTCTTTTCTTAATGATTCTACTTCTTGTAATCTTTTCTGCCTTATTTTTTCTAAACCCCTTAGTCTTCCTTCGTAGCTTTTTGATGTTTGTTTTTCTGTCAGTCGTTTAATTTGGCGAGGGGAAAGCGCTATATTTCGACACCAGACACTTACGGTGCTTTTGGAGATATTAAGTTTTTGGGCAATTTCATTTATGCTCCATCCTTTTCCACGGAGTTCTTGCGCTTTAATTTTTTCTTGGATTTTGGCCATTTTAGAACCTTCTATAATTATGCCCATTTACATTATAAATGAAGTTCGGAAATACATCAACTATTTAATTGTGGATAATCAAGTTGCGGGACCGGGAGTTGCACCCGGGTCTTGAGGTTCTTGATATTAGCCATTTGTTTCCAAATGGAATGGACTATCCCATCTACTCGCCGTTGGCGAGTAGTTCCCATTATAGTCTCTGAACCTTCCCTGCGTCTTTTGCAAGATACGCAAGGCTTGGCTGCTGATTACCCAGAAGGGCTTTCCAGCAATTTAGGGAATTTTTCAAAGAATGTCGCCATTCTAAGCCACAAACAATTTATGGGCCTCACGAGATACTACTTCTCCACCCCGCGTTGATATTATAAAGGATAATTTAGCCAATGGCAACCCCCTTGCTTTACCCGGCTAAATGGAGTAAAATATAGATAAATATGAATTCCTCGGTTTTATTAGCGGGATTGATTTTAGCTACTCTATTAGCCGGCGCCTGCTTAGCGGCTATTTTAATTTACTTCAATCCTTTTTCGGCCGGTTGGCTTATTCTGACTCTTTTTTATCTAAGTTTGTTTATTGCGACAACCGGTCTGCTTACTTTAATCGGTCTGATTATTCGTTGTTTTTCTCAAAGAAAAACTTTTCGCCAAAGAACCTCGGCCAGTCGACTTGGCCGTCATTTAGAGATTTCCTTCCGACAGGCAATTCTCTTAGGTTCAATTTTGGTCAGTGTTTTAATTTTACAAAGCCAGCGTCTTCTGGCCTGGTGGCATTTAATAATTTTAGTCGGGCTGGCCGGTCTGGCTGAATGGTGGCTGGCTAAGAAATAATTTATGCTTCATCAACTTAAAGAAAAAGCTTTAGAGGCGATAGCCCAAGCTAATGATTTTAAAAAGCTTGAGGAAATTTATCGTCAATACCTTGGCCGCAAGGGCGAATTGACCAAAATTTTGCGTTCTTTAAGGGATATACCCGAGAAAGAACGGAAAGAAAAGGGCAATTTGGCCAACCAAATCAAGAAAAAAATTGACGAAGCAATTAAGAACAGAACAGAGGAACTTTCCGGTCAAGTCAAATTAGTTAAGGAGAAGGGATGGATTGACGTGAGCGCGCCAGGCGTTTTACCTTTAGAAGGACATCCTCATCCGATTAGTTTAGTCCAACAACAGGCGGAAGATATTTTTCAATCAATGGGTTTTTCGGTAGTTGAAGGCCCGGAAATAGAAACGGAATACTATAATTTTGACGCTTTGAACATTCCTCAAAATCATCCGGCCCGGGATTTATGGGACACTTTTTGGCTAAAAGACATTAATTTGCTTTTGCGAACCCATACTTCGCCGATGCAGGCTCGTTATATGGAAAAACACCAGCCGCCCTTGCGGATTATTGTTCCCGGCCGCTGTTTCCGCCATGAAGCCACCGATGCTTCGCATGACGTTCAGTTTTATCAAATAGAAGGCCTTATGGTCGGCCAAAATATTTCCGTAGTCCATTTTAAAGGAATAGTTGAAGAATTTTTGAAGAAACTTTTTGGTCCGGAGGTAAAAATGAGGCTGCGTCCCGGTTATTTTCCCTTTACCGAACCCAGCTTTGAGGTTGATATCATGGTTTCTTTTGCCGATAAGTCCGGGACGAATTCGGCTAACTGTAAAAAATTAGGAAAATGGCTGGAAGTTATGGGTGCCGGTATGGTCCATCAGAATGTTTTCAAGGCGGTGGGCTATCCTTTGAGAAAATGGCAGGGTTTTGCCTTTGGTCTTGGTTTGGAGCGTTTGGCCATGCTTAAATACAAAATTGACGATATCAGGTTATTTTATTCAGGCGATTTAAGATTTTTGAGACAATTTTAAAGATGAAATAGCGTCATCAGATGACGTTATGGATTATGTCCAAAAAATCAAATAATAAAATTCCTAAAAGTTTTAGATATCTTCTTTGGTCATATAATTTTTCAAAAATTGACCCAGAAGAAGATGCGGAGAGAATTATTATAAATACCATTAACTATGGCAATTGGGAACATTGGCAATGGCTTGTTGGTTATTACGGGGAAAGGGGATTAAAAGAGATTATAGAAAATACTCCGGCCAGTGAATTTAGAAAAAGGGCACTTAAACTCATTTCGCTTCTTTTAGATATCAAATCAATAAAATATGCATCTAGAGGCGCTAAAATCAGAGCGGAGAAGAATATTCTCCTTGCTTAAAAAATTCCCTGGATTTTATTTAGTCGGGGGAACTGCCCTGGCTTTACAAATAGGTCATCGGATTTCTGTTGATTTTGATTTATTTTCAAAAAAAGATATTCCAAAAAGTTTGTTGCCTAAAGTAAAAAGAGTTTTTAATGAGCTTGAAGTAAAGGTTTTAATTAATCATTCAGAACAATTAAGTGTTAAAATCAACGAGACCAAGATAGATTTTGTTAAATATAAATTTCCTTTAATATTAAAACCCATTGAATTTAAAGGGGTAAAAATTTTACCTGTTAAAGAAATAGCCGCTACGAAAGCTTTTGTTTTGAATTACAGAGGGACGCTGAAAGATTATATAGATTTGTATTTCATATTAAAAAATAAATATGTATCCTTAAAAGAGATTAAAAAATTGGCCGAGAAAAAATACAAAGATGAATTTAATTTTAGATTATTTTTAGAGCAGTTGGTTTATCTAGAGGGCTTAAGGGAAGAAAAAATAGAGTTTTTAAGAAAGAAAGTGGGTAAAAAACAAATGCAGGAATTTTTTGAAAAAGAAATTCGGAAAATAGTAATAAAATAAGTAGATTAAGATAAGAATAAGTTTAGGAGTTTCTTACTCTTACTTTTATGAGACATAATATCAGAAATTCGTATATTCGTAAAAAATTCGTAATTCGTAGGCAATATGAAAATATCATATAATTGGCTGCAATCTTTTTTCAAAAAGAAATTGCCCCAACCGGAAAAGCTGGCTGATTTGCTGACGATGCATTCCTTTGAAACGGAGCTAATTGAAAAGAGAGGACCGGATTATCTTTTGGATGTTGAAGTTTTGCCTAATCGGGCTCACGATTGCTTGAGTTATCGGGGGCTGGCTCGGGAAATAGCCGCTCTGCTGAAATATCCTTTTAAGCCGGTTGACTACGTCAAGAAGATAAAAGTCAATCAAAAAGAATCAATTGTGAATTCGGTTCGGGTAGAAGTCAAAGACAAGGAACTCTGTCCTCGTTACACGGCCGGTCTTTCAACCAATGTCAAAGTAGGTCTGTCGCCTCAATGGCTCCAGGAACGGCTGAAGATTTGCGGCTTGCGGCCAATTAGCAATATCGTTGATATTGCCAACTACGTTATGTTAGAAACCGGTCAGCCCCTGCACGCTTTTGACGCGGATAAATTATTCAGTCGGGGGGAAATTAAAACCATTATTGTCCGTCGGGCTAAAAAAGGCGAGAAAATCATCACTTTGGATAATGATAAATATGATTTGGATGAAAATATTTTGGTTATCGCCGATGAAAAAAATCCGGTCTGCCTGGCCGGCATTAAAGGCGGTCAAGGCCCGGGCATTGACCAGCAAACCAAAAGAGTCATTTTGGAAGCGGCTAATTTTTCTTCCCAAATTATTAGGCAGGGCTCCAAGCAATTAAAGCTGGAGACCGACGCTTCTTGGCGCTTTGAGCATCAGCCGGACCCTAATTTGACCGAAGAAGCTATGGCCATGGCCGTTTATTTGATTCAGGAAATATCCGGCGGCCAGTTTGCCAAAGGAACAATTGATTTTTATCCTCATAAGATTAGGCCCCGAAAAGTAAAGTTAGAGATTGGTCAGGTCAAAAAAATATTAGGCGTTGCCCTTCCGGTTAAAGAAATAAAGAATATTTTGGAAAGATTGGGCTTTGAGATAAAAGCAATCGGTCGAAGTCTTCAGGTGACCGTTCCGACGCGACGGCTAGACGTGACTATGCCCGAAGATTTAATTGAAGAAGTTGGCCGTATTTATGGTTTTGAAAAAATTACCGGCCAATTGCCGGAGGCGGCTCTTATCCCGCCGGTCAAAAACGAGGATTTAATTTATCAAAATAAGATTAGAGAGATTTTAGTTAATCTTGGATTCAGCGAGGTCTATAACTATTCTTTTATTTCGGAAAAAGATATCGCTGCTCTTAAATTGGACAATGCCAAAATAATTGAAGTGGCTAATCCGATTAGCCAGGAACAGAAATATCTCCGGCCGGAATTAGCTGTTAACCTGGTTAAAAATATTAGGGAGAATAAGAAATATTTTGAAGAAGTCAGATTATTTGAACTGGGCAGGATTTTTTGGAAAGAAACTTCTCCAAAGAAAATTAACGAAAGAAAAAAATTGGCCGGAGTCATTTCTTTAATCAACCAGTCAAATCAAGCCCAAGAATTTTATCACCTAAAAGGAGTTATTGATTCTCTTTTGCATAAATTGGGCATTAGCGATATTTGGTATGACGATGCCTTGGATGAAAATTCGGTCATGCCGGCTTTTTGCCATTCTGAAAGGCGGGCCGAAGTGAAAATTGGCCAGGAAATTATCGGCTGGTTGGCTGAATTAGATGGGCGAATTTTGAATGGTCTGGGAATTAAATCAAAAGTAGCTATTTTCGAGCTTGATTTTGATAAATTGGTTCGGTTAGCTACTGAAGAAAGAATCTATTTGCCGCCGTCTAAATATCCGGCCGTTGTTCGCGATATCGCTCTTTTGGTTGAACCTGAGACAAAAGTATCTGAAGTTCTAAACTTGATTCACGCGGTCGGCGGCCGCTTAATTAGCGACGTTGATTTATTTGATATTTACGAAGGAGAAAATATTCCCGATGGCAAAAAAAACTTGGCCTTTCATATTATTTATCAAGCCGACGACCATACTTTAACCGAAAAAGAAATCAATCAATTACAGGAGAAAATTATTAAAACCCTGGAAAAAGAAGGTGGTTGGCAAATAAGAAAATGATCAATTCTAAAGATAACAATTCAACATACAGCGCCAAAGATATTTACGTTCTGGAAGGTTTAGAGCCGGTCCGACGAAGACCGGGAATGTATATTGGCTCGACCGGCTCAGAAGGACTCCATCACCTTATCTGGGAATGCATTGATAATTCCCTGGACGAAGCTGTGGCTGGCTATTGTAATCAGATAGAAGTAATTTTATTGCCGGATGGTCGGGTCAAGATAACCGACAACGGTCGGGGCATTCCCGTGGAAAAACATCCCCAGACCAAAAAGTCGGCTTTAGAAACGGTCATGACCACTCTTCATGCCGGCGCTAAATTTGGCGGCCAGTCATATAAAATTGCCGGCGGCTTGCACGGGGTAGGCATTTCGGTAGTTTGCGCTTTGTCTAAATGGATGAGAGCGGAAGTTTGCCGAAACGGAGCCAAATACAGCCAGGAATATTCCCGGGGGAAACCTAAGGGAAAGGTAAAAAAAGAAAATGTCTGTCAGCAAACAGGAACAACGATAATTTTTGAACCAGACCAGGAAGTTTTTAAAGAGATAAAATTTAGTTGGCGGAAGATTTTGGAGCATTTAAGACAGCAGGCTTATTTAACGCCGGGAGCAAGGATAAAGATAGTTGACCAAAGGAAAGAACCCTTTAAAAAATACGATTTCTGTTTTGACAGCGGCTTGGTTTCTTATGTTGATTATTTAAACCGGGGCGAAGAACCGAAACACGACCATATTTTTTATGTCTCTAAAGAATACGAAGATATTTTGGTTGAAGCGGCTTTGCAATATACTGACGATATTCAGGGATACGAAGAAGGATTTGCCAATAATATTCATACTGGCGAGGGAGGGATGCATCTAACCGGATTTCGAACGGCTCTGACCAGGACGCTGAACGACTATGCCCGCAAAAACGGTTATTTAAAAAATTCAGACGAGAAATTATCTGGCGAAGATGTTCGAGAAGGCCTGACGGCGGTAATCAGCGTTAAATTAAGGGAGCCTCAATTTGAGGGACAAACCAAAGCTCGTTTGGGCAATCCCGAAGCCAGAGTGGCTGTTGAAAATGTTGTTTCTGACGGTTTGGAAGAATTTCTGGAAAAGAATCCTTCGGATGCCAAGGCCATCATGGAAAAATCTATTTTGGCCGCGAAAGCCCGCAAGGCGGCTCGGGCGGCTCGGGATACGGTTATTCGCAAAGGCATTTTGGAGGGATTGGCTTTGCCGGGCAAATTGGCCGATTGCTCCAGCCGAAAGCCGGAAGAATCGGAGATATATATTGTTGAGGGGGATTCTGCCGCTGGATGTTTTTCCGCAGACATTAAAGTTGCCTTAACCGATGGCAGAAACTTATCATTTAAAGAATTGGTTCGAGAAGATAGAAAGGGGAAAAGAAATTACTGTTATACCGTTAAAAAAGATGGCGCAATAGGGATTGAGCTAATTAAAAATCCCAGAAAGACAAGAAAAGATGTTCAGGTTATTAAGGTAATTCTTGATAATAATGAAGAAGTAATTTGTACGCCAGACCATAAATTTATGTTAAGAGATGGTAGTTATGAGATGGCTAAAAATTTGACCAAAAAAGATTCTTTGATGCCTCTTTATAGAAAACTTTCTAAAAGAGAAAAAAGAATTACCATTAAGGGCTACGAAATGGTTTTAAATCCCGAATTGGCAAATGTAAAACACGAATGGATTTTCACTCATCTTTTGGCTGATGAATATAATTTGAGAAACTGTGTTTATCCAGAGGAAAACGGCTCTCATAAACATCATCTTGACTTTAATAAATTAAATAATAATCCAGATAATATTAAACGGATGGGCCGAGAAGAGCATATGGCCTATCATCGCAAAATGACTAAGTTTGGCATTCATCGAAAGGATGTCAAAGAAAAAATTAAAAAGCTACACCAGACACCAGAATTTAGAGAAAAAATTAGGGCGATAATGACTACGCCTAAAATGAGAAAAATGCTTAGTAGAAGATCTAAAAAACAGTGGCAAAATGAGGAGTACAAACAGTATATGGCAAGCAAATTTTTAGAATTTTATAATAGTTCCCCTGAATATAGAAAAAAGAATAATGCATTGTTGAATAAATTGCAGAGAGAATATTGGTCCAAAGAAGAAAATAGAAAAAGACAAGCTAGACGGGTAAAAAAATATTTCAAGTTGCATCCCGAAAAAAGAGAAGAACGCTCTTGGATAGCAAAAAAGCAATGGCAAAGCCCTGAATTATTAGCTTGGCGAAGCCAAAGAACAAAAGAGCAATGGACAGACGAATTTAGAATTAAAAGGCGAAAAACTCTTAACAAAACGTACTATAAAAAAACAGTAAAATTCTTGAAAGAGGTTTATGACAAATATGGTCATTTCAATAGCTATGACCGAGAGAGAGCAAAAAATAACGATAAAAGTCTTTTAAAGCTGACTACTTTTTGCGAAAGATTTTTCAACGGCGATAAAAAAACAGCTTATGAAAGAGTTAAAAATTATAATCACAAAATTAAAAAGATAATTAAACCTAAAGAAAGGATAGATGTTTATGATTTGGAAGTTGAAGGGACTCATAACTTTGCTTTAGCTTCTGGCATTTTTGTTCACAATAGCAGCAAACAGGGACGCGACCGGAGATTTCAAGCCATCTTACCTTTGCGAGGCAAAATTCTCAATGTAGAGAAAGCCAGATTGGACCGGGCTTTAGGTTCTAAAGAAATTAAGGCCCTGGTAATTGCCTTGGGAGCGGCTATCGCCGACGAATTTAATATTAAGAAATTGAGATATCATCGGGTTATTATCATGACCGACGCCGATGTTGACGGGGCCCATATCAGGACTCTCTTGCTGACTCTCTTTTTCCGCTATTTTCCGGAAATCATTGAGCAGGGTTAT
>Ga0210018_1001747_pt1 | contig 11204 bp, 10 predicted proteins | sample CryGeyCG2014_010_2_FD_183967 | JGI IMG/M metagenome (GOLD analysis project Ga0210018, IMG submission 183967) | Groundwater microbial communities from aquifer - Crystal Geyser CG09_land_8/20/14_0.10 (SPAdes) (version 2) | ecosystem: Environmental > Aquatic > Deep subsurface > Groundwater | place... | reverse complement strand
GAAAAATATCGGCTCGAACCACATTTTACGAAACCAAAAATTGATTTTTTCTTTCAAATTTCCGTTCAATTTGGCCGCCGAGCCGCAAAGCGGCGAGGCGGAAACCTTGACATATCCGAAAGTGTGGACACTACAGGGCTCGAACCCCGTAAAGCCCCTCGCTATTGCTCGGGGTCACGGGGCAAGCCTGCGACCTCCCCCGCTCTTTTGTTTTGTGCGCGTGGCTGGATTCGAACCAGCGACTCCTGCCATGCTTGCCCCGTTAGATTTTTAATATGGATGGTGCAGGGATCGAACCTGCGATCTCTTCGACCTGCCCGCCCAAATTTTAAGTATGGGTTCGAGAGGATTTGAACCTCTGACCTTTCGGATGTGAACCGAACGCTCTAACCACTGAGCTACGAACCCAAATTTGTGGCGGGTGGATGAACGAAGCGCTCTACCACTGAGCCAACCGTCCTTAGAAATCTAACGGGGTAAAACAGTACTCTAACCACTGAGTTACACGCGCGCATAAAGGACGAAGCGTTCTGCCGCTGCCTGCCCCGTAGTTCCGCCGAAGGCGGATACTACTGGGGAGCTAAACGCCCCTTAATTTATCCTACTAGATTTACGAAAAAAATGAAGCTCCATGCTTACGCGTGGAGCGGAATCCCGCACCGAAAATCATCATTCATCCAAGGATAAACTTATGATTTTCTGGTGCGTGGAAAAAGGCTCGAACCTTACCCGAGCCTTTTTTATAGTATTTAGACGGGCCGCTCAAGACCAGTCAACGCCGAAAACCATTTGTAAAAAACATACGCCTCTATAGAAAAACCCACAAAACCAAGATATCCCAAAATAGGCATTTCAAAAATCTTCCATTCTCCCACAAAAGGCACATTGTATTGCCATTTAATTCCAGCCCAGTAATTCCAGCCTTCCCATAAAAAACCTATAAGAATTCCCGTGGCAACTAGCAAGCTTAAGGTTCTAAAGTTACCCTTTGAAAGCTGGACAGACAAACTTTCTCCAGAGATATTCTTGGTCCAAGGATCCAGTATGAATATCAAGGCCAGCCAAATGCACCAGAAAAAGTATTTGGGCCAGATTATTGACAGTAAAAACAAAATGATTCCTAAGGATACCCACAATAAATCTGGCTTGTTTGCCAAATTCCACGCTCGAACCCGTATTTCCCTTTTAACAAGAAAGTCTAGAAGTTCATATGTTTCCAGTATTATCGGTAAAACCGTGCTAAAAGATAAAAATCTAAATATCTTCCTAGTAATAAAAGGAAGAGAAGGCACAAAATACGACCAATTAATCGTTCTTTTATTCAAAAATTCAAAAAACTCCCAAAAAAGAAAAGAAACGATAATTAATAACAAAGCTTTAGTTTTAAGTCGAGAGAAAAGAGAAAAGCCCTTTAGGCGAAATACTAAGCCGTCAATCATAACGACATATGACCACCAGACAAAAGGGTAAAAAAAGGTCACAAATGGTTCTATTCTAAGAAATACGCCGATGTTGGAAATCAGCAGCGATGCCGCGCCAACCCAAAAATGCAAAGGCATCTTTACTCTTGAAAAAACCCTTTCCATGTGTCTCCTCCTTCTTGGCGTACTTCGTTTCCTTGTTATCTATTTTGTAAAGGTTCAAATGAAGCTCCCTGCGCCAAAAGCGCAGGGTATCTTAGCGGAATTCTTCCGTAGCCGAATACCCTCCTTCGCTCCTCGCCACAGGCTCGGAGCTTCGGAAGGGTTATTCTCCTCGCCTTGCCTACTTCGCCGAAGCAGCCGCTTCGGCTGCGAAGGCCGAGCATCCCTGCGGCAAGACCGCAGGATATTCGGCGAAGGAGAATAAACGATTTTTTATCTTAAATATAATTTTCAAAAAAGTCAACCCCGTTAGAAGTCTTGGCAGAAAAAATTTAAAAGAAATTTTTTCTGTGTAGACAAAACAGGTTTATTTTCGTTCCGCGAATACCTCAGGCTTTTGCCCATGGATGAAGAGGAACGGAAGGAACTCGCCGAAGGCGAAGCCTGAGGATACCACGGGCTACGCCCGTGGTAGTTCATAATAAACAGCCCTCGCAATAATAGTTATCAGAAGTTAACCACTAGGCAGACTTCTAACGGGGCCAAATAACTAAGGGAAAACATTTGTGGTTTTTATCAAAACATTTTAAAATATAGAAATATGCGGGTATTTGAATTTCATTTTAACCCAACTGCAAAAGAAGATTTAATCTTCGACAGTTTTTGTTTTGAGCCGGAAAATATTTACGAAAAAAGACTGGGCAGTCTTTATGTTGCTGGTTTAATAAAGAATGCCACGCCCCAGTATTCTAGGTTTTTAGACAACTTGGCGAATGTTACAAAAACTAAATTCTATGCCTTTACAGCCAAATCTCCCGAACACTCTCTAAGAGAAAGCTTAAAAGAAGCAAATAAATTCTTGGAAAATCTCGTTAAAGGTGGCGATGTCGCTTGGATGGGAAACATAAACTTTGCTGTCTTTAGTCTAAAAGACAGTGAGCTAAATTTTACAAAAATTGGTGATATCCGAATTCTTTTATTAAGACAAGGTGACATTTTTGACATTGGAAAAAATCTGGAATTTCAAGAAATAGAACCTTATCCCTTAAAGGTCTTTAGCAATATTGTTTCTGGAAAACTCACTGATAACGATAAATTACTTATTGCGACCAAAGAGATTTTTGATTTTATTACAGCAGTTCCAAAAAGCCAAAAATCTGCCATAGTTTCCAAAAGTATACTTTCAGAAATTAATAGCTTGGATAAGTTCACCGAAAAAAATCTAAAAGAAACTTTTAAAAAACAGGAAATCGACTCAAAAAATATTTCTGGCTTATGTCTTATGTTAGACCTGGGGGCGCTACCCGAAAAAATAGGCAAAAAGCCGATTGTTGTTGAGAAAGAATCAGAAAAATTTTCAGTTGTTAAAACAATATCGCAATCTTTAGTCTTATTAAAAAATTTTTTACTAAAAATACCGGCTATTGTGCCAAAGGTTTTAAGTTTCAAAAAGCTAAATATCAAACTGCCCAAAGCAATTCATTTGCCTAAAATCCCCAAACTAAATATCAATTTGAGACTACCTTTTTCTAAGACTATTGAGCAACCAAAAGAAAAAATGGAACTACCCCGCCCACGGAAGGACGGAGTATCCCTTCGGGCAAGTTCTTTCGGTGGCTCCATCCCCGACGGCGGAGCGTCGAGGTATTCCGCCGCCGAAATGAAAACAAGAATTTCTTTTAATACTAGCAGTTTCAAGAACTTTTTCAGCAAGCCTTATATTAGAAACAATGCAACTTTAGTTGGGTTTTTTATTTTTCTTCTTATTCTTGGTTTTCTTATTTTTAAAATGGAGGGAGATAAAAAATTAAAGGAGTTTCAAGTCGCTCTAGAAAAAATTGAAGAAAAAGTCAGCGAGGCAGAGAGTTTTATATCAACTGACCAGAAAAAGTCATTTGAAATCCTAAAACAAGCTCGCCAAGATATTCTACCTTTAGCCCAAGAAGATAATTCTTTAAAAGATAAAGCCCTTGCCCTAAAAGACGCTATTGAAAACGATCTTCTAAAAATAAATAAGTATGAGAAGATTGATAGCCCAAGCCTATTTTTTGAATTTGATTCCAAGGAATTTATTCCGCAAAAAATGATTCTTTTAGGAGAAAACATTTACTTTTACAATCCCTATGCCAATAACATATTCCAGATTAACCAAAAAGGCGAAAAAAATATCATAAAAACTGAACAAAGATTTTCGGGCACAGTTCCGTTTGGCAATTCTATCGCTTTTTTCAGAAAACCAGACACAATTTTTCTGCTCGCTGACAATCAGTTAAATGAGTCTTTTTTGCTGAAAATACCTTATGCTGATTTTAATTTTAATAATCTAGTAAGTTTTCAATCAAACCTTTACTTTTTAGACACCAAGAAAGGAGAAATTATCAAATATCCATATCCTCTAAATACGGGCAAGGATCGTCCGCAAATTTGGCTCAATGCCGCAACAGAAAAAATCACTAACGCGAAATCTTTAACGGTTGATGGCTCAATTTGGGTTTTAAATGATGATAATACAATTGATAGATATTATGCTGGATTATTTCAGGAAAATTTAAAACTCGACCTCTTTCCATTTCCAAAAAATTTCTCAAAAATATACATCTGGCCAGCTCTTCCCTATCTTTACCTATTGGAACCCAGCCAAAACAGAATTATTATTTTAAGCAAGCAGGGAGAAATTATAAAACAATTTCAAAGTCCAGAGTTCGATGCTCTTGTAGATTTTGCTGTGAGCGGTGACGGAAAGAAAATTTATCTTTTGAATGGATTGAAGGTTTATCAGATAGAGTTTTAATTCAAATGTTAAAAAACAAAAGCCTTGGTCTCAAGGGACCAAGGCTTTTGTTTTAGGCAACCAACCAGTCTACTCTCTATATTTATAAATAAGGTGCTTGCAATTCGGGCAATAAAGCGCCGGGTTTTCAACTTCGATATCAGTAGAGCCTTTGTAAGAGTTACCATCCACTATTATTTCCACAACGACATGAGCTTTTCCCTTAACGTCTCTTAAATTTCCACGGCCGCAATCAGGACATGTTGCCGTTATCATCGGCATTCCGTCCATCTTCTTCCTCCTTTTATTCAGATTGTGGTGTTATGTCGGGTATCAAATTTTCTAAAGGAGCTGGTTCTATTATAAGAACCTGCTTCGCAGAACCTTGTTTCTCGCTACTCGAAATAGGTTGTTCTGTTAAAGCTGGCTCTTGGATAATTTCAGGCGTAGGTTCTGGTGTCGGCTCCGGGGTAACCGTTGGCTCGAGCGTTGGTTCAGGTGTTATTTCCGGTGTTGGTTCGGGGGTAGGTTCGGGTGTAATTTCAGGCGTGGGTTCTGGCGTTGCAATTGGAGTTGCCTCAGGTGTCGAAGTAGGATTAGGTTCAGGCGTTGGGATTGGTTCAGGCGTCGACTCTAAGGTCGGCGTAGGTTCAGGAGAAATTTCTGGAGAAGGTGTTGCTTCGGGAGTTGGCTCTGGCGTTGGTTCAAGTGTCGGTTCTGGTGTTGGTTCGGGTGTAATTTCAGGCGTGGGTTCTGGCGTTGCAATTGGAGTTGCTTCAGGCTTGCCCTCCGTAGCTTCAGCGAAGGAGGGCGTGGGTTCAGAGGTCAGTACGTGTTCTTGGCTCGGAATTGTTGAATCTACTAAGTTATCGCCAGAACCAGGATTGTTCTCAAGAATTGGAGTTGGTTCAATGCTCGGAGTTGGCTCTATTACCGGCGTTGGTTCCGGCTGAACATTTAATTGTTCAATGGTTTGCTCTGTATTATTTTCCTGCATCGGTAAGACGTCTTCGGCAACAATCAGATCGTCTTTTGCCGGCGGACAGAAATCGCAATCACTTTTATCCCACCCCGCAAATCCATCAACAGAAGTTGCCGCTATTTTTATTCTGGCGTGAGAACTGACCAAAATTGAATTCTGAGGAATTGTCCAGTTATAACTTCCTGTATTGGGTAAGTCGTCGGCTAATTGATAAAACCAAGTCTCCCCGCTGTCTTTTGAGTAGAAAATATCAATGATCAAAGAATTGCTGTCTCCTAAAGGATCAACAGCTAACCATTCAATATTATAAGTTTTTCCTGTGTACCAAATCTCGCCACCATTGGGAATATAAACCTTAACTCGCGGAGCCGTAGTTCTCTGGCTCGGAGTTGGGTCGCTAAAATCTTTAAAATCGCTGCCAAAATCCGTATCAAAACCGTCAGGGTCGCGTCCTAAAGAATGACCATCTGGCAAGTCATAAGTATTTCCACCAGCATCTAAAGGCGGGGCTGGATTGAAAATGCTCGTATCTTCTTCGTAAGACATTTGGTCTACGATATTTCCTTCCAAGTCTCTTAAAATTACTCTATCGCCATTATTATCCAAGCCATTCCCAATTTTGCTACCGAGCTCAATTTTTATTACCTCGTCTGGATCTGGAATATTCCAGAATTTCCAAGTTGAACTGTTCTGGGCGATAATTGCAAACCCTCCAGCTAGAATCGGAGGAACTGGCGGAATAACATCAGAAGCCCCATTATCTTCAATTGTCCAGCCGGAAATATCAATAGGGTTTTCAGTAGGGTTATAAATTTCAACCCATTCATTCAACGGATCTTTTTCGGTATTATTACAGGCTTTTCTGCTGTCAACATCATAATAAATTTCATTAATCACCAAATGCTGTCCGGGACCGCCGGGAGTACAAAATCTAATCTGATGAAAATTATTTAAATCGTCCAGACGATTTTTCATTATTTCCATAGCCAAATCTGATGCGCCCGGGTCTCTCAATAAATTGTCAGCTTCAGTCACAAGCTCATTTAATGTTTTGCCTAGACTTTCAACTAAGTAATCCCCTATTGCAAAATGAGCAATGTTAAATTTCATTGCCAGCAATTGGCCTCTTAATTTATTCCGCATTGAAAGATTATAATCGCGAAAAACTTGATTTACTTTTTGTTGAGTATCAATTATATCGTCGCTGGCCGGCGCTCCGAGGAATTGCGGCAAATAATAAACATAAACTTCGGGATGAGTCTTCCAATATCCCATTGTTCTGGTTTCTGAATATCTGCAAATATGGGCAGTAACGTTGATAATATAGGCTTCGTATGCAGTGAATAATGAAGCCTGATTCAAAAATAATCCGAAGGTCAAAATCGAACAAAAAGTTGTTTTAAAAATTTTCTTAAATGATATTTTTCTTCTAATTTGCGTCATTTTGGTATTTATGACTTTTATCGGTATCATCACTTCCAAATGATATTTTGAAATCATAAACTCCCTTTGTTAATGAAAATGCTAACATTTCCCAGCATAGGAATTCTTATTGGCTTTTGATTAATTGTTAAAGTTTTGCCGATTACTTCTTCGTATTGCACCGGCGGATCAGAAACATTATTAGCATCGCCTTTTGTTACCACCGTATTCTGTCCAATTTGAACTACTCGGTGAATAGTAAAACCTGTAACTTGTCCTGAATTTAGCGAAACATTTTTATAAACAATTATGTCTCCAAGCTGAATCTCATTTTTGTTTTGAATACCTTTAATTAAAACCAAATCTCCTTGCTTTAAAGCAGGCCACATTGAGCTGGAGGTAATGGAAGCCATTGGGTAAGGAGTTTTCAAAAAATAACTCATTCCTCTTGGAATGCCCCAAATTAGTCCCGCAAGAACGGCGATATAAAGGATCCAGCCAATTGTACCTTTGATAACCTTTTTCATCTTTTTGAATAATGAATCACGAATTACGAATCACGAATAGATTTTGATTTTTTAATTAAACCATTAAGAAGTTTATGAACCCTTACTGACTGATTTGCGATATTGTCAAAATCTGTTTTGGCTAAATATCCTACATCTTTAGCTATTAATAATTGATTCTGCAGTTCGGTGTTTGACCCTTGAGCAATTGAATAAAATTGAACTTTTTCTCTATAAGACTGACGAGAAAATCCTTCGGCGATTCCAGAAGTAATCGAAACTGCTGCTCTTCGCATTTGGTTTGTTATTCCAAAAAGCTCTTCCCTTGGAAAATCTTTGGTATTTTTGTAAATCATTAACACTAATTTATGCGCCTCCCGCCAAGCGTTTAAATCCGTAAAAGATTTAATTTTTTCCGCTCCTGATTCGTGGTCCATATCTCTTAATTCATAATTCCTGATTCTTAATTCCTAATTATCGTTAAAACACTTTTGGTATTCTAAAAACTATTGCCCAACCGGTGTATTTTTTGGTCTGCGCTGATGGCGGTATCTTAATCTCAAAAGCAAGTTTTACTTCTTCTCCCGGCTTTAAAATAAAATTGTTTTTATCTAGCCTCACTAAATCTGAAATCTCTCCGAATTTAATAGCCATTACCCGAATTTCCATTTTCCCATTATTTTTCATTGAAACATATCTTGTCATTCCATTGTTTCTGGACAAATCTCCAAAATCCAAATTATCTGCCAGAGGATTAATCCCAACCACATTATCCCCTGCTACCACATTAACAATCATTTTATATTTCCCGGCATTAACAAACTGCACAACCACAACCAAACCGATTATTGCTAGAATTATTAATAATATTTTTTTGATTATAGGCATATTTGTTTTGTTTTTTTATTTACTATTCTTTTAATAAAGAGTTTCGAAGTAAACCCCTCTGTCCCCTAAGCTGTCTCTACCATCTAAAGCCAACCCACAATTCCGTACACTCAAAATTATAAAATTCTGAATAACTTAAATTCCCCATTCTTCAAACAGAGTGTCATAACCACCACCATCAGTACAAAAAACCCAGGTGTTTCCGCTATCAAGACTGGTTAAAGAAGTGCCCCCTTCGTAATTTGAAGGAACAGCGACTCGCCAACGAGCCCAGCCTGATGCACTATTCCCCAATACAATCGCATATTTTACGCCAGAGTAAAGAATTGTTCCGGCTCCCAAGTCTATATCATACCAAGCCCCCGATGGATCTGTTGTAAAAGTATTGCCATCAATAGTTCCAGATACTAAATCCGTTCCGATTGGTTTTCCTTCTGCATCTGTCGCTCTAATCCCGACCGAGACTATTTCAGGAAAACCTAAACGATATATTTTTATTTTAACTTTTTTAATTATATGAGATATTTGTGGGGTAAAAGTTTGAGCTTCCCATTTAGGATCAACGACAGAATTAACGTCATTGTCTCCTGTATTGTAATACTCAAAAAGTAATAATTCTTGACAGCCTTCATCAACTTGTCCATCGCAATCATCATCTAAATCATTATTACAAACTTCGTTTGTCGGTATACATTGTGGATTTTCACTAATTCCTGTCACTTCTATCCATAAATCACAGCCGAAATCTTTGCTTTCCCACTCAGGCGGTAATAAACCCATCTCTCCTTGACGACACTGTCCAATAAAACAAGGCACCTGCAAATCAATTTTCCAATTATCCTCTTTATCTACATTTGGATCTGTCTTCCCATATAAATGACCAAAAGCTATCGCTCCCAATGAATGAGGCACTTCTACACCAACGTCATTTGGTGGAGTTCCATCAGGCATCTTTGAAAGAAAGCTACAAAGAGGCGGATAACATCTGGGAGTGGGATATTTTATAGAACACCCAATTATACATGCTTGAAGCGGACCCCACTCCTGATATTTCTCGTAACAATCGTCAACACACTTCTGCCAATCATCGCCTGCGTTTGCACAATATTCTGTATCGGCTGGGTCATAAGGCTTTGATTTTTGTTTTATTACATAACTTACACTATCTACTCGGTTTTGCCCCAAGAATGAATCGCTCAGTTTAATAAGTAGATCTTTATATAACACCTCGTTAGGAAAGACGGTGCCGAAGTTAATGGGATCAGTCGGAACACTTAAGGCGTTCTCAATGTGAGCTGTGACATTGATAACGTGGGCTTCAAAAGCTGACAAAGCAGCCACTCCTCCCGCAACCGCCGCTATTGTTATTAAACTTATTAAAATTTTCTTTGCCATAATCTTGAATTAGGAATTATGAATCATGAATTAGGAATCACTTTTGATTTACTATTTATTTTATTACTCCTGATTCTTTCTTCCTGATTCTTATTTTGATTGCTCATTCTTCCCGCCCACAAGGCGGCGGGAATCCATCAGCAATCAAGCTCTCCTGTTAAATAAAATTCTTCGAATTTTGCGCCGAAGGCGCATTTAACAGGACTATTAGTAGATATTCGTCACTTCAACCCACAAGTCGCATCCAAAATTTTGTCCTTCCTGGCTCGGGTCCAACTCATAACCCTGGTGTGTCCAGTCTTGGGCGCATTGTCCTTCAAAACAGGGAACATCCAAATCCAATCTCCAGATATCGAATTTATTGTCGTCTTCGGGATCTGATAAAGAAATCTTTTTGTGCAGATGGCCCTTTCCAAAGACTGTTTCAGGATCAGTGAAAGAATCAAAGCCAATGTCTAGCGGTCCGCCCGGATATTCTGGATGACCAGACAAAGCCGCGCACATTATAGGATAGCAACGAGTGTAATAATCCACGGGTTTTGGGTTGTCTAGTCTGTGGTCATAACAATACTGATGATCCACTGGATCCCTTGGTTTTGGCTTTCTGACTATTTTGTAGTCAACGTTCAAAACTCTTTTTTGCGTTGAGTCGCAAAAACTATCGCTCGTGCTAACTTCAAATGTATAAGGAGCAAAATTTTCTTGAGGAAATACAGTGCCAAACTCAAATGATTTTGGATGTATTCTCAAAGCGTTCTCAATGTGGGCAGTAACGTTTATCACATAAGCCTCGTAAGCTGAAACAGCTGCCACTCCTGCGATAACCAGAACTGCTGAACCTAAGATTGTCAGAATTTTCTTTGCCATAAATTTATTAGCAAAATGACTTCCTCAGGTTGCTAAAAATTGATTTACTAATCTAGCTCGGTGATGGTGTGCTGAATCCAGTCACTTCGACCCAGAGGTCACAGCCATAATTTTTGTCATTTTCAGGAACTGTCGGACAGCCTGCTGGCCACTCCTGACCAACATAGCCTGCGACTGGCGGAACTTTCAAATCAACAATCCAAGTATCAGAATCATCTGAAGTTTGGTGATTCAAGTTGCCAGTAGCTAATGCTGGAGAAGGGGTAGCGCAGTGAGGAGTTGGGCTTGGCTGATAGTAGCTCGGATGGCCAACATCTCCTACTTCTGTATCTTTCGGCAGCTTGGAAAGGAACTCACAGAGATCTAACATTGCTGTGCTTCCTGCAGGACAAACACAAGTTTCTCCAGAAGGAACACACTGAACATGCTCTTTTGTTGTATCGTCAATACACTTTGGCTTCTGTTCAATTTTGTAGCTAACATCAGCTAATCTTATTTGCGCCTTGAAAGAATCGCTCAAGCTCACAGTAAATTCCTTTGTTGTGTACTCTTGAGGAAATACTGTGCCAAAAGCTAACTCTTTCGGGGCCACACTAAGAGCATTCTCAATGTGAGCTGTCACATTGATGATGTGGGCCTCGTAAGCTGATAAAGCAGCTACTCCACCAGCTACAACCAAAACAGTTGCTAAAGCTAATAGAAGTTTTTTCATTTTACCCTGTTAAATAAGATTTGAGCCTATTCTTCAAGAACATTTTCCCAAAATGGGTTTTGAGATATTTTTCTCTATG
>Ga0210018_1001746_pt1 | contig 11206 bp, 9 predicted proteins | sample CryGeyCG2014_010_2_FD_183967 | JGI IMG/M metagenome (GOLD analysis project Ga0210018, IMG submission 183967) | Groundwater microbial communities from aquifer - Crystal Geyser CG09_land_8/20/14_0.10 (SPAdes) (version 2) | ecosystem: Environmental > Aquatic > Deep subsurface > Groundwater | place... | reverse complement strand
AAGGAATTCCTCTGCGTAAATCAGTGGTAGAGGCCGAAGGCCGACTAAATCTGCGTTTATCTGCGTTAGCGAGAAGTGAAACGACTCGCGTCTTCATTTCGTCAGCCGCTTTGTTGGTAAAAGTGACAGCCAGGATATTTGCCGGCGAAACCCCGCTCTTAATCAAATAAGCCAGACGATGAGTAAGCACTCTGGTTTTTCCGCTGCCGGGTCCGGCCAAAATTAAAAGAGGCCCCTCGGTATGAGTTACCGCCTCTTTTTGTCTGGGATTCAGATTTTTTAAGATTTCATCCACAACCTCTATTTTACCCTAAAACTATTGACAAAGCCATAAGGGTATGCTAGGCTGGATAATACCACAATAAGTAAAGGTTTTAAGACGATTTTTCGGAAAAACTGACTTATTTTTGAGAAGAAAACAATTAAACGACTGTTTTTTTACCCCCCTTATTTCAAGGGAGGTTTGGTTATTATTATGGTTTTGGTTTTTGCCTTATTGAGCCAGGTAATCAGGGGCAGTTTTAACGGTTCTGTTGTTGATGAAGAAAAAGAAATAGTGAGAAAAGGTTCTTTTATTTACGCTGCTAATTATCTGAATCCTCAGGAATTGATGATTGAAGGAGCCTATACTTACGGAGATTATTTTGAAGATATGAATATGGTTTTACGGGACAGCGCATATTTGGCTGTTTCTTGCCCTTCGTTTATTGACTCCTTGGCTCAAAACAGAACCGAAGTTATTGCTTACGAAGTTCAGCCCGGGGATGTGCCTTCGGAAATTGCCGTGGCCTTCGGCATTTCTACCGAAACCCTGCTTTGGGCTAATAATTTAAGTGTTTGGGATTACATCAAGCCCGGCCAGCAGCTTGTCATTTTGCCGGTTTCCGGAGTTTTACATACGGTTAAAAAAGGGGAAACGCTTGAACAAATTGTTAAAAAATACAAAGGAGATTTGGAGGAAACCATCGAGTTTAACAGCCTGCCCGCTAACGGTGCTTTGGCTATTGGCCAGGAAATAGTCATTCCCAATGGCCAAAAGGCAACCTATATTCGATCCACTCCTTCTTCTTATGCAACCTATCAGAGCTTTCCCAGCCCTTACGCCGCTCAAAGTCATCAATTCCCCCGAGGTCAGTGTACTTGGTATATTGCCCAGAGACGATATATTCCTTGGGGCGGCAATGCCAATACCTGGATTTACAAAGCACCGCAGTACGGTTTTGCCACCGGGAACGAGCCGAAACCAGGAGCGATTATGATTACCAGAGAAAGTGCTTACGGTCACGTAGCTTATGTCGAGGCGATTAATGGAGATTATGTAACCGTTTCCGAAATGAGCTTGGGTCGGGGAATTAAAACCGTGCGAACTTTAAATCAAGACGACTGGAGAATAATCGGGTACATTTATTAAATTAAAAATTTAAAATTAAAAATTTAAAATTAACAAAAACATCATCGCGCGATGATGTTTTTGTTTTACAAAATTTTTTAAATTATATTTCTGTTTTTGGACGGTATTGTAAGGCTTCGGCGATGTGATGGGCAGTAATGTTTAATGATTCTTCCAAATCAGCGATAGTGCGGGCTAATTTGAGGATGCGGTGGAAGCCGCGAGCGGACATATGCAGATTATTCACCGCATTTCTCAATAATCTATCGCCCTGTTCGTCGGTTTTACAGTGTTTTTTAATCAGAGGAATATTCATTTCACTGTTGGTAATAATCCCGTCGTTTTTAAATCTTTCCAGTTGAATTTTTCTGGCTTTTTCCACTCTTTTTCTGATTTCCGCGCTTGAACCTTCAATCTTTTCATCGGTAAGTTTCTCGTATTTTACGTGCGGTACCTCGACATATAAATCAATTCTATCCATAATCGGTCCGGAAACCCTTCTCTGATATTTGTTAATCTGATTTTGGTTACAAGTGCACTCCTTTTCCGGGTCCCCGTAATAGCCGCAGGGACAGGGATTCATGGCTGCTACCAGAATAAATCTCGCCGGGAAAGTATAACTGGCTTTGGCTCGAGCCACGCTTATCATTCCGTCTTCAAGCGGCTGGCGCAAGCTCTCCAGAACATCGCGGTGAACCTCGGGAAATTCGTCAACAAACAATACGCCGCGGTGAGCCAGGGTAATTTCTCCTGGTCGGGCAAAACTGCCTCCGCCGATTAAACTGGCTTCGGAAGCGCTGTGGTGCGGGCTGCGGAACGGTCTTCGCGATATCAGCGGTTTTTTGGAGGAAAGCTTGCCGGCGATACTGTAAATTTTGGTTACTTCCAGAATTTCATCCCAGGTCATTTTTGGTAAAATCGAAGGGATGGCTTTGGCCAAGAGGGTCTTGCCAGAACCCGGGGGACCGGTCATTAGAACGTTGTGGTTCCCGCTGGCTGCAATTTCCAAAGCCCGTTTAGCGTTTTCCTGACCCTTAATATAAGCCATATCGATGGGATAGGAAATTTCCATTTCCTCGGAAAAATCTTTTTCCAAAGGATCCAATGGTTCGATTTGAATTCTGTTTTCCAGAAAGCCGATTAGCTCGGCCAAAGATTCGATTGGGATTATGTTTAAATCTTTTACCAATTGAGCTTCATGAGCATTGGCCTTGGGTATGAAGACACTGTTAATTCCTCTTTCTTTTGCCAATAAACAGATTGGCAAAACTCCATTAACTCGTCTGACCTCGCCATTTAAAGCCAATTCTCCGACAAATATTTTATCCTTAGAATCAAAATGGATTTGGTCAGAAGACAAAAGAAAGCTAATAGCAATGGGTAAATCATAAGCTGAACCTTCTTTTCTTAAATCAGCTGGTGCTAAATTGATAATCACTCTTTTATTTTGTTTATGCGGGGGTTCTGCCCCGCTGTTTTTTATCGCTGCGGCAATTCTTTCCTGTGACTCCTTAATCGACTTGTCAGGAAGACCGACGATAGAAAAAAAGCGGAGACCAGATGTTAAATCTGCCTCCACCTCTATTAGCTCAGCTTCGAGTCCGACTATAGCTGCTGAAAATACCTTATTCATGTGTTGTGGAAAACTTTTTTACGACTTAGTCAAGGGTGATTTTCGCTTAATATGGTAATTTTACAGCGAAAGTCAGCTTAATTTATTGTTAACACAGGTTTATTTTATGATTTTGTCTGATAGTTTTTAACAGGTTATTAACATCTTCCGATTTGCTGGCATATACTTTGCCTAAAGCAATATTACTGAGTTCCCAGAAATTTATCGATTATTGTGTAGATTAATTCTTTGCTTGTGCCGATTACCAGAAAATTACTGAGAATTGTGTAATTTAGGGTCAAAGTTGATGCCGGAAGATTAACGTAGCGGATAGCCACGTTTTGATGAATATCATTCAAGAAGGTTTGACTTGCTCGGGGGCCGGGAACCTGGACAGGATAGAAATTTTTGAAATCGTCCAAAAGACTTGTTTCCCAGTTCCTGAGTTGTTCTTTGAGATTTTCGGGATTTTGCAGCTCGATGATTATACCCAGCCGTTTCCCCGTACTTTGGCTGTATAAAACCAGATTATAGTTATTTCCGAAATCACTTAATGCATAGGGCGGGATGCTTACTTCCAGATTTTGCAGAATTTCTCTTGCCGAGAGAAATTCTTTTTCATTTTTTAAAACCGCGATGCGTTTAAGGGTTGCGATTGGTTGTTCTGATTTTGCCTCTTCTTTCAACAATTCAAAAAGGGACTTGTCCGAAACCAAAGAAATTATTTTTGTTTCGTTTACAGAGATTATTGGTGCTGATGGTTGTGGGGTGACTATTTCCTTCTCCTCCGGCGTTGGCGTAAGGGACGGCGTTTTTCTGCCTAACCAATAAAATAACCCTCCGCCCGCGATTAGAATAACCAATAGAATTATAACGCCCCTTAAAACGAGTCCCCTTTTTGAACCCCTGGCAGGAACATAAGAAGGTTCGGGTATTTTTAACTCTTCCAGCTTAGGTAAGGAAGGTGCTTCCTCTTTTTCTGGAACAGGTTCAGGCGCAGAAGGTATTTCTATTTCTTCTCTTCCTTTGATTAACTCCTCGGTTCCTGGCAGAGGCGCTCTTTTAGGCATAGCAGTAAGGGCTTCTGGCGGCGCTGTTTCTCTTTTGGATACCGGAGGACCTTCCTCGGGCACGGTTAATTCTTCCGGGGCAATCCCCTTGGCCTCTCTTTCCAATTTTCTCAAACCCAACTCACCCAAATCATCTTTCATTGTTCTGATTTCGTAATCGGGTAATGCGTTTATGGTCCTTTCCCCTTCGTCTTCGGATGGTTTGGACATGTTTTTAGGCAGGGCTTTTTGAATGTCTTTTACCTGCTTTAAATTATTGGGTCCGTGAATGGGCATATTATTATTTTAAGTTTTTTTCGGTTTTTTTTCCAATTCCAGACTTACTTTACCGTTTTCGTCTATTCTTTTAACTTTAACATTGACCAAATCTCTCTGGCGCAGGACGTCTTCCACCCTTCTTACTTTTTGTCCCAGTTCCGAAATATGCAGCAAACCTTCTTGTTTTGGATAGAGTTCAATAAATGCACCGAAATCAGTAATCTTAACCACCTTTCCTTGGAATGTTTCTCCCAATTTGACTTCCCGGGTCAGGGCTTTTATTCTGCCGATTGCTTTTTTCGCCATTTCCGCATCGTCGCTGGTGACGAAAACCCGGCCGTCATCCTCAATATCAATGGTTGCTCCGGTCTCGTCGGTGATTTCATGGATGGTTTTACCGCCCGGTCCAATAATGGTTCCAATTTTACTGGGGTTGATTTGCAGAGAATAAATCCGAGGAGCAAGAGGGGAAAGTTCGGCTCTTGGTTTTTTAATGGTTTTTTCCATTATATCCAAGATTTCTAAACGGGCTTTCCGAGCTTGTTTAAATGCATCTTTTAGTATTTTAGAATTAACACCATCTACTTTAACATCCATCTGAAGTGCGGTTACTCCTTGGCGGGTACCAGCTATTTTTAAATCCATGTCTCCGTAATGGTCTTCCGGCCCCTGGATATCGGTAAGGATTTTGTATTCTTTTCCATCGTTTATTAATCCCGTAGAGATGCCAGAAACATTGGCTTTAATCGGGACGCCGGCATCAAGTAACGCCAAAGTTGAACCACAAACAGAGCCCATTGAAGAAGAGCCGTTAGAAGAAAGAACCTCAGAAACAATCCGAATCGTATAGGGAAAACTATCTTTATCCGGAATAATCGGGAGTAGAGCTTTTTCCGCTAAAGCACCATGACCAATCTCTCTTCGACCTGGTCCGCCAACTCGGCCGATTTCACCCACACTGAAAGGCGGGAAATTATAATCATGCATAAAGCGTTTAGTTCCTTCTAATTCCATTTGGTCAAGGTATTGCTGGGCTCCTGGCGAGCCGAGAGTAAGCACTGAAAGAATCTGAGTGGCGCCTCTTTTGAAGAGACCCGATCCATGGGTTCGAGGTAAAATTCCTACTTCAGTAGTAATTTTTCTAAATTCATCAAGTTTTCGACCGTCAGGACGTTTGTTATGTTTTAGGATATTTTCACGAACTATTTGACTGATTTTTTCCTCAAAAAAATCGGTAGTTTGATTGATTTTTTCCTCGTCTTCCCCATATTTGTTTTCGATGTATCTAAGCAAATCTTCATTCAGGTTATTAACTTCTTCTAACCTCTCTTTTTTATCGGGTCTGTAGATTGCTTTTTCTAATTTGTCTTCTATAAACCCTTCAATTTCCTTTTTAAGCTCGGTATCAATTTCTTTTATTTCCAACGTTTTCTTTTGCGGTTTTATTTTTTCAATTATTTCGTTCTGGAAATCCAGCAATTTTTTAATATGATTGGTAGCCAATTCAATGCCTTCAATTAGTTTATCTTCGGGCATTTCCGAAGCACTGCCTTCCATCATATTAATCAGGATTTTTTTGTCTCGCTCGATGCCGCTGACAAAAATTTCCAATCCCGACTTAGCTTTGGCGCTGAGAGTAGAAGTAATAATCCATTGCTTTGCCTCGTCTTGCCCAACAGAAATACCTGCCACCGGTCCTTGCCAAGGGATATCAGAAACAGAAATTGCCGTTGAAGCTCCAACTAAAGCCGGCAAAGCCGGGTCATTCTCACCGTCAAAAGAGAGAACGGTTATTACCACTTGGACATCATTTCTAATTTTTTGGTTAAAAAGAGGCCGAATAGCTCTATCAACTAATCGACCAGTTAAAATAGCTTCGTCAGTCGGACGACCTTCCCTTTTAATCCAGCGGCTGCCTTTGATTTTACCGGCGGCGTAAAATCTTTCTTCATAATCAACAGTTAGAGGAAAATAACTTTTCTCACTCATTTTTTTCCCCATCACCGCGGTTGCCAAAACCACGGTTTGACCATATCTAACCACAGCCGAACCATTTGTTTGCTGGGCCAGTTTTCCCAGTTCAACAGAGAGTTCTTTCCCCTCAATCTCTGTCTTAAAAATTTTTTCTTCCATAAAATTTTCGCCCTGATCTACAAACTACAGACTATGGTGAGAATACTCGAATCCACAATCTATTTGTTTGCAGACCAGAAGCAATTAATGCTTATTTTTTTGAATGTTGCAGCAGATATTTTGCGGGATTTTTACCAAGGTCAACAAAATCATCGGCAAGTTCTTTTAATCGAGCGGAAGCGCTTTTCCCAAAAGCAATGATTTCAACGTGCTGACCCTGGGCCTTAAGATATTCCACCAAAGGTAGGAAGTCGCCGTCGCCGGTAACCAAGACAATGCTGTCCAGTTTTTGACTTAACTGGATTGCATCAACCGCCATGCCTACGTCCCAGTCCGCTTTTTTCATTCCGCCAGGAAAAATCTGAAGTTCCTTGCTTTTGATTTCTATGCCCGCTTTTTCCAAGGCCTCCAAAAATGCTTTTTCTTCTCCGGTTTCCGTGGTTACCACATAAGCGAGCGCTCTGATTAATTTTCTTTCGGCTACCGCGGTTTTTAAAATTTCCCGAAAATTAACCCGGGCTTGATATAGATTTTTTGCCGAGTGGTACATATTCTGAACATCAATCAAAACTCCCACTCGTTGTTCTTTGTGTTTAATAATAGACATTTATTTTTTGAGTTCCAATTCTTTAGTTAATTTTTTGTATCTTGTTTCGTTTTCGCTCTCAAGCCATTGTAAAAGTTTTCTTCTTTTGGAAACCATACCCAGAAGACCTCTTCGTGAATGATTGTCTTTGGGATGTTGTTTGAGGTGGTCGGTCAATTTTTTTATTTCTTCGCTCAAAATGGCAATCTGAACTTCGGCCGATCCGGTGTCGGTTTTGTGAACTTTGTGCTTTTCAATTATTCTCGATTTTTTCTGCTTGGTTAGCATATAAAAACATTATACTATACAATTAAATTATTGCCAAGTTAATTTTTATATCTTATTATAGAAATCAATGAAAAAGATAGTGACTGCCGTTTTTTTTATTTTTCTCGGGGTTTTGATTTTGTCCTTTCCGTCATTCGACGGGGTAAAGGTTTTTGCGCAAAATGAAATTAATCCGCCTAAAGTCGAGATTATTTTTTTCTATTCCGAAACCTGCCTCCATTGTCAGGCTGAACAGAAATTTTTAGACACCATTCAAAGCAAGTATCCTGAACTTGAGATCAATCGTTATCTCGTCAGTGATTCGGATAGTAAAAAACTTTTGGCCGACCTTCTGGCAAAACACGATGCCCAAATGTATGCCGGATTGGTGCCGATTACTTTTGTGGGCGAAGATTTAATTCTCGGCTTTAATAATGAAAACGACATCGGCAGAAGAATCGAGCAATCGATTGAAAGACAGCTCAATGATTTAAATCCGCCCCCCGAAGAAAATAACAACAAAGTCAGTCTTCCTATAATCGGAAAAATCGATTTGACCAAATATTCGTTATTGGTCCAGGCAGTTATCCTGGGATTCTTCGACGGGTTCAATGTTTGTTCTCTGGGCGCTTTGGTTTTGATTTTGGGTTTAGTTTTAATTTTGCGCTCAAGGCCGAAAATTATTCTTTTTGGTGGTCTTTACATTTTGGTTACTGCAATTGTTTATGGTGTGCTGATTTTTCTTTGGTATCAGCTATTCTATTACTTGGCTCCGGTTCTGAAGATTATGAATGTTTTTGTCGGACTTTTGGGAATTGCCGGAGGAATTTATTTTTTGCGGCAATTCATCAAGTCAAGAAAATCGGACATTGCCTGTGACGGCAAAGAAAGCAAAATCGTTTCCAAGCATTCTCTAAAAATTCAAAAAGCGTTTCAGGAATCCGGTGGTATTTGGGGGTTGATAATCGGTGTTTTTATTTTTGCTGCAGTAATTACTATTGTAGAATTTCCCTGCTCGGCAGTAATCCCGGTTTTGTTTGCTGGCATTATGGCTCATGCCAAACTTTCGATTGCGGCTTATCTTCTTTATCTCGTGATTTATCTCTTCTTTTACATGCTTGATGAGATTATTGTTTTTTTGATTGCTGTTTTTACCATGAATATTAAGCTTGCCTCCGGTAAGGTGATGACCTGGTTAAGCTTGGTCGAGGCAATCGTGCTTTTCGGCTTGGGGATTTATTATCTGGTCAGTATTTTTTAAATTGAATTTATAAATAAAATGAACCCCTTGCACCGATTATCGTTGGCGCAAGGGGCTTTTAAAACATTCTATCTTTGTGCTTAATTTGCCTCTATTATTATGAGGCATTGGGGTTCGTCGTTATTGCCGAGTAATTCGGCTTTTAAGAACCCATTTTCTTTTTCAAGATACCTGGCTCTGTATCTTTTGCCCGGTCTTAGACCTGGTTTTACGCTTGCAAAAGTGAGAAAAGTTCCGTCCAAATGGAACCGTGAGCCGAAAACATTTAAAAAGCTAAAAATGATGTCTCCTAAAGTTCTATTTGACATTCTACCCTCCTTGTTTCGGGATAAGATCCAATAATAGCATACAATTAAAAACGTGTCAATAGTTTAGCTTGTTGACCAATAAATAATTTTAAGTTATCCTATAATTATCGCCTCCGTGGTGAAATGGACCCCGCAAAAATTTTGTTCACCCGCCGCAAATTTTAAAGAAATTTAGGCTGGCAAGTCAAAATTTAACGGGGCAAGTATCACTCTAGTCTTTTTACCCCGTATAATTTGCCCCCATAGTGAAACGGATATCACGTTAGTCTTCGGAACTAAAATTGGGAGTTCGAATCTCTCTGGGGGCAGAAGCAAATTATTACGGGGCGGAACTAAAATTGCGCGTTCAAGTCGTGCCGGGGGCAAATGCCCCCATAGCTCAATTGGTAGAGCAACGGACTCTTAATCCGCAGGTTTCAGGTTCGATTCCTGATGGGGGTATATAAAATTTTTATCTTGTAAAAATTTTTAGTATTTGGTAATTTGTAAATAGTATTTAGGGTGAGAAAATATTTTGCCCCCATAGCTTAGTGGTAAAGCAACGGCCTTTTAAGCCGCTGACCTGGGTTCGATTCCTAGTGGGGGTATTAGAAAAAGGACAATTTTTGTCCTTTTTCAATTGCCAAAAAGTGATTTTTGGTTTGCTCTTGCAATTTTCTAAGTTTTGATTTAGTATGATATTACTAAAGGAGGTTTAAGATGAAAAGCCCATCTTAATTTGTATTTTAAAAAATTAAAAACCATGAAAAGGAGGTGTTTAAAATGTCAGAATTTACTGTCAGTCTTATCGGTTGTACTGAAAATCCTCAGACACTATCGGTGGTTGGGGCTCTTGGTTGTTTTGAGGAAAAGTCTTCTGCCCAGTTGCTTGAAGAATTAAGCCGTCTTCCCGAAGATCAAAGACTTAAAAAGGAAAAAGCTGTTCTAAAAAACAGTTTTGGCAGAGGTCACGGTTCAGTGGGAGACCAGAACTGCTTCATTTTCAGTATCGAGAACCTGCCGCGAGCAGCCACTCTTCAGTTGTGTTTGCCGGAGTATTTGGGTCATCTCCAGCAATCATTAAGAAGAGCCAAAGCAAGTAGAGGTTTTTATCTGCCCGAGACAATAAAAAACTCAAAACTGGCTGCTGAAGCGGAAAAAACGCTGCTTCAGAGTTTTGATCTGTATGAAAAAATGGTGCAAACTGGTATCCCATCAGAAGACGCCCGTTTTCTTCTCCCCCTCTATACGAAAACAAATATTCAGACCGCCGGCAATGCCCGCGAACTCTGTCATTTATGGCAGATGAGCAATCGAGATGGAGTTCCTTCTGTAGTTAAAGCAGTAGCAGGTGAGATGTTTTCTTTAGCCAAAGAAAAAGCCCCATATTTATTTGAGGATTTTGGCTTTAACTACGAAACTCTCGCCTGGTATCCATCGGCCCAGCTTTTCGCTTTAACAAACGCCAGCCTGAAGCGATTAATTAGATTGCTTCAGAACAAGCCCTTTATTTTTCTTGGCTGGATTGGTAAAAATTCTGTTTTTCCAACTTCGATGGTTTCGGAAATGGTTACTGAAGCAGTAACAAAGAAAAACGAAGTAGAGCTGGCCAATCTCAAGCACATTCACTTTGAATTCCTATCTTCGATGTCTTTGGCTTGTTTTCATCAGGCAATTCGGCAGAGAACCTGGGATCAGAGCGTTGAATCGATCTATGATGCCATTGATATGGCATTAGGTTCTGAAGATAGAAGAATGGTAATTCCACCGTCGATAAAGAAATCCGATTTTGCCTCTATTTATCAATGTCTGCATGCCAAAATGTTGGATCTCTACGCGGAACTGATAGCGAACGGCATTCCGAAATCGGAAGCCATCGGCGTAATCCCCCATTCCCTAAGAATCTACGATCTTATCCATGTCAATGGTTGGAACGCTTTGCATTCTATCGGCAAAAGGGCCTGCATTCAGGCCCAGTGGGAAATAAGAAAAATAGTCTGGCAGATAGCGAAAATTATCAAGAAAAAACTTCCTTCGCTTGGCCAATGGACCGAGCCACAGTGCGTCACCTATGGTGGTAAATGTCCGGAAATTAAAGATTGCGGCTATTACAAGAAGATTGGGCGGTAATAGAATTTTGCTCCTTTGGTTAGCCCCAAGTCTATAAGCATACTCAAGGACTTGGGGCTCTTTTCTTTTTTAAAATTGCCAAAAAACGATTTTTGAGGTATGGTTAAATTGATGACAATTCCCAAAGAAGTTAATTTAATAATGGAAAAATTGATTAAAAAAGGCCACCAAGCCTATATTGTTGGTGGTTGTGTTCGGGATTTGTTGTTAGG
>Ga0210018_1001745_pt1 | contig 11212 bp, 11 predicted proteins | sample CryGeyCG2014_010_2_FD_183967 | JGI IMG/M metagenome (GOLD analysis project Ga0210018, IMG submission 183967) | Groundwater microbial communities from aquifer - Crystal Geyser CG09_land_8/20/14_0.10 (SPAdes) (version 2) | ecosystem: Environmental > Aquatic > Deep subsurface > Groundwater | place... | reverse complement strand
TCTTTTCTCTTATCTGCTGAAAATCACCTATGTTTAAATCAAGGTACCTATTCTCGCCCTGCCACAACCAAGCGGTATTTGCCTGCACTGTCCAACTGGAGCATTTGGAAACAGCAGGAACGGTAAAACTGACTACTTCACTAGCTTCAATATCCTGACGGAGAGGGCTCCAGACAACGGCAAAATGGCGCTGTAAATTTTCCGGCACAAAAATTGGCTCGGCCGGCCAGCCGTCTCCCCAATCAGCGAAGGAACGATCATATTCGACAGAAAGATAGTCTCCGGTTTCTTCAGAAATAACTAAATGCCTTGGTGTAGTAAAACTCACCTGTCCATCTGCTATGGTAATTGCAGCAGATTTACTTACTTGGCATACCGGGTATTCAATCGGAGCATTGGGAGGGACGGTCGCCGGAATGCTGTAAGCGGATTTTCCGTCGATTAACTTTAGCGGGCAATCAGGCAGAGAAACTCTGAATTCCGGAGAAAACGGATTGGTGAAGGTTGGATTTTTCGCCTCCAGCGCCAGTAGGAAAAATAAACCGGCAGGACCGTGTTTTTCCCAAATATTTCTCACCGCTGTTACACTATTATCCCCTTCTTTCAATACTTGCCTAGCCCCGGTATAGGCTGCTTGCAACCCGGCCTTAATTCCCTGTATGCCTTCCTGATGCCAATCTGTCCCCATCGGTACAAACAAATAAGGAGCAAGATCTACTCCAGCAGATATGTGTTCAAGTGCTTCTTCCGCCATAATTTCCCTAATTATCCCATGTATTTTTTATTTATCTTGACAGAAACTTGACAAAAGCTGATTATTATAGGATAATGAGATTATGGTTAAAACCAAGTGGGAGTGGTCCCCAGAAAGCGAGACGAAACGGCTGATTTACGCGGCCCGGCAGATTGCCAATAATTTTTACCAGGAGCATAACTTTTTTGTCCTGCCGAAACTGAACGGCTCCCCGGCTAACCATTCAATCGTCGTTTTCCCTAAATTTAATTATTTGTCTGTTAAAGGCTTCTGGCGCCGGGTGAAAACTATTGAGATTGAAAAACTGCCGCTTGAGGTCCAACCAGACCTGCTCACCCAAACTCAAGCCTTAGTTCAACCGGTCACTGTGGACCAAGGCCCAGCCGGAGATTTTGACGGCCATTGACTATTTAATCCCCTCGCCCGCCGGTTTAATTAAATCCGTTACCGTCTGGCCGACCGCTTACGGAACCACCTGCTCGTTTAACTGGCCGCGGCTTTTCCCGGCAGATATTTACATTTACCTGCGGACTGACTGCGGTTTAGCTCAAATTACCGAGGCGATCCTGACGGTATTAACCAGAAAACCGCTGGAGGAAAAACTGGGCGCCAAATGGGAGGAAAGCGAACTGCTGGCTGACTGGCTGGTGCAGGAGTCATTTTTGAAAAAAATCCTTGAAAAATACGGCGGCAACTACACGCCGACGCTGAAACTGACGCGCAATCAGCAGAATGCCAAATTATTAAAACAGTCCGAAGAGTATTTATCAACTCTGGGAATAAAGCCGAAAAACGGAATTTTGGCAACCATGCCGGCTAATTTGTCCGGCCGGGAAACGGAGATATTAAACGCCTTAAAGCGGCGGCAGGGGGAAATTGTCAGTTTTGACGAGATCAGCCGGATTACTTTTCCTGAAGAAGATAAATTTTCCCTGTATGCGGTGTCTAAAATCATAGAGCGGTTAAGGGGAAAATTGGAGCAGGCTGGGATTGACGGATCAATTATCCAGACTTTGCGGGGAGAGGGCTACCGGCTGAAGTAATTTTGCCACAAAAAATCCGGCCCTGGTGGTGGACAAGGTCGAACCTTGTCACTCACAACCAGAGGCTTTGACACAAAAAATGCTATACTATAAATAAATATGAAAGAAGAAACAAAAAATTGGCTGGATCAGGCAAAAGAACACTTTGACGATATGGAATATTTATATAACGGCAGCCGGTATTCGATGGCGGTTTATTGCGCTTATCAGGCGCTGGAAAAGAGAGTCCGCTATCCTGATTTTCAAACTTATACCTATACATCTAAAGCCAAAATTAAACCAACAATTGATAAAACCAAGGAGGTTTATTCATGGATATCCGCACGGTTAAACCAGCCATAAAAAATTATATCAGCAATGTTGCCAAGCACATCCACATTGATTCCGTACTGTTATACGGCTCGCTTATTCACGGCCGCCAAAATGTTAACGATGTAGATTTATTGGTGCTTTCCGATGATTTTGCCTCAATGGATCTTGATGAACGCTCTAAATTACTCTACCGCGCCAGCGTCGGTTTTCCCTACGATTTGCATGTTTACGGCTTGGCTCCGCGGGAATTTAATCAGGCTTCACCCCTGACCGCTCTGGGAGAAATCCGCCGCCACCAAACCATCCGCATTATTTAATCCCTATCTGTCTTGAGTATTCCACACCCCACTACGCCAAGGCTACGTGGGGGGTACAAAAAATCCGGCCTTGAAAAAAATTATCGCTGGATTTAAACTAGAAACAGCATGGCTTTAAAAACTTCCTCTATTCATTTAATTACCATGTCTGATTTGTTTATCAATATTTCTGCAGGGTTTTTTGGGTTAGTATTAATTACACCATTTCTAGAAGTGTCTCCATTTGTGTTTACAAAAAATTTATTTTTCGGAGCGTTCTTTTATTATGTATCGGTTAAATTAAAGGAGGTAATATGAATTTTGCCCAAGTTTATACGCAAATCAGCAACAACGCGTCAGTTTTTGCCATCTTCTTTTTAATTGCCGTCGCTTTATGGATTTTGGCCATTCAAAAAATCGACCGAGTAAAAAAATAAATAATTTTTTTGCCACAAAAAATCCGGCCTTGAGGTATTTTCCTAGCCAGTTGCCCAACTAGTATCGTCCCCGCTGCTGCCTTTCACGACTCTGTTCGGGATGGGAAGAGGTGGTACGACAACGCTCCAAAGACCGGACTTTGATAATAATCAAAAAAAATTCAATTTTCAAGTACCAATTTTCAATGAAATCCCAATTATTCAATTTTCAAACATTCAAACATTAACATTGAACATTAATTCATTGGTGCTTGATTGTAAATTCGAAAATTGTAAATTGGTTAATTTACTTGTTAGCTCCTTGAAAGTGAAGAGAACTTATTGACCGCTCTTTATAGCCAGGTTTAAAAAATAACCTGTCTATATTTTCAATTGACCGATTAGTACAGCTAGGCTTAAAGCTTTACAGCTCTTCCACCGGCTGCCTATTACCTGGTAGTCTCCCAGGGGTCTAATGGGGATTCCTAATCTTGGGATGGGCTTCCCGCTTAGATGCTTTCAGCGGTTATCCCGAATCAGTGTAGCTACCCGGCGCTGCCGCTGATGCGACAACCGGCACACAAGGGACTGACTCAACCTGGTCCTCTCGTACTGAGGTCAAATTCCCTCAAGAATCCAACGTTGACTGCGGATAGAGACCGACAATTATGTTATTCCGGTTTTTTCACCGGAAGTCTGAACATTTCTGTCAGACTCTCTGCATCGCTGCAAAGTTCGGACTATATCTTAGCGCGACGTAAAGTCGGCTTCTTGCGTATAGTCTCTGAGGTGTCCTTAAATTTTTTAAGGTTCCCTGCTGATAGTCTGCACTTTACAGATTTTTAGTCCATTGGACTACTGAAAGATTCACAGATTTTCCAGCATATAGCAAGATTTATAGACAGCAAGGTCTTATACTTTACTGTCTTGCGACGTTCTGAACCCAGCTCACGTAGGGTTTTAATGGGCGAACAGACCAACCCTTGGAAGCTTCTTCACCTCCAGGATACCCTGAGCCGACATCGCTTAAAAATCAAAATATTTCTATTTTGCCTGACTATACCTTCATCCTTTCGTAGTTTAACGAAGTAGGACGCTAACGTGTGATAGGCGGAAATATCCTTTCCTATCTCATCCTCGGTCCGACTATTGTCGTTACCGGGAATCAGTCGATACGGGGTTATATTGGAAACAATAATCATTATAATTTTTATAACCATCATAATGACTATAATTTTTTTCCGATAAACTTCCCACGGAATTGCCGTTTTGCATTTGGTTCATTATAGCAAGGACGGTTTCTCCGTTATGAGTTAGTTTTCTCTCGAATTTTAATCGAGAACAGCACCCGCGATATTGCTATCGGGGGACCCCGATGTTGAGGTAGCGAACCGCGCCGTCGCTGTGGACGCTTGGGCGCGACTACTCTGTTATCCCCGGGGTAGCTTTTATCCGATAAGCCCGATGCATCCCACGATGCATTCGAGGATCACTAAGGCCAGCTTTCGCTTCTGCTTCACTTGTAAGTGTCACAGTCAAGCACCCTTATGCCTTTGCACGTCCAGTACGATTTCTATCCGTACCAAGGGTACCTTTGCGCGTTTGCGTTACTCTTTAGCAAACCACCTCCCCAGCGAAACTACCTCCCAAACACTGTCCCCGGCTCCGTTTCCAGAAGCCATAAGTTAGATTTATCAAATTTAACGAGCGGTATTCCACTTACGTCCCGACTTGCGTCGCGGACTCCCGCCTATCCTCGACTATTAAAAGAAATAAATCAGTGTCAAGTTGTAGTAAAGCTCCACGGGGTCTTTTTGTCCTGCAGTCAACAGGCCGCATCTTCACAGCCATTTCAATTTCGCCGGATCAATGGTCAAGACAGTCGTCAAGTCGTTGTTCCTTTCATGCGCGTCGAAACTTACTCGACAAGGTACTTCGCTACCATAGACATCTTTTTATTACAGTATTGCGAAAAATACTGAGCCTGTATGTCTCCATACAGATCGGACTATATCATGTACGTTCATATTAACTGAACGTACTCTGGCGTTTAGTCTCTGAGGATTTTCCCAAAGAGTTTGTTATATCTTCAAGAGAATTTTTTCTGTATTTACCAAGACGGTTCATCTTAAAAGCAATTTTTGCTAATTTAATAAATCCGTCTTTGGTTCGATGTTCTTCTCTAAACAAACCATTAACAATTTCTCTAAATAATAAGAAATTGTCATATTTTTCTCCTACAAATGGATATTGCTCAAAAAATGGAATTACTGTTGCTCTTAAATCTCTGATACTGTCAACGCAGTAAACAAAGCAACTTGGATTTCCACCTTTTTCGCTCACATATCCACACTGAAAAACATCTTTAAACAAATACAAAATTCTTGAATTATCTTTATGTTGATAAACCTGAAATAAAGGATCAATTTTCCATCGTAATCTTAAAAATTTATTACGACAAATAGTTACACTAAAACATCCTTCTCCGTCAGTAAATCCTGACAAGTAATATTTCAGATTTTCTAAATTCTTTGGAACTCTTTCCTGCTGATTGTCTGTATTCAAAACATTGTCAGAAACTTTGGGCATTAGTATTACTATACACTAATATTACCCAAAAATAATTTCTAGTTTTGACTTTGCCAGATATTCCAGCATATGGCCAGATTTTACAACTGCCCTATGATCTACAGTTATAGTTACTGCTGCCGTTCACTGGGGCTTCGATTGAAGGCCTGTCACCTTGCGGCGACTCACCCTCGCAATTAACCTTCCAGCACTGGGCAGGTTTCAGCCCGTATACATTAGCTTACGCTTTTGCACAGACCTGTGTTTTAGTTAAACAGTCGCTTGACACTCGTTAGCTGCGCCCTGAAGTTAAGCTTGCGCATACTTCAGGGAGGGAATCTTGCAAACTTACTCCCAGCTATTTTGCCGAGTTCCTTAACCATTGTTCTTCCGTCAGCCTTGGTCTACTCGACCGGTTCACCTGTGTCGGTTTGCGGTACGGACAATGAATAATCTGATTGCGATGCTTTTCTTGGGGGCTTAAGTCATTCAAGTTGCCCGACTTGCGTCGAACTCCCCATTAAGGCTCGCCGTCGCTTGAGTGGATTTACCTGCTCAAACTGACTTGCCTCTTAGACGTCAAATCATTAAGACGCTTAAATTATCAAACCTCGTCTCACCCCAATTCATAACGATTAATCATCGGTACAGGAATATTAACCTGTTATCCATCGACTACCCCCTCGATTACACTCGGGGCTCGCCTTAGGACCGACTAACCCTACGTCGACAAACGTTGCGTAGGAAACCTTGAACATTCGGCAGCTTGGATTCTCACCAAGCTCTCGCTACTTATGCCGGCATTCTCACTTCTAGGCGCTCCAACCAGCCTTACAGCTGACCTTCACTGCCCCTAGAACGCTCCCCTACCACTCTGATAAATCAGAATTCTTAGCTTCGGTAAACTGCTTGATCCTCGATGAATCTGCGGCGCCGCCTTCCGTCGACCAGTGAGCTGTTACGCTTTCTTTCAAGGATGGCTGCTTCTGAGCCGACCTCCTGGCTGTTTATGGACTGCGACTTCCTTTAAAACTAAGCAAGTTATTTTGAGACCTTAGCTGAAGATCTGGGTTGTTTCCCTCTAGCACCTGGAGCTTAGCCCCCAAGCGCTGACTCCTTTTGCATCATCACAGTATTCTGAGTTTGATTGATCCCGATAGACTTGCGTCATCGGGACCATTCAGTGCTTTACCCCTGTGACTAAAATCAAAAAGGCTATACCTAAATATATTTCGGGGAGAGCCAGCTATCTCCGGGTTCGATTGGCATATTACCGCTAACCACAAGTCATCTCACAGATTTTCAGCTCTGAAGAGTTCGGGCCTCTGCCAAGATTTCTCTTGACTTCACCCTGCTCATGGATAGATCACCCGGTTTCGGGTCCTCTGCTAGCTACTAAGGCCCTGTTAAGGCCTGTCCTCGACTTGCGTCGGGACTCGCTTTCACTGCGCCTCTTTGTTTATAAAACAATTAAGCTTGCAGCTAACAAAGACTCACCGGCTCATTCTTCAATAGGCACGACATTAGGCTCGATAAGCTTGCGCCCATCGGCCCTCTGTCTGTTTGTTAGCAATCGGTTTCAGGTTCTATTTCACTGGGTCATCGACCCTTCTTTTCGCCTTTCCCTCGCGGTACTGGTTCACTATCGGTACGTACTAGTATTTAGCCTTGGAGCGTGGTCGCCCCGGTTTCCCACAGGAGTTTGCCGTCTCTCGTGGTACTCAGGAATCTTCTAGGCCGGTTTAAAATTTCATCTACAAGACTTTCACTTTCTCTGGTCAACGATTCCGCGTTGTTTGATTATCTTAAACTGTGCCACATTGAAGTCCTCCAACCCCACCCGTCCTCCGGACGGGAAGCTCCAATTTACAAATCCCAATTTACAATAAAATCCTAATTAATTAATTTTCAAACATTGAAAATTTGGTCATTGATCATTCATTGTCCCGGCTGAAAGCCGAGGATCCTCGACTCGAAGAGTCGGGAAAATTCGAAAATTGAAAATTGAAAATTCCTGTCCGAAGGACAGATAGTTTGGGCTCTGCCGCTTTCACTCGTCGCTACTGACGGCATCTCGATTGATTTCTTTTCCTCCGGCTACTTAGATATTTCAGTTGGCCGGCTTACCTTCCTCGGCTTGCGCCGGGATCACTCCGCTTACGCGGAACAGGGTTTCCCCATTCGGACACCGCCGGATCAAAGCTTCTTGACAGCTCCCCGACGCCTTTCGTGGTCTGGCACGTCCTTCTTCGGCTAGTACATCCTAGGCATCCACCGATTGCTTTAGTTCGAATATAGACCGTTATCTTTCTTTTGGCTATAAAGATCGGTTTTCGTTCTCTTCACTTTTCAAAGAGCTAGTGGACTCAGTCGGATTCGGACCGACGGCCTTCTCGTTGCAAACGAGACGCGCTACCAACTGCGCCATGAGCCCAAAAAAAATCTCCCTTGCGGGAGCTTGATAAAAAAATCTCTGCGCCAACTAATCACCAGACGACAAAAAACGAGTTGCTGTTTTGTGTTGACTGACTGTTTAGTGTACGCATTAAGTTTTTTTTAATTTCTCCCGTAAATTTTGGACAAAATATATGATAACACTAGTTTAATTTAAGTTCAAGCGTCAATTTACTCTTGCAATAATAGTTTTTCGAAAACTATGAGAATCTTCCATCTCCTTGGCTGTTGCTAGATGATGATATTCTAAATAGTTCCCAGGCAGGAACATAATCATACGGCTGATCAAGAGCCTGCAGCAACCGAATCCAAGTACACCTGGAGTTCTTTTTCGGTGACCAAACCTTTAACTTTTTGGCCACGCTTTAAGCCGCGCAGAACAAGTAGCCGGTTTTCTTGAGGAGAGCCTCCATTGTCGTAGGAACCGTTCCTACGGTTTTCTTGACGGTGGATTTTACTTTTGTAGGTTTAGATTTTTTGACTGGTTTTTTTGTTGGTATTGCATAATTCCCCTTTCAGTGAGAATAGGGAGAGTATAGCACAAAAAAATTATTTAGAGACTAGGCTTCAGGCTCAAGAACTTTAACACTCGGATCAACAAACCAATCTTCGGCAATGCCGCAACGCAAATCTAAAACTTCCGGCATGTGCGCGGCTCTTGAAGTTAAAACTTGCAACTGTTTGTCAGGCAAAATCTTAACAAGCCCATCCCACTGATCAAGTCGAAGAGTAAATTCTTCTCCTGGTTTAGCTTCAAATAAAAAATGATAACGACTCCAAAGTGCCCTTTGTTCTGCCGCTATCTCCTGAAACAATGAGTCAAATCTGCCCCCATATGTTCCTACCTGCCCAAGAAAAAACTGTTCAGCCTGCCGGTATATTCTCGCCCACTGATCCGGCTGATTGTACATCAGATTATGCTTGACAATTACCCCCACGGACCCGGCAACACGGTAACCGCCGTCTTCCCAACTCACTAGCCGCCGGGCGTTTAATTCTTTAATGGCCTCTTTTGCTTGTTCATCACTCATCCCGGCAATGTGGGCTACCAGATTTTCATCACCGCCGTTAGTTAAGGCTAAAATTTCGGTTGTCTGCCTGGCATTATCGGACAATCCGGACAAATGGGCTTCGCCGGCAAAGGCCACTGCCTCTTGAGAGGTGGCTTTTTGGGCTAACAAAATATTGTTGACAGGCCAGCCGCCGCCCAATCTCTGAATTTCACTCGGAGGCAATTTACTAAAATTCCCTGTCTTGGCTAACTGCAAGGCTGTTTCGTCCTGACTAAACGGCCCCAACTCAAACCGTATCGCCTCAATCAAATAAGGGACTTTATTTGGATAAGGTCGTCCCTTTTCCGCAGTAATAAACATAACATTAGGAAGAGTCAACCAATTCCCCAGTAAATGAGTCTCCCATGACTCTGTTAATCCCCAATCGGCGTTAAAATCATCAACCAAAAAAACATAACGAGAATCTGGCTTGGCCTGTATAAACCGTCTGACTCTGTCCACTTTTTCGGCTAAACTTGAATTGGGCGGAAGCTCAATTTCTAAAAATTTATTGACATTTTCCAATAAATTGACTCCCTTGTCATATCCGCTTGTTACACATGGTCCGGGAATAATAATGTTTTCCGGTAAATCACCTGACGGCTTATTCCCAAAACAAAGCATGACGGGAACGACATTCTTTATTCCCGGCAGAACTGTTTCGGTTAAATGCCTTAACAAAAAAGTCATACCGCCGCCCGGATCAGCGGCAATATTTAAGGCTCTTACTCTCGGCTGTGGCTGCTTAACCCAATTAGTTATTTGCTCAATTTCTGCTTTTCGGCCGACGAAAAGATCAAGCTTATAGGCAGGTAAAATTTCTGCCCCCCCCGGCATTTTATTTTCTATACGCATATTTACCCCTATATTATGCTATAGGATACTAAATGTCAACTAGGAAAAGTTATAGGACCTTCGGGGAGAGTCCCTGAAGGTTAAAATTTACTGACACCATAAATAAACACCGGCCATTCGGCCTCTTTGTTTCTTAACCTGGTTTTGGCCCGGATTGTTGAGCCGGGATCAAAGCGGCAGGCCCGAGAACTGCTTGCTTCCGGTTTCGGGATCAGTTACTCCCTGACGGCGATCTACGCCGCCCTGCCCGACCGGAGGAATTGGTAATCGAGCGGTACCGAGACTTATGGCAGGTGGAAAAGGCTTTCCGGCTAACCCCAAATAGGCCCTGAGTTACCATATCTTTGGCAAATCCGGCTACCTGCCATTTGGGGATTGATAAAAATCTGAAAAATTTTTTATCAGTTGAGCTCGACCTCTTTTTTACCGATAATCTGTTCCAGCTGATCAATCCTTTTTTTCAGCCTGGCCAGATCCTGATCCGGTTTAACTTCAAAGCAGGTATGGCCGTCTTGGAAAAACTCCTTAATTATTTAATTACTAACAGGATACCAAATCTTCCTATGCTAGTGGTTCAGTATTTTCAGGACTGCTCGATTGAACAAAATCAAAATTAATTAAGTTCTTTAAAATTTTTGCGTTTTTCTTTTTCCGATGATAGAATTAATTTACTATGAAGAAGCCTCGATTAGAAAAAATCACCATCGAAAAAGTTATGGCTAACCCTCGGTATCGAGGCTATCATGTAATAGTGGTAGCGGGAAAGGTTTTTAAGGCCAGGACCGGCGAAGGGGCCTCTAAAATTTTAGACGAAGTGCAAAAAAAATACCCTAACGAGATTCCAGAAATAACTTATCTTCCCGACGCAGATACATTAATTTTATGGTTCTAAAATTCCCCTTTAAGAAAGAACAATCGTTTATTTTAGGAACAATTTACCGCCCGGTTGCTCGTGTTGTTTTCTGGTCAAAAAGAGAGAAAAATTGGTTAGCAGTCCGCATGATCGTTGATACTGGCGCCGATTATACTCTTCTCCCTCGCTTTATGGCTGATAGGTTAGGAGTGAATTTAGAAAAAGATTGCCAAGTCTTTCATACCTATGGAGTTGGTGGAGGAGAACGAGTTTATTTTTTACCTAAGACTAAAGTTAAATTGGGTGATTGGGAGCGAATAATTCCCGTTGGATTCTTAGAAAGAAATGAGGTTCCTCCTCTGATGGGTCGTCATCTTTTCCTGGAAACTTTTGAAACTTTGTTTTCTTCCGATCATATTGTTTCTTTTTCTCCTAAATAATTCTGTGTGTTAATAATCGACTTAAATCAATCTGTTTCTTAAGCGCCATCCCCGACGATCCTTTTTCTCCAAAACTGTGGGTAAGGAAGGAATCGGACCTTCGACCTATTCTTTAGGACTAAAAATTCGGACTTTCTTAGTGGACTCTTTTTGAAGAAATCCGAACTTC
>Ga0210018_1001742_pt1 | contig 11222 bp, 16 predicted proteins | sample CryGeyCG2014_010_2_FD_183967 | JGI IMG/M metagenome (GOLD analysis project Ga0210018, IMG submission 183967) | Groundwater microbial communities from aquifer - Crystal Geyser CG09_land_8/20/14_0.10 (SPAdes) (version 2) | ecosystem: Environmental > Aquatic > Deep subsurface > Groundwater | place... | reverse complement strand
TTTCTTTCAAATACGCAAAGTTATTCGGAAACCCCCCACCACTTTTGGAGAAGATGCATTTGGGCAAATTCCACCCACAGAAAGTGGTGGGGGGCAAAAAACCTCAAATTATTGGCAAAGATTATATTCTTCAGGATGGCGACATTATTGAAATTTATACCTAAATAAAAAATTGCCCAGCCCCACATCAAAATTTGGTGTAGGGGCCAGCGCTGGGCTTTTTGGCTCCCCAGTTCAAAGCTTATTATAATTTTAGAAAATCAAGATTATATGGCAATGATGAAAGAGAAATTGGCGGAAATTAAGGGAGTGTATAAAAGTTTACAGTTAACACCCAGTCTTGTTTAACCTAAAAACGCCTTTGAATTAGGCATTTTTAAGCTTTTTCTAACTCACGGGATTTGCAGGCTTGAAAAAAAGAAAAAGAGGAAGCTTACTTAAGTATTTTATAATACTTTTTCAGCTTCCTTATTGGGATTTGGAGTGAACTATATCTCCTATCTGTCGGTAAGGCACGCGGCTAGCTACCACTATCGTTTCCCCGTGTCGTACATCTTCTGTTCTTTCGCCTCTCCATTGATTGCGCATTGCGACCCATGGAGCAAAAGAAGCAACGGCTTGTACAAGTATTGGCCATCCCCAGTTTGGTATCTCTACACCCTTTTGCGCCTCAAATACAAGGATGACAGGGGCATAACGGTCCTCTTTAGATTCACTGGTAAGAACTGGGTCTTGCTTTATTTTGCAATGCTCTTCAATTTCCCAAGCTAAGCTTTTAAAGGCATTGACATCAAGGCATTCACCACTGTAAGGGGTAAAATAGAAGCTTCTGGCGCTCTCTGTTATTCCGGGTAACGCTGGTATCGTTACTTCTTCTGGCAATCTAACATATGCCGTATAAAATTTCCTCAATTTTCTTTCACTCTCCTTTATTTTGTTTTTAATTCTTCTCGGCTTCGGCATATAGCCTATGCCGGGAAGATTGTCTTAAGGTCTATCCTTAGGACGCTTTCATTGTAGCATTTATTATTTAATTTGTCAATAGCTGATGGGTAAAATAACCCGAGAGAAAAACTCTCGGGCAGGGCGGCTCCCCTGTTTGGGCGATATTAGGACCTGTTCAGTTTAATATTCTACTAATTCTATTGAAAACCCATTAGGGTCTTTTATGAAAGCGAATTGTTTAACTGTAATACCTTTAGTAATTGGAACAACTATTTCTACTCCTTCTTCTTGAAGTTCTTTGATTTTATCTTCCAGATTTTTAACTCCGATACCAAGATGTTGAACTTCCATTATTTTGGGGGAATCTAAATCTCTATTTGTTGGATGATATATCAACTCAATCTTATATCCATCCTTATCTTGTAGCCATAATGCCTTTAATTCTTGATTTTTCTTTTCCCAAGAATTAAATACTTCAAAGCCGAGTTTTTGATAAAACTTTTTGGATTCTTCTAAGTTTTTGACAGGGATAGCTAAGTGATTATTCATAAATTTATTTTTTCATTCTATCAAAAAACCGCCTTGTTACTAATTTAATCTTCTCTTTTTTCAACCACAATTGTGCAATTAGTAGCTAAAGCCACAACTGCACCAATCGCTGCCCATATAGGTAAAAGAGCAGCACCAACCACGCCTATGGTAAGTGGAACTTCAATTAGGGTTTTACCTTCTTCGTTTTTTATAATAATTCTTCTAATGTTGCCTTTTTTTACTAGCTCTTTTAATTTTTTAACAATATCTTCTCCAGAAACTCTAAACTCTTCTTTTTTTATATTTTCTTCAGTCATATTTTTTTAATTTATTGAAAACTGCGACCTATAGTAATTCTACCAAAAAACCGCCTGATTGGCGATTTTGTCAGCTCCACGGGCTGGACGATGTTAGAACCTGTTTGAATTAAGTTTTTGGAATGTTTAATAAAATCATAGCAAAAATTGGCTTATTTTTCAATTAAAAATTGGCTTTTAATGTTACTTGACGAAGTACCAATTTGAACTAAAATTAAAATAAGGTTAAAAATCTATTAAAAGAAATTAATATTATGGCAAATTTTTGTCCAAAGTGTGGTAAAAAAATTAATCCAGACGATGTATTTTGTAAAAATTGTGGAACTAATCTGATTGAATCCGTTGAAGTTTCAAAAGAGGAATTGAGACCTGAGAAACCACCGGCTCTGGTACAAATTCCTTCAAAACGTTCTGAACCACCGGTTTTCTTTCAAATCATCAAAGCATGTATTCAAATATTATTTCTGGGTTTAGTTCTATACTTGGTTTGGTACTCTTATGGTTGTGCCACCGGCAAATATCCAGATACCGGGGATCAGATGTGTCAATCTATTCGTCAAGCTTTTAGTGGCGGAGGTGGCGGTGGCGGTGGCGGGGGTGGCGGTTGTACACCAACAGGTTGCCCGGCAAATTACCCTTGGTACGGCTGTGGGACATGTTGGCCCGATTCTAATTCATGTCATACAAGAGGTACTTCAAACTACTCCGATGATTGCAGCGTGTGCAGGAAATGCCCATAAAGGGCTTGTTTCAAAATAATTTGTTAAATGCCTGATTCTTCAAGATTTTACAAGTAAGTAATGTAAAGATTCAATTTTAAGAATTAAAATCGGCTCATTTTTTGATTTGAACTGATTATTTATATTAATTTTTTCTTCCATAGATTTAATTATTTATAACTCTATTTATTAAAAATAAGTCTTACTAAAAAAAATTAAGATGAAATAAAAAATCACCATCTTGGCGATTTTTGTTGACTGCGGGGGCTGAACGCTATTAGAACCTATTTTATGAATAAAAAAGTACCTCTTAAGATACCGGTTCTGATTAAACCGTAATCTATCCCACCTTGCTACTCACTATTTTTATACATCAGATATTCCAAGCGAACCTTTACCAAAATACACTTAATAATCTAAATGCAATACCACTAATTCCAATAGCAAATACTATTTCAAAAGCAGTAATTCCTACTGCTTTTCTCCAGCCAAATTCCCGCCAGAGAACAGCAATAGTAGCTATGCAGGGAATATAAAGCATACTAACGAGAGCTAAAGTAAGCATTTGAACTGAGCTCAAAGCCTGGGCAAAATTAGCTGTTCCCAACAAAGTAGCCAACATTACTAAAATTAACTCTTTTCTCAGAATTCCAAAAATAAGCAAAATTCCAGTGATTACTGGTAACCCTAACCATTTTACAGTAATTGGACTTAAGAAATTAGCTATAGAAGGTAACCATCCAACTAAATAAATTCCCTCAATTATTATTCCTGAAATTATTATAAGAGGACCTGCAACATAAAAAAAATCTTTTAGTCTAAACCAAGTTTGTAAAAAAACTGTTTGAAGATTAGGAATTCTGTAATCAGGCATTTCCATAATGAGTTCGGTGGCTTCTCCCGGTAAAATCTTTGAAGCTAATTTCCCTAACCCAAAAATCATTAAAATAGCAAAGAGATACAATCCAAAAGCCCACTTTATTCCCACAAATTTTCCCACCAATCCCATAATGATCACTGTTCGGGCAGAACAAGGGACCAAAGTGGTTAAAAATCCAGTAATAAATCTTTCTCTCTCAGTTTCCATAATTCGACAAGAAAGACAGGCCGGAACATTACATCCAAAACCAAGCATCAAAGGAATACAGGATTTTCCGTGAACACCGATTTTGTGCATCAAATTATCCATTAAAAAAGCTACTCTTGCCAAATATCCCCAATCTTCTAAAAGATATAAAATGAGATAAAAAGGAATAATATAAGGTAAAGCAATTTCAATTAAGGAAATTACACTTTTGATAGCCATCCAACCAAAGGAAGCTAAAATTGAGAAACCAAAAATGTTTTCCCATCCCATCTGCCAACCCGCGGTTATTCCTTCTAATACCGAAGACAACCAATTCCCAAATTTAAAAATAGTTAAAAACACTAAGGCAAAAATCGCCAACATCACTGGATAACCCCAGATTTTATGAAGAGTTAAAAGATCTATCTTTTCGTTAAGGCTCAATTTTGAAGGTTTAGTTATTTTTATTACTTTTTTTACTATTTCAGAAGCAAGATGACAACGCTCATTGGCAGTAATAATAGTTGAATCGTGTCCGTGAATTTCTTCCAATCTTAAAATTGATTCTTTCACTTTCTTCAATATTTCGGGATGCTCTGTTTCAAACAACCTTTCCATTTCCCTATCTTTTTCTAAAAGTTTAATAGCCAACCACCTTTTTGGATAAGGCAAATCGATATCTGTAAGAAATTCAGTTATTTTTTTAATTTCGGTTTCTACTTCTTGACCATACTTTAAAGGTTTTGGTTTTATTTTGCTACTAACTAATTCTATTCCTCGACCCAAAACCTCACTTATACCTTTCCCATGAATGGCTGCTACTGGAACTACTGGTACTCCCAAAATCTCTTCAAGTTTTTTATAATTAATCTCTATACCTTTTTCTTTAAAAAGATTAACAAAATTTAAAGCTAAAACAGTGGAGCCTTCTAATTCTAAAATCTGGAGACTGAAGATTAGATTTCTTTCTAAATTGGTCCCATCAACTACATTTACGACAAAATCTGGTTTTCGAAGAGCGATATATTCTCTTGAAATTATTTCTTCAATTGAATAAGTAGTCAAAGAATAAATCCCTGGTAAATCCAAAACATCGATAGTATAGCCTTTATAATGCAGATTTCCTTCTGCTTTTTCCACCGTCTTTCCTGGCCAGTTACCAATATGTTGATGAAGTCCGGTTAAGTGATTAAAAATGACTGATTTCCCGACATTGGCTTGACCAGCTAAAACTATGTTTAATTTTTTCTTATTCATATCTTTTAACCAAAATTTTAGAAGCTAATCCTCTTCCTAAAACCAATTTCGATCCTCTAACCTCAATCTCTATTGGACCCCGAAAAGGAGCCCTTCTTAAAACTTTTATTTTAGTTCCTGGAGTTAATCCTAAATCGGATAATCTTTTGTTAACCATTTGACCACCAAGAATAGAAATGATTTCCGCATCTTTATCTGATTTTATATTAATAAGAAATAACTTTTCTTCTTTATTCATTCCTCTATTTTAACATAAAAAGGAGGTTTGGAACCAAACCTCACAGAATTTAAAAAGGTTTAAACAACTAAAAACTTTTATAATTTCTTCTTTATTTTAATTGCCTTTCCTTTTATTAAAGCATCAGCAATTTTTTTTCTGGCTGAAGTTAAAATCCGCTGAAGGGTGCTTTGAGAAATCTTCATTTTCTTTGCCGCCTCTTTTTGCTCTAAATCTTTCAAATCACAAAGTCGCAACGCCTCCAGTTCGTCTATACTTAAATCAACCTCTTCCAGCATAGATAAAGGTACGGCTCTTGGTTTGAAATAGACCACATCTGGGTTAAATAATACTCTTCTTGGTTTTATTGGTCTTGCCATATTATTCTCTAACTAAGTTAATTTTACATTTTGGACACTCAAGCGTTGAACAAGGGACACCGCGCTCGTGAGGAATTTTATAACCGCATTTCGGGCAGGCGCAATAACCACCCGGTCCCTCTCCCCTAGCTGTTTCAACTTCTCCTCTAAATCTGCCCCTCCTCTGCCATCCAAAGCCTCTGCCAAATTCGGGCTTATAAAATCCTGTTTCCACTTCGTGACTTGTGATCTGGATAGCGACATACCGAAGACTTTCTATTGCTTTTATAAGCTTTTCTCTTAAGCCGTTGGAAATTTTAGTTGCTTCCTCCACTCTTAAATTGCTTGGTAGTTTTATTTCCAAGTTGGCGGTAACGGCCGAACCTTTTTTCTGAGTCTTTAAAGAGGAAATTTCAATATTCTGCATTTTAGCGATTGTTTTTATCTCTTCTTCAATTTCTTTACCAGCCGAAACATCAAGTAGAGAATCAACCGCCTCTTTGCCTAAAGAAAAAGATTTTTTAATGATATAAGCGCCAATTAAAAAAGCTAACAAGGAATCAGTATAAATCCAGTATTTTGTCAGAAATAACCCGGCAAAAACAGCTAAGGAAGCATAAACATCAACCCTTGAATGAAATCCATCGGAAAGCAAGCTAATTGAATTTTCTTTTTTGCCAAAATGAATTTTTAATCTGGCCATTATCTCATTGACAGCTGCTGAAAAGAGCATTATCCCGAAAGCTAAATAGCTAATTTTAACTTTTTCCGGGTCAAGAAAACTTTGATAGGCCTCGTAAATAATTCCTACACCCGTTACTAAAAGAATTATAGTAATAATTGTGCCGGCCAAAACCTCGAATTTATAATGGCCATAGGGATGTTTTTTGTCTTCTGGCTTTGTAGATATTCTAATTCCAATATAACCAACGGCCGAAGAAAAGATATCCATAAAGGAATGGAGTCCTTCCGCCAAAATAGCGGCAGAACCAGAAAACACACCGATAATTATCTTGCCTCCTGCTAAAATTACATTCGCCAATATTGAGAAAATGGCAATTTTTTCTTTCATTTACCGAGCCCGTTTCAACGGGCGAAGGTGGAGATGAAGTTTCAGCTTCATCGACTTATTGCCAGTTTTATTTGGTCAATGATTTTTTGAAATAGTTCCCGGTACTTTGGATTTATTTCAACGACGGGCTTCATCTTTATTGTTGACTGAACAAAATCTTTTCGGTAAGGGATTTTTCCTAAAATCGGGATATTATTTTCTTTGGCGAATTTCTCTATTTCTTTATAAAAATTTTTTGCAAGATCAAATTTATTTATAACAATTCCGTGTTTAATCCCAAAATGCTCGGCTAAATACAAAACTCTTTTTAAATCAAAAAGAGCAGACGGCGTTGGTTCGGTTACCGCCACGATATAATCGGTTCCAACCAATGAAGCAATCACTGGACATCCAATCCCCGGAGAAGAATCTATAATCATTATATCGGCTTTTATTTTTTTATTAATTTTATCAGAATATTTTCTTACTTCAGCTACCACTTCACCGGAAGCCAATTCTCCCAATTTGAGCTCACTTGAAACCAAATTGACGTTATAATTTTTACCGGTATAAATCTTTCCGATTTCTTTTTTGGTTTCCGTTATCGCGCCATAGGGACAGGCAGAAAGACAAGCCATACAACCGATACAGGCATCTTTAACAAAAGCAGGATATTTTCCTTTAACCCAAACAATAGCACCCCGCTTACAAGTTGAGGCACACTTTCCGCATTTAGTGCATTTACTATAATTAAATTTGGGTATGGACTGATAAACGGTAGCGTACTTTTTTCTTTTAATAGAAAGCAAAAGGTGATCATTAGGACATTCCGCGTCGGCATCCACCAATATAGTTTTGGTTTTTCTAGCAAGCTCTACCGCCAGCGAAGTCGCCACCATTGATTTTCCCACCCCGCCTTTTCCTCCAGTAATTGCAATTTTCATAATTAAATTATTTTTACTCGGGTAAAATACCTAAAGTATTATTAAATCTGTTGATGTAATTGAAAAGGCCCATTACCGAAATAATCTCTACAATTTGGTCTTCGTTGAATTTTTCTTTCAATTTTTCAAACAATTCTGGCTGATCAAGATGGCCGTCTAAAGTTACGTCTTTTACCAACTCTAAAATTTCTTTTTCTTCGCCGGATAACTCTTCAATTCCCTTTATTATTTCTTCGCTTGCTCCCAATCTTTTTAACATTTTCTCTGTAACGTCTACGCAAAATGGACACTTCAAGGCTTTAGAAACTATAAGCGCTATCTTCCACTTTAAAAATGGTTCTATCTCGCCTTTGCTCATTACTGATTTGAAAAGTTCCGTAAATTCTTTTAAAATCTCGGGTCTATGGGCCATTACCTTAACCCATTCTGGCACTTTTCCAGTTTCTTTTTCAAATTTTTCATAAACCTCGTTGACTATTTCTCCAACTTGGTCTTTTTCTAAAGAAGAAATTAAAGCCATAATTTATATTAAATTAAATCTTATAATTAATAAATTAAAATGACCTTTTTGATTTATGTTTTATGTTCTTTACAAACATCTTCTGTGCCTGCTTTTTTAATTTTATCATTTTTCCACATTTCAAATATTTCTTTGACCGTCTCTGGTCGAAGAACATTTGTTCTTCTCCACCCTTCGCTTCGCTCGGCTGCTTGATGAACATAAACATCAATTCCTAAGTGACTACATAAAGCTAAAGCTCTTGGACCAAGGTCTTTGCAGAGCAAAATATCTGCCCCGTGTTTTTTCATAAGCTCTGGCGGTAATTCCGATCCTCCTATATGTTCGCTGGTATTGTCTATAATTTCCACGACTTCGCCTTTTTCATTAAGAAAAGTATATGTCAGACAGCGACCGAAATGTTCGGCTACTGTATCTTCTAGCCCTTTTTTATTATTTGTCGGAATAACTATTTTCATCTTATCCTCCCTTTAAGCCAGCCAATTTTGACTTTTTCTTTCGGACCAAAATCTGGAACGTATGGTTTTATATCCAAAAGTGGAGAATTGTCTATTACATCAATACCTTTTACGAACAAAGTGTTACCTTTTCGCTTTAACAGCCTTACTGTAGTTAATCCAATCTGGTTTGGTCTCCTAGGATATCTTGTGGCAAACAATCCTTTTTGTTTTTCGTCCAAAAATGGTCTTACCTTTAAAGAATATCCTTTGGACTTATGGAATTTATAAATAAGAATTATATGAGAGAAACCTTCAATATCTTCAAGTCCATCTTGATATTCTTTAAATACCTCAACCTTGCCTATTTTATCGGATTTGTATGGTTGAAAAGGCGTATCTTTCTTGCATTTGAATGGCGTGCGAATTATGCCTATAGGTTTAACTTTCATATTCTTGCCCCTATTAAATTATTGGATTTTCTCAAGTTTGCCATCTATGAATTTCTGCAAAATTTCTTTTATTACGCCCTCGCCACAATAAACCTCAATATTAAATTGCCTTAACACGTCTAAAGCTCTCGGTCCAATATTTTTTGTAATCACAGCATTAACATTTTTTTCTGCCATTAGTTGAGCGGCTGAAATACCCGCTTGGCCTAACTGGTTTGCGATTTTATTTTCTATCGCTTCAAATTTTTTTATCTCCTGATTTTCAATTTCAACAATGCTAAAATAAGGGCATCTGGCAAATACCTCACTAACATTATCCGTAAGCTTTTTTCCGGTCGAACTTACTGCTATTTTCATTTTATTCTCTATTTAATTCTTATCCACGCACTAGAGCAAAGCTCGGTGCGGGATTTCGCTCCCTGCGCAAGCGCATGGAGCTTCATTTTTGTCCTTTGAGTTCAGAAAGCCGGGCTTTAATGGCTTTTAGTTCCTCTTCTAAATCTGTCACCTCGTCTTCTAATATTTCTTTCTCTTCTTTCTTGGTAATTTGAGGTTGATATGGATAACCCCAAAAACCTCTTCGTCCAAAACCTCTCCCTAATCCTCGTCCAAACCCCCTTCTCCAACCCATTCCGGCGCCGCAGGGGCCTAAACCCCAGCCAGTACCAGGACCCAAACCTCCAGGACCTGTTCCGTCAAATCTTGGCATAGTTTTTTATTATAATTAACTTTGTTGATTAGAGGGACGACCTTTTATTAGTACCTCCTCTATTATGAATATACACCCATAACCATACCCTTGTCAATACCTAAATTATCCCCAACTAAAAATCGCCAAAAAGGCGACGGCGGTTCGAACACCTTGTTCGGGGTGGTTGAATTTGAAGGCGGCTTCGAACCTCTCAAAATGGCGAAAATGAACGGGATTTGAGAATTTTGTACTCTCAAAGTCCTACGTTGCTCCGCGGACTGGAGGCCGTTCGAACCTGTTTAAGAAAGGCAAATTAGGTTTAAAAAGAAATAGAAATTGCCGCTATATCATCATATTGTTTATATCGTGGATATTTCCAACATTTGGGATCATTTTTTTGTAAGTTTCTAATAAATTTTTTTATATTTTCTATGCCTCCTTCTAAGAAAAGCTTCACAAATAGTCCCCAATCGTCATCTTCTAATGGATTTTCTTTTGGAATAATAAGACCATCTGTAAAAAGAAGTATATGTTTTATGTCTTGTAAATTTTCTTCTTCCACATGGAGAAAAGAAATAGCTTCTTCTTCGCCATTTAAAACTCCGTATGTTTTGTTCATTTTACCTCTAAGTTCTATAAGAGGACCTTTATCAATTAGCTCCCGTATGTTTTCTTTCTTTTGCTCTCCCAGTTCTTTCCACAAATTTAAAACTTCTTTATCATGGTTATAATCTTTAACAGGCAACTTAAAAGAATAATCTTTATATATCACCAGAATAAGAGAGTCTCCAATTTGAGCCCATTCAAATGAATTATCTTTAATCCTAACTGCTGTTAAGACAACGCCCCACAAACTGTTCTTTTTATTTATATCAATATTCAAAGCCAGCATTCTTTCTTTGATTTTTTTATTTGCCCTTGCTGTCAGTTCTTTTAAAGATTTATCATTTTTAGAAAATTCATTCTTAGCAATCGTTGCTGCGATTAAACCTCCCGTTCTACCATCACGGTCTACGAATTTGTCTAAACTATTGAAACCATCAAACACTACGAAAAGGTTATCTTTTATAAGATACAAATCTTCTTTACTTGAACTTTCATCAAAGATGAAGCCAATTTTCATATAGTTTGATTCTACCAAAAAACCGCCTAATTGGCGATTTTTGTTGGCTCCCCCTGATGGACGATGTTAGAACCTGTTTTTGTAGGTTACTTACCTAATTGTTCGTAGATTGGTTGAGTATAAGTAAAAGCTGATATTAAAACAAGTGCTAAAATAGGAATTAGTAATAAAGCAATGCTCACCCATAAAGCAAACTTAACACTTTCTCCCTTCTTTTCTTTATTTCTAAGATAGAACCAATAAATAATGCTTGCGGTTGCAAATATCAAAGCGAAAAGAAAAGGCCAAGGAAATGGCATTTGCATCTGTAAGGCTTTAAATATCGGGCGGAGTTTCAAAAAATAAAGTAAAGAATAAACTGATAAATAGCTATTTGAAATAAAAGCTATAAATGAAATAATTTTTGCGGCTTTCATGTTCTTTTATTATATCACAAACGAAACCCGAGAGAAAAACTCTCGGGCGAAAAATTTTCTATTAGATAAGACTATTTATTTTTAATTGAATTTCTTATGGAAAATATTTATAAATATCTTTTCGGTGCAAAACTCTCATAAAAATAACTTGATTTTCTGATTTCTTAAAACCAATTC
>Ga0210018_1001739_pt1 | contig 11228 bp, 7 predicted proteins | sample CryGeyCG2014_010_2_FD_183967 | JGI IMG/M metagenome (GOLD analysis project Ga0210018, IMG submission 183967) | Groundwater microbial communities from aquifer - Crystal Geyser CG09_land_8/20/14_0.10 (SPAdes) (version 2) | ecosystem: Environmental > Aquatic > Deep subsurface > Groundwater | place... | reverse complement strand
ATTTTATTAAAAAAGCTCTTTGGTTTTTAATTTTTTCTTTAAAAATTTCATTTCTCAATTGAACTTGAAAGATTTCGTCAAATTTAAGCCGAGAAATGGCCAATTCTTTTGATTTTAGATCTTTTGGAAAGTGAATTTGATTTAAGGCAAAAGACAAATCAGAAAGATGATATTTATTTTTAATTTGGTTTGGCAGCCAATCAACAATTTTTGTCTCTGAAAGAGCTGTTTTAATTAAAAAACGTATTTGTTTTTCACTTAAATTAGCGGTTAAAGAATAAACAGGAACTAATCGGCCAAAATGGAGAGGAGGCCTGCCTCGAAAAATTTCATAAGTAGGGCTAGATAAAGTTAAGCCATAATATCCATTTTTTTCTATTTTACCAGCCAGATAAACTTCCATACCCGGTTTTAAAATTTTTCCAAGATAAGCTTGGTTAAACCAAACCACTTTAATGGAGTCAGTTGAATCCGAAACAATTGCCTCAGTGATAATCATCCTTTTTTTGAAGCTTCTTTTATTAGTAATAAATTTTATTTTTCCTCTCACCACCCCTGAATCCCGAGTTTTGAGTTGAGCGATGGTCAAAATTTGTCGATAATCATCATAGCGATAAGGAAAGTGATAAAGAAAGTCTCCTATGGTTGAAATTTCCAGTTTTTTCAATTTTTTCGCGACTATTGATCCAATTTTAGAAATTTCTATCACTGGTGTTTTTAAATTAAACATGATTTTAATTCTATCATAAATTGACAAATGAGAAAATAAGAATATAATTAAAAAATGATTGGTCCGAATACAAAACTTGCCAACTTGCCCCCATATATTTTTGGTCGGATTAAGAAATTGAAAGATGAAATGAGAAAAAAAAGAATAGACGTCATTGATTTAGACATGGGCAATCCAGATCAAAAAACATCTCCTCAGATTGTTGAGAGATTAGTAGATACCGTGAAAAACCATCCAGGTACACACCGTTATCCGCAGGCTAAAGGCATGCCAAAATTAAGAAAAGCCATTGCTCATTGGTATATTAAAAAATATCACCGAGAAATTGATCCGGAATCTCAAGTTCTGGTTTTAGTGGGTTCTAAAGAAGGGGTTTGTCATTTATTGATGAGCTATCTTAATCCAGGCGACATCGCCCTGGTCCCTGATCCAACTTATCCGGTTCATTTTAATGGTGTCTATCTGGCTGGCGGTGTGCCTTATTCAATGCCTCTTAAAGAAGAGAATAATTATTTGCCTGATTTAGAAGCAATTCCGAAAAAAATTCTTTCCGTCTCCAAAATAATTATTTCTTCTTATCCGAACAATCCAACGACAGCCACGCTGCCTGACGAGATTTTTTTTAAAAAGTTGGTTGCTTTTGCTAAAAAATATAATTTGATTGTTGTTCATGACTTTGCTTATGTTGACGTTGTTTTTGATGGTTATCAACCGCCGAGTTTTTTGGCTGTGCCTGGAGCAATGGATGTTGGCGTGGAGTTTTACAGCTTCTCCAAAACTTATAACATGGCTGGTTGGCGATTAGGTTTTGTGATCGGCAATAAAGAAATAATCGCCAATTTAGAGAAATTTAAATCTTTTGTTGATTACGGCGTTTTTACCGCTATTCAGTTAGCAGGGGTCGCGGCGCTTGAAGGAGGGCAGAACGATATTTTAAAAATGCAAGAAATTTATGCCAAACGTCGTGATTTCATGGTTGAGAATTTAAATAAAATCGGTTGGTTAGTAAAAAAACCAAAAGGAACCATGTATTTATGGATAAAAATTCCAGAAAAGTTTAGCAAAAAAATGAACTCTTTATTCCCGAGCGATAGCGAGGAATCAAGGTTCTCACCGAAGGTGAGGTCCTTGGAATTTAGTGAATATTTATTGAAAGAAACAGGCGTTGCTGTGGCGCCAGGTTCAGGCTTTGGTCAATATGGCGAAGGATATATTAGGATGGCCTTGGTGACAAATGATGAAAGATACTCACATGTGATTAAGAGGTTAAAGGAAATTTCGAAATAAGAATACTTGTTTTTATTTTAGCAATGTGGTAGAATGGAATAATGGCCAAGTCGTTTAAAGCTAAACATAGTGAAAGAATTATTTTTCCTTTTGACAAACAGCAACAATTTTTATTAATGGCAAGAGAGAAATTAGATATTCCGTGGTCGTCATTCGCAAATAGAATGAGAATACACAAGAGAACGCTTAATGACTGGAGAAGAGGAGAATATTCAATGCCCCTTAGTGTTTTAAAGAGAATTTGTAGGATATCAAAAGTAAAAATGCCGACAGACATCAAAATCAAAGATGCTTTTTGGTATGTTTTTAAAGGTGCTCGTGTTGGCGGCAAGGCAGTGTATAGAAAATATGGCAGAATTGGCGGTAGTCCGGAATATCGGAAAAAGAAATGGTATGAATGGTGGGAGAAAAAAGGCAAATTTATTAAAAGAAAAATTTTTAAAAGAAAATTGATAAAAAAACCGACAAAAAACCGCTATTTAGCAGAATTTATTGGAATTATGTTAGGAGACGGCGGCATTACTCCATCTCAGATACAGATAACTCTTAATAGTAAAAATGAAGTCGAATATGTAGAATTTGTTAAAAATTTAATTAAAAAATTATTTAAATTAAATTCTGGTATTTATAAATTTAAAACAAATAACGCGGTAAGAATACAAATTTCGAGCAGAGAATTAGTCGACTATTTACTTGGATTAGGTTTAAATCAAGGCAAGGGGCAAAAGCCTAGAGATATTCCTCAGTGGATTTTTGAAAATCTAAAATATCAGAAGGCTTGTTTAAGGGGGATATTTGATACAGAGGGCTGTGTTTATACGCACACTTATAGAGTTAATAGGAGAGTTTATTCATATAAAAAATTGTGCTTTCGTAATCGATCTCAGCAGTTGCTAGAATCGATAGCTAAAATTTTAGTGAATTTAAACTTTAAGCCAAAAATTACCAATGGACAATCTGTGTCATTATATGATTCAAATGAGACGAAAAGATATTTTAGGGAGATAGGAACACATAATTCAAAAAATCTGAGGAGATTTAATAATTAAATTTTATTGGGAGGAGTCGGATAATGGTTATTCCAACGGTTTGCTAAACCGTGACGGCCCTCAAAAGCCGTTTGTGGGTTCGAGTCCCACCTCCTCCGCACTTCGCCGTTACGTCGCTCAAAGCTATGTAGCGTCGTGCGCTAAAGCTACGTGTGGCCTTTGGCCGCCAGTAAGTTTTTAGCGAAGTGTCACCCGTAGCCTTGTGCGAAGGGTGGTAGAAATATAATATGTGATATGTATTACGTTACTTCGCTGAAGCTCCGGCTGGCCTATGGCCATTTTCTCTTGTTTGAATTAAAGAATTTGTTATAATAAGTTGTAAGTTGTAAGTTGTTAGTTGTCAGTTGTAAAGTTATTTAATTAAAGGTCGAAGATTATATAAAATTTTAATTTATGTTTATGCAAACTTGGAATGAAATCATTATCACCTCCTTCCAAAATGTCTGGCTTCAGGTGGCTAGTTTTTTGCCAAAGCTGACCGCGGCGCTCATTATTTTGATTATTGGGTCAATTATCGCGATCGCCATCGGCAAATTAATTCGGCTAATCGTTAAGAATTTACAGATTGATGCCCTCTTAGAGAAATTAGGAGTGATGGCTTTTTTTCAGAAAGGTGAAATCAAGTTTAGTTTCGCTACTTTACTTGGTTGGTTAGTGAAATGGTTTTTAATTGTTGTTTTCTTGATTGCGGCCGCAGAAAGTTTAGGACTTTCTCAGATTACAGAGTTCCTAAACAAAGTTGTTGCCTATTTCCCCAATGTCATCGTGGCGGTGGTTATCTTAATGATTGGTATTGTTTTAGGAAGTTTTGTCCAGAATTGGTTTAAGAAATTTTTGGAAGCGTCTAAAGTTGTCTCAGCTCATTTCTTGGCTGGCATGGCCAAATGGGCAATTGTAATTTTTAGCGTTTTAGCCGCTTTGAGTCAGTTGAAGGTCGCTACTTCTTTGATCAACACCCTTTTTACTGGTTTTGTGGCCATGGTGACCATTGCTGGCGGTCTCGCTTTTGGATTGGGTGGTAAGGATTGGGCAGAAAAATTGATTAGTCAAATCAGAAAAGACATTACTAAAGAAGAGTAGAAGAGAGGAGAGCGTTTCACGAATTGTTCAACACTCTTTCAAGCGGAGTGGAGTTTTTGATTATTTTAATTATGGATTTTATTCGTTATGCCAAAAACTAAACCAAAAATTTTGCTGATTGAGGATGACCAATTTTTGTCTAAAATTTTATTAGTAAAATTAAAACGAGCAGGTTTTGATGTTTTTTTAGCCGTCGACGGCGAGGAAGGAATTAAAAAAGCAAAAGAAATAAAACCAAATTTGATTTTATTAAATTTGATTTTGCCTAAGCTTAATGGTTTTGAAGTTTTGTCAGAAATAAAAAAGACTCCTGTTTTGAAGAAAATTCCAGTGGTAGTTTTATCAAATTTAGGTCAAAAATCTGATGTGGAGAAAGGGCTGAGGATGGGCGCGAAAGATTATTTGATTGAGACTAATTTGTCTTTATCTGAAATAGTAGAAAAAGTTAAGGGTTATCTTTGAAAATTGATGATTAAAAATTGAAAATTAATTAATTATGGCTATCCCTCAAGAAAAACTAAAGAAAATATTAATTGAGTCAGGGTTAATCACCGCGGCTCAGTTTGAAGAAGGAAAGGCAGAAGCCGAGGAAAAAGGTAAATCAATTGAATCAATTTTAACAGAAAAAGATTTAATTTCAGATGGTCAGTTGGGTCGCATTGAAGCAGACATTTTAAACTTTCCTTATGTTAATTTAAGAAAAGAACTGATTCCTGAAGACGTTCTTCATATTATTCCAGAAGGGGTGGCGAGAAAACAAAAAATTATTGCTTTTGGCCAAGATAAAAATGGCCTAAAATTAGCCATGAATGAACCAGATAATTTAGAAATAATAGAATTTATTCAAAAAAAAACCAATAAAAGAGTTACTCCTTATTTTGCTACTCAACAAGACATCAAGAGGGCGTTTACTCGGTATAGAAAAGAACTTAAAGAAGAATTTAAAGACATTATCAAAAAAGGTATCACTGAGGTAAGAGGTTTAGGTAGAGGAGCGAGAGAAATGCCAATTATCAAAATTGTTGACACCTTGCTTCAACAAGCTTATCAAGACAGAGCCTCAGACCTTCATCTTGAACCCTTGGAAGACAGGACAGTCGTTCGTTTTAGAATTGACGGGATTCTTTATGATATTATTGATTTGCCAAAAGATATTCATGATCTTTTAATTACTCGTTTAAAAATTATGGCAAAAATGAGAACAGATGAACATCAAGCTGCTCAGGGTGGGAGATTCGAAATTATGTTAGATTTAGAAAAAGTGGACATCCGTGTTTCTATTATTCCTATTTCAGACGGAGAGAAAGCGGTTTTGCGCCTTTTAACAAGAGCAGGCAGAGAGCTTAGTTTAGAAGAATTAGGTCTTTTAGGGCGAGATTTAAAAAAAATAAAAGAAAATATTCGGAGGCCTTATGGCATGATTTTAGCCACTGGCCCAACCGGTTGCGGGAAGACAACCACTCTTTATTCAATTTTGAAGATTCTTAACACTCGTGAGGTGAATATTGCGACCATTGAAGATCCGGTCGAATATAGTATTGAAGGAGTTAATCAAATTCAGGTCAACCCAAAAACAAATCTGACCTTTGCCGAAGGATTAAAATCTATTATTCGGCAAGATCCAAACATCATCATGGTCGGGGAAATCCGAGATGAAGAAACAGCTGGCATTGCCACTAATGCGGCCATGACCGGTCATTTAGTTTTATCCACTTTGCATACAAACAATGCAGCCACCACTTTGCCGAGACTTTTAGACATGAGGGTAGAGCCATATTTAATCTCTTCCACGGTTAATATCGCCATTGCTCAGAGATTGGTTCGAAAAATTTGTCCCTGTTGTATAGAAAGTTATCAGCCAACAGAAGAGGAACTTAAAAATTTAAAAGAAAGGATAAATTTAGATAAAATTTTAGCTAGAGATCATAGAAAATTAGTACTTTATCGAGGGAAAGGATGTCCTATGTGTCATCAAACAGGTTATGCGGGCAGAATTGGCATTTTTGAAGCTTTAGAGATGAAAGAAAATATTAAAGATTTGGTCATGAAAAATGCTAACTCTGGTGAAATAGAAAAACAAGCGATCGCCAATGGGATGACCACGATATTTGAAGACGGCATCGAGAAAGCCTTAACTGGCATTACAACGATAGAAGAAGTATTAAGAGTAATTCAAGAATAACTAATAGTATTTTGAACATTTTTAATTAAAATTCTAAGCACGAAATTCTAAATTTTAAACAAATTCGAAGCACTAATAACCAAAATTCAAAACAGATCGTTTGGAACATTAGAATTTTGAATTTAGATATTGTTTAGGATTTAGAATTTAGTATTTATTTAGGATTATGCGATATATCTACGTTGCCTCTACTCAGGACGGCGAAATAAAAAAAGGATTTATAGAGGCCTTTTCTTTGAAGGAAGGGAAAGACTCTTTAACAAGTCAGGGTCTTTTAGTTATTTCAATCAAAGAAAAGAGAAAGAGATTTTTAAAATTTCCCCTTTTGACTATTTTTTCTTTTGGCTGGGTCGGGGCTTTAGAGAAATTAATGTTCACTAAGCACTTTTCCATCATGCTTAAGTCAGGCGTTGATATTATTGAAGCATTAAAAGCCTTAAAAGAACAAGCCTCATCACCCAAATTAAAAAAAATTTTAGAAGAAACTGCCTCGTTAGTTTCAACTGGGCAAAAACTTTCAGATAGCTTGGCAAGATATCCTAAAGTTTTTTCTGATCTTTATGTTAATACCATTCGGGCCGGAGAAGAAGGAGGGACATTAGATGTAAATTTAGAATATTTAGCCGAACAAATGAATAAAGATTATGATTTAAAAAGAAAAGTAAAAACTGCGATGGCTTACCCAACTATTGTTTTAGTTGCCACTATTATCATAGCTTTATCTTTAGCAATTTTTGTTTTGCCTAAAATTACTAAATTATTTAAAGCCTTCACTGTTCCTTTGCCTCTGACGACCAGAATTTTGCTCTGGCTAGCTGATTTTTTGGAAAAATACGGAGTTTTAGTGATAATCGGCCTTGTTTTTTTGGTCTTGTTGGTCAGGTGGTTTTTCCGCCTAAAATCTGTTAAGCCTTATTTTGATCGAACATTTCTTGAATTGCCTATTATCGGTAAAATTATTCAAAATATAAATTTAGCTCGTTTTAGTCGAACTCTTGGTTCTCTTTTAAAAAGCGGCCTGCCTATTACATCTGCTTTAAAAGTGACGGCCAACACTTTGGACAACGCTTCTTATCAAAAAAATTTAATTGAGATAGAAAAAGAAATTCAAAAAGGAGCCACCCTAGCTAGTTTATTAGAAACAAGAAAAAATCTTTTTCCAATTACTGTTTCTCAAACGGTCGCCACCGGTGAAGCAAGAGGCAGACTTGAAGGAACCTTATTTTATTTAGCGGAGTTTTATGAGGCAGAGACAGATAACACGATTAAGAATCTAGCAACCTTGATTGAACCAGTTCTCTTAATTTTTATTGGCCTCGTGGTTGGCGGAGTGGCTTTAGCTATTATCTCGCCAATTTATCAAATCACCGGGCAATTAGGAAGATAAATATGGAAAGAGGTTTCACATTAATAGAAACTTTGATCGTCTTAGCCGTCATTGCCGTGATGGCTGTTTTGTCTGTTCCTTATTATCAATCTTTTCAGATTAGGACTCAGCTTGATGATAAAAGTGAAGAGATAATTCAAACTTTACGCAAGGCACAATCAAAAGCCATGGCCGTGGAAGATGATAAAGTTTTTGGCGTGCATTTTGAAAGCAATAAATTTGTCTTATTTAAAAATACACCATATAATCCTAATGATCAGGACAATGAAATAACTGACTTACCTTCAACTCTTTCAATTTCTGTTAATCTCAATGGTGGAGGCAATGATCTTGTTTTTGATAAATTAAAAGGAACAACTTCAAATTATGGGACAGCCACTATCTCCAGCGTGAATAATGAATCAAGGACAATCAATATCAGTAAAATTGGCAAAATTGAATAGGGACAGTCCCCCAAAATTCTCGCTCAAAAAACCACATCAAATCTAATTAATAAGTCAAATTTAAAAATTTAGAACTATTCTTACTACTTTTAGCAATATACCTAAAAAAACTCGAAAATTTATTAAAAGTGAGCAATTTATTTAAGTAGTAAAATTAGTTCTAAATTTAAAAAATCGCTTTATAATCCTTTATTTATGAGGCTCTTAATAGATTTAAAAAAGGGGACTGTCCCCGGGCAGAGTGTGATTGAGTTGTTGATTGCAACTGCTGTTTTCGCGATGGTGGCCGCGAGTATTATTTTTTTAGTTTTAGGCGCCCATATTAGCGATCAACAAGGAAAAGAAATCAGTCGGGCCGAGGGATTAGCCAAAGAAGGAATGGAAGCAACCAGATCAATTCGCGATCAGCAGTGGATGAAACTCGCTTCAGGAGAGCATGGCGTCACTTCGACTGCTGGTTTTTGGCAATTTTCAGGCCTGGATAACGCTATTGATAAATTCACGAGAGCCATCAAAATAGAAGACGTTTTTCGTGATGTGAATGGAAACATTGTCACGAGTGGTGGCAGTAAAGATAGTCGCACAAAAAAAATTTCTAGCCGAGTCTCCTGGAATTTAGTGCCTGATCGGCCGCAAGAAGTTCTGCTGAGTTCTTATTTAACTGATTCAAAAGTTTTAGATTGGTGGCAAACAACTGACGCTGATTTCGGAGCTGGTACTTTTAATAATACTGAAGTTTCCGGGACAGGCGTGCCAGCGAGTTTAAAATTAAAATTAGGGCAAAATTGGGCTTTAAGAGCTGGTCAAACTTGGATTCAAACAACAGACACAGATTTCGGGGCTGGTACTTTTAATCAAACAAAAGTTGTTGGCAGTGGCGTGCCGGCTGAGGTTGTTTTAGATCAAACTTCTCAATGGACATTGTCATCAATTAGTCAGACCGGTCTGAGTTGGACGCAGACCACAGATACGGATTTTAACCAAGGCACTTTTAATCAGACAGGAGTTGTTGGTACTGGCGTACCGGCTGAGGTGCGGATATTAAAAAGTAGTCTTTTTTGGAGAAATCTCACGCCAAAGACAAGCGATCATCTCTATGATCTTTTTATGTTTCCTTCAGAAGATGGTTGGGCAGTAGGAAAATCAGGAGAATTTATGAGACGTTTGAATAATGAATGGTTTCACTTTAGCAAGCCTGTTAATTCAGATATTCAGAGTGTAGATATGTTATCTACTTCGCTTGGTTGGGCGGTCGGGAAATTAGGCAGAGTTCTTAAATGGGATGGTGCTTCTTGGTCTTTGTTTTATGAGATGCCAAGCCCTGCGAAAGATCTTTTTGGTTTAGATATGGTTTCTACAACTGATGGTTGGGCAGTTGGAGCAACCGGTAAAATAATTAGATGGAACGGCACTGCTTGGTCAAATTTTAGTTCGCCGACCACTAAAGATCTAAATGGTCTTTTTATGCTTTCCTCTTCTGATGGCTGGGCAGTTGGTAACGCTGGGGCAATCATTAGATGGAACGGGACTACTTGGTCTTCTTTTGCTTCACCAACCACAAAAGATCTAAATGGTCTTTTTATGCTTTCCTCTTCTGATGGCTGGGCAGTAGGCGCTGCTGGCACGATTATCAAATGGAACGGGACTTCCTGGTCAATTGTTTCCTCGCCAACCATAAATAATCTTAATGATTTGGATATGCTCTCCTCGACCGACGGCTGGGCGGTTGGCGCCACTGGCACGATCATTAAATGGAACGGGACTTCTTGGTCAATTGTTTCCTCTCCAACCACGAATAATCTTAATGCTATTGATGCTCTTTCTTCAGAGCTATCCTGGGCGGTTGGCGATACAGGCACCATCATTGAATATAGGCTATCTTATTATTCCTCTGGCACTTTTATTTCTTCTGTTTTTGACGCGGGTGGTACAGTGACTTGGAATACTATTTCTTGGTCAGAAACTTTGCCGGCTAACACTGATTTGACTTTAGCCACGAGAAGTGGGAATACGGCGACACCTGATGCGAGCTGGTCGGCCTGGTCTGCGGAAGTAACCGAGCCTTCGGGTAGTCCGATTACTTCGCCGGCTTCAAGATATGTTCAATATCGGCTGACTTTTTCAACCACAGATTCTCAAGTTACTCCAGCCTGCCAAGATGTCACGATTAATTATAATGCGCCAACCACGAACGATTTAAATGATGTTTTTACTCTTTCTGCTACTGATGGCTGGACAGTTGGCGCAGGGGGAACCATTTTAAAGTGGAATGGTACCACTTGGTTTGTCTTTAATTCGCCAACCACGAATAATCTCAATGCCGTTGATATGCTCTCTTCTTCAGAGGGCTGGGCCGTGGGCGCGACTGGCACTATCATCAGATGGAATGGGACTGCCTGGTCTTCTTTGCCTTCGCCAACTAGCCAAATTCTTTTTGACATCAAGATGCTTTCCTCTTCTGATGGCTGGGCAGTTGGTAACGCTGGGGCAATCATTAGATGGAACGGGACTACTTGGTCTTCTTTTGCTTCACCAACCACAAAAGATCTAAATGGTCTTTTTATGCTTTCCTCTTCTGATGGCTGGGCAGTGGGATCAACCGGGACAATCATTAGATGGAATGGGACTGCTTGGTCAAATTTTACTTCGCCGATAACTCAAAACTTGAATGATGTTATTTTAATTTCCTCGACTGATGGTTGGGCGATTGGATACAATGGCAGCATTATTAGATGGAACGGCAGCAGTTGGTCAAGTTTTTCGTCGCCGACTCCTCAAGAATTACGAGCCATTAAAATGGTTTCTCCTTCTCTTGGCTGGATTGTTGGCAAAATAGGAGGAAGCATTTTAGAATGGAATGGAACTTCTTGGTTGACTAAATCCGTGCCCACGGTTAAAAATCTTTATGGCATAAGTATGTTATCCTCTTTTGAAGGCTGGGCCGTAGGCGCGGATGGAACAATTATTAGATATACGGCTTCTTATTATCTCTCAGGAACTTTTATCTCTTCTGTTTTTGATAGTGGTAAAACTGGTACGGTTTGGAATTTTATGGCTTGGTCAGAAACTT
>Ga0210018_1001734_pt1 | contig 11243 bp, 14 predicted proteins | sample CryGeyCG2014_010_2_FD_183967 | JGI IMG/M metagenome (GOLD analysis project Ga0210018, IMG submission 183967) | Groundwater microbial communities from aquifer - Crystal Geyser CG09_land_8/20/14_0.10 (SPAdes) (version 2) | ecosystem: Environmental > Aquatic > Deep subsurface > Groundwater | place... | reverse complement strand
AAAATCCACTGGTTCCAACGGTAATATTCCGGCAGACAGGTAACCGTCATCCAATCCCAGTCGATCATCGTCCCCATCGTCTGAAACTGGTCGGTCATTGTTTTAATATTCTTCATCGTCCAGTCTTTAGGATGGATTTTCCGCTTGATCGCCGCATTTTCCGCCGGCAAACCAAAAGCGTCATAACCCATTGGGAAAAAAACATTATAACCGTTCATTTTTTTGAACCGGGCCAAAACATCAGGAGTAACAAAAGTAAACCAGTGACCGATATGAAGATCGCCCGAAGTATAAGGCAGTTCAACTAAGTTATAATATTTTTTCTTATCTGAACTAAAACGGAATTGATTTAGTTTTTCTTTTTTCCAAACATTAAGCCATTTTTTCTCAAACTGTTGCGGCTGGTAAGGTAAGCTTTTCATAATTTAATAGTGAAGGTGAAGATACAAATTTTTTGCGACTTTGGACCTCACAACTGCGGCGCGCCTCCAACGGAGTCAAAAAATTTCGTATCGAACCTTAATAAAAGAATATTATATCAAGAAGCTTTTTACTTTTTGACATTAAGCTTCTTAAACCACCCCTTTCTAAGAAGAAGGGCGATGACAGCATAGACACCGATGTCAATCCAGGAGTCGTCAACTAATTCGTTTGTCGGTTTATTGCCGTTCATTAGAAGATGTTTAATCCGATTAAATTTTTCCGAAATCCGAAAAGCAATCCCCAATTCCCCCATATCTAAAATATTTCCTTTACCGTAATCTTGGTGTTTTTTAAGAAAGGTTTTGAGCATTTGATCACAAATTTGAGTGAAGGCTTCGTCAAGATTTTTTGGTTCTTTCATGAGTTATTATTATAATAAAAATTAAGATTTGTTTGTCAACCAATAAATCAGCTTATTAACGATTTTCGTTTTTTAGTTGTTATAGAAATCTAAAAGTGATAAAATAAATGATATGTCTGGTGGACTTCTTGAAAGAGCTGCTCAAAGTCGGAAAACGGTCACCATGGCTTTGAAAGCCGAAACTCCGCTAAAATTAAAACTATCACCCAAAGACGCTGCTTGTTTCTTAGGTATCCCTGCCGCTGTTTTAGAAAGGACTCAGTTGTCTTCTTTAATTGCCTCTGAGAAAACACGTAGGGGCAGCGTTATCCATTTTTTAGCCGCCGACTCAGAACAGATTGCCCTGGCCGCCATACAAAACTGGGCTCAAGACACCGATCCCGCGTCCTCGGCACATTTTCAATTAACCAGTTATCGCTATCTTTATCGCCTGATTCAAGCGGTTTCCAAAGGCATCGGTCAAAGGGAAATGGCAGGCGTAACCGGTCTATGGTTAAAGGCGTTGGAACAAAACGAGCCAGATATTTTTGCGGGTGTTTTTGATGCCGTTGCCGCTCACGGCGGTCTAGACGAAGAGACGGTTGAACAAATTCATCAATATCTGATCCATTTATGGGACCAGATCCCTCAAGAGTTAAGAGATAAAAATGTCTATCCTCCAGATAAATTATTTAGTTAAGGTCAGATTGCTTGCATCGTTTAGACTTTTGTGTTATTATAGCAACTTAATTAAGTTAACCTATGGCAGAAAGAGCACCAAGAAGATTAATAATTCCAGAATACGCTCGCCTTTGGTTTTATAACCAAACGGAAAAAATGGCCTTCCGATATATCCGCTCCTTATATCCAATCTCACCTCAACAGACCGCTGAAGATATTACCTGTTCAAGACTTCCTAAAGCAGGTGTCTCAGTAAATAACCTTATAGTGGATGCAACTGATTGTGCTTATCGATATGGTGTCGAGGACAGATTTAAATAATATACCGATCCCATGGACTAGTAGCGTTCCTAGAATGTTGGCGATGGCCCGCACGCTCGGTCAAGTTTTATCCCCGGAGCAACAACTAACCGTTGATGACATGCTTTATATCTTAGCCGTCGGAGAGTTTGTCGAATCCCATAAGATAACCAAGGCATTTGCGAAAAAACCAATAAGATCAGGATGCATGGAAAAACCAACCAGTTGTCGAACTTATTTTCCTCTTGAAATTAAATCAGCTAAAGAAGCCGGTAACCATGCGAAACGAGCCTATAAATTATTACGATTAAGAAAGGCTCTTGTTTCTCAAAAAGAGAAACTGAACCTACCAACCAAGGGCAGACTTGAAGAACTGGTTATTTTTCAAGAATAAATAATCTTTGAATGTCATTACACCCTCAGGGTGTTATTGGATTATCAGATAAACCTTCCCAGTAGTTTTTTTACTATATTTTTAACTGCTTCCGTCACCTCCACCGCCACGACTCCCAAATCCATCTGGCCGTACAAAACTAAGGAATGTAACGGAGAAAAAAAGATCGCTGGAAGAGCGAGTAAGTCTTCTTCTCCGTCAACCACCAACCAAGATTTTTGTTTTTTTAAAGTTGCGTTTTGAATCAACCGTCTCAACTTGTCAGCTGTTTTAATATTAATCGTCCCCGGTTTATTTGTGTATTTTTTGTAATTTGTGATTTGTAATTTATTTGTAATTGGTAATTTGTAATTTGGAATTTCCATTCTTCTTGATCTAAAATCAATTATCTTCACGTCCGGATTAAATCTTCCTTGAAGTAATGATAAGTTGATAATATCCCCAACCGCGATCACTATCGGCCACTCCATTATACCTTGCCTGCCGGCAGGCAGGTTAATATAATGTAGTAACGACTTAGTATTTTTAAAAACTTTACCCAGAGGTTTTCTTAACTCTTTTCTCATCTCCTCCGGCAAACTTAATCTTTTTTTTTGATATTTTCGTCCAAAGGACGATCGCCCTCTGGGCGAGATATTTGATATTTGATATTGTTTTCCTCTTCTATCAATTTCTCCCATCCTTATTCTTTCCGAGGTAATTAATTTTCCATCCTCAGCCAAAACATCGTCAACAACGATAATTTTCATCCCTGGCCAACCTTTTTTTTGCCGTAACCGATTAATTCTTTCCGCGGTTTTCTTTGTTGCCTGTGAAACTACGATAGCATCAATCGTCTTATCAATCAACGTCGTTCCATAAATATTAGTAATGGGAATAATTTTTGTTTTTTTTTGCCAGCTTTTTTTAGTTAAGAATTTACTGACCGATTTTTTTCGCATCGAGTAGTCTTCGATTGTCTGAGATAAGATTTTATTTTTATATAAATCTTTTATAGCAATTCCGATCGTTACCCGCTCGCCTTTCTTAAAGGCTACCTCAATTAATCTCTGATGACCAAGATGAAAATGGTCAAAAGTGCCACCAATAATTACATGATTAAACATCATAATTAAAAGTTCAAAGTTAAAAATGAAAAATTATAGTTTAAAGTTTAAAATTTTTAATTTTAAATTGTAATTTTGAACTTTGCACTTTGAATTTTAAATTATAAAATGATAATTAATTATAATTTAAATTATGGAGCCTGTAATTGAAATATTAGCTAAAAAAGACGTAGGAAGTTTTTATCCTGTTTTTGCCCAGGCTCTAAAACAGGAATTCCCTTGCTACAGCCAAACACTGACCAGTTTTTTCCTCGAAAAAGTCTATACGCCAACCAACTTTATCTATTGGTTGAATTATGATTTAAAAACAATTATTGTCGTTAAAAATAACAGTGAAATTATTGGCTTTGCCGTCATTGACCAACCCTATGGTGGCGTCAGTTTTTGCCGTTGGCTGGCCGTTCTCCCCGCTTATCAGAAAAAGGGCCTGGGCAGAAAATTAATCAATGCTTGGATAGAGTTGGCCCAATCACAGAAATGCCATAAGGTGGAACTTGCTTCTCAACCAATCGCAAAAAAATTTTACGAGAAGGTCGACTTAACCAATGAAGGCGAACGGAAACTGTCCTATTTTGGCGTTGATCAAACTGTCTTTGGTAAAATCATCGGCCCGCTTAACGAAGAAGTAATGACTAAGTATTATTAGGTATCAGAACGTTTCCAGAATAAAAAAAAGCAGGTAAACACAGATCATGGCAAATGCTTCTCTCTTATCAAATGTCCTTTTGGTATAGGAGAAAACTACAAATAAAAAGAAGGTTATGAAAAGAGCGGCGGTGGAAACAAAGTAGGCGTTAAAAAGCTTAATTTGAATTGGGTTAATAATTGTTGATAACCCAACTACGAGATTGGCATTAGTAACCAGTGAACCAAAGATGTCGCCAAAAAAAATTACCTGATCTCTATTTTTTATCGCCGATAAAGAAACAAATAATTCCGGCAGCGATGTCCCGGCGGCCACCAAAAAAACACCAATAAAAAACAATTTTATATGTAAAGCCTGAGAAAGAAAGCCTGCTGTTCGTACTAAACCCTCTGAGGCTAAAACAAGAATAATTGTCGAAGTAATTAATAAAAAAACTGACTGTCTCGAGGTTTTCTTTTTATGGAGCTCTAGATTAAATTTTTTCAGAAAATTGAAAATGCCTACTTCTTTTTGTCGTTTTGGAAAAAGATAAAAAGTATAGATAAAAAACATCGACAGCAAAAATAAACCATCAAAGCGGGAAATAATTCCATCAGCAGCCAACAAAAATGGAAATAAAGAAGAGGTAATAATCAAAAAAATATTACGAAAAGAAAAATCCTCTTTATTGACAGATAAAACCCCCGACCGCTTATCAAAATCACTAAAGGAACCACTAAAGCCAGATCGACGATATTTGATCCTAAGGCATTACCAATAGCTATTTCGGGTTTTTTATCGATGGCCGAACTGATACCGATGAACAGTTCGGGTAAAGACGTGGCGACACCGCCAAATATGCTGGCTAATAAAAATTTACTCAAGATACTGTCATCGGCGACACTCTTTAAAGAGTTGATTAAAACCTCAGAAGTCTTATACAGAATAAAACAAAAGAAAAATACCAAAAAAATGGCTAATAAAATCTCCATCTTAAATTTCAGGATAAAAGATTTCTCTATCTTTTTCAATTGCCTTTTCTTTTTTATTCCGTTGGTGCCGGCTCTTCTGATGCGGGGGTAAACGGTCTTCTTTCCCGAGGTGGTCTGGCTTCGGAAACAACCACCTTTCTTCCTTTAAAGTCTTGGCCATGGAGCGTCTCGATCGCTTTTTTAGCTTCTTCTTCTGAGCTCATCTCCACGAAACCAAAACCTTTTGATCGACCGCTGTCACGGAAACGAATAATGGTCGCGGAGACCACTGTTCCGGCTTGAGCAAACAAATCTTTTAGGTCGTCTTCTGTTGTTTCGTAAAGTAAATTGCCTACGTATAATTTAGTACTCATCTAGTATCACCACCATTCGAAAAAAATTCAAATAATAAATTTGAAATGTTTAAAGCATTTGATATTTGTAATTTGAGATTCATTTGTTATTTGTCATTTGTGATTTGTAATTTTTACTGTATGATACAGTAGACCCAACGAAGTATGGATGGAAGACTGATAAGGAATAAAATCGTTACTCACTCGAAAATAAAAATCCTTTGCTCTCAAGACCTGAAAAACAGGAAACTCGAAAAGACAAACTCAATAACAAAATTAAAGTATAACAAGAAAAAAATCGTTGTCAATGATAAAATATGATTTATGAATATTGCTATTTTAGGCGGCAGTTTTAATCCACCTCATTTAGGACATCTATTGATTGCAGATCAAATTTTAAAATTTACCGAGTGTGACGAGGTTTGGTTAACACCTTGTTATCATCATACCTTTGCCAAAAACCTGGCTCCAGTTAAAGACCGGGTAGCAATGGTAAAATTATTAGATCGAACAAATTCAAAGATTAAATACTGCGGAGAAGAGATCGAAAACAAGCTTTCTGGGGACTCGATCGATCTTCTTAATATTTTGAAAAAAAAATATCCTCATCACAAATTTTTTTTTATCATTGGCTCAGATAATCTCTCCGGCTTTAAACGTTGGGGCCACTGGGAAAAACTTATTCGCGAAAATAATTTTTTGATTTTCCCAAGGCCGGGATTTTCTACCAATCTAGTCGATTATGACCTTGATGATCCTAGCTTCAGGTTTAAAACTATTAATAACTCCTTGATAGTCACCACCGATATTTCCTCAACCATCATCCGCGAGCGGATTAAGAAAAACCTCTCTGTTAAACACTTCTTACCCGAAAAAGTAGAACAGTATATTTTGATAAATAAATTATATATCTGAAAAAAATCGTACCAATAAAATCTCACGTCTGTTTGAAAAGGGAAAAAGAAGTGGTTTAAATACAATAAAAGTTTATGTTTCAAATAATGGGTCTATAAACGGTGAATCACTCTCCGAGCTTATCCACCCTCCGCAGCTTCGCTACTGCGGAGGACGGGCGCTCGGGGCATCAGCTCGAACAGGGTTTCCGAGTGCGAAACCCTGTACCGTCCCGACGTTACGTCGGGGCTGGTACATGGGTAAATAAATTAGAGCAAAATTTTGAGAAAATTATTTCGTCACTTGAAAATTTTTCACTTTGTCTAATAGTTTTTTTGCATTGAGAATTTTTTGATTATTTCTTTTTTCTTTTTTGCAAAAGCATGTTGGTTTAAGTTTAATTCGGGAACTTCTTTTATCTCTAATAGTATTTTGTCTATTAATTCGCTATAAACACTAATTCTTTCTTTTTTAATAAAATTTCTCCAAAAATCAAAATCAAAATCTGGAAGTAAGACTAAGGAAATAATATCTATTTTATCTTTAACTCCTTTTATTGTCACTCCCCTTCCTTGATAAGCTTTGAGTTTTGTAACTAATAAAACCTCTTTCTTAAGAATCGTAAACCCTTGATTTCTGTCCTGATGTTTTATTAATTTTTCAACCGGTAATCCCAAGTCGGAAAAATACGGCAGATAAATATTGATGTCAATCCCTTCTTTTTTAATCTCATATTTTCTTAACCGGTCGTTTTTTATTAATTGAAAGTTTTTCTTTATTTTGTCCAGCTCTTGATAATCAACGATTATATCAATATCTTTTGACTTGAGAGTTTTTGCGTAAAGATAAACCGCCCAACCACCGATGAGAATAAAATCTATGTTTTTTTTTAACATCTGTAACATTTTCCAACTTTTTTCCGTCACAATACTCTGATAAAAACTATTCATAAACCGATTTTTTCTTTAATTTTTAGTAAAATAGCGTCGGAAAATTCTTTATCATACCACTCCGGTAAATTCCAAAGATCGACAAAAATCTGAGCTAAAGGAATTCTTTTATATCTTTTTTTTAAAAACGGATCGGGTTTTAAAATAAATAAATTGTCTTGATTTTTTTTGCTTGATTTGGGAAATCTTTTTTCAACTTCGGAAAGATTCTTTGCGTAAAAATAGATATTTTCGTAGTCGGCCGGTGGATTGCCAAAATACATCCTGAAAGCGCTGTAAGCAGTTGGTATGACTTTAGAAGGCATTGACGCTTCCCTTTCCTGAACTGGAAGAGGATTATATGTAGAATAGATTAATTCTTTTTTCAGATTACGTCTTGTAGCCCAGAAAAATAATAGTCTCTCCGCGTCTAAGATTTTAGAATTTTTTTTGTTAATTTTGACAATTCCTAATTCCTTTAAGGGTTTTAAGGCATGGGAAACAACACTGGTTGACAGGTTAAATATTTTACTTAATTCGGTGATGGTAAAGTCCGGTCGGCTTTCTTCAATGCTTCGATATAAAAGCTCTCTCCAGATGTATTCGATTTTCAGCATAATTTTCTATTTTGACTAAAATTTATCACGGTTATTTTCTATAATAATAGAAAATAAAATAGAAATCAACTGCATTTTCGCTTGAGAAGAAGAAGTTTTTATCTCATCACCTGAAAGCTTCTTAATTATCAAATAAATAATTTAAGTTTTTTAATTCTTTTAAAATGTTTAGTATTTCTTGTCACTAAGGTTAAATTATTAACAAAGGCTGTGGCGGCAATCAAAAGATCAAAATCAGATAAAGGAACTTTTTTTTCTTCTAAGCTAATTCTAAGATTGAGATATTCACCAGCCATTTTTTCATCGACAGGCAGAGTAACTATTTGATTATCTCTGATAAATTCTTGAAATAACTTTAATTTCTTGACTGAATTGCTTTTTTTAAAACCATAAACTATTTCCAACCAAGATATCACGCTAAGCAAAATTTCAGAATTTAGATTTTTTTTAAAAAAATTAACAGCTGTAGGTATTTTATTAAGAAAGTCTATTACTACGTCGGAATCAACTAAATAACTCATAAGTTAAAATTTCTTATTAAACGAAAGTTCTTACGGAATTTTTTAATATTTTTTTTTATCTCTTTTGCTTCCTTATTATTTAATATTCCAGCATATTTGGTTATTTTATCATCGTTGGTTATTTCTTTTTTTTCGTTAAAGACAACTATTTTAGCCACAATTGACTTGCCTTTTTTTAATAAAAAGGAGTCTTTATTGTAGATTACCCTATTGATATAATCCGAAATATTGTTTCTGAACTCGGAAATGTTGACAATGTTGTTCATATAAAACAAATATAGCACAAAATGACATTTTGTCAAGATGTACAAATTTTTATTGGCTTATTGGTCGGATTGGTAGTATTTTCTCCTATCTCGTCACCTGACTTTGTTCGCTTTTAAAAATCTATCTTGTAATTTGATATGACCTAACTTTTTTCAAAAGCTCTCTCGCCTCTTCGTTTTCCTTAAAATGGCGGCGGACTGGTTCAATTAGCTGATCAAGTAATTTGGACAAAACCGCCTTTAAATCCATCGGGTGGACTTTTTTTTCGGCAAAAAGTTTTTCCAGTTCCACATAACTCCTAACACATAACGTTCCTCCCCATTTCTCCGGTCTTTCTATTTTAACTTCATTAACTCCCAATCGATTAAATGACTCAAAGATAATATATTTAAAATATTCCAAAATCGGATTTTCTTTTATGTCACCCTCAAGACAGTATGCTTTATTAATCTTTCTTTCAATGTCCTCGGTCGTATCGGTCATAAAAATGGCGTTGTCAGGATTGGACTTGGACATTTTATTTTCCACTGTCCGCGTGGCCGTATCAACATTTTTGGAAGGTGGTTTACCTAAGCCCATCAGCATATGGTGGGAAACGACGACAGGTTTCCAATACCCAAGCATTGGTCCAATTTCACGAGCCAGCATATTGACTTTTCTTTGATCCATCCCCAGTTGTGTTATCTTTGCCTTTAATCTAAAAATGTCAGCGATCTGCATACATGGGTAAATAATCTGCGCCGCCGTTAGTTTTTCTGCCGAATCTTCCCTACCCATAAATTCAGCCGTACGAATGAAACGGGCCAGTTTATTAGTCATACCAACGCGAATAACCAACTGCCAGTAGTTAGAATCTTTTACCATATCCGACGCCCATAGAAATTCAACGTGTTTTAAATCCATACCACTGGCTCTCCAAACCTCAATAAAGTATTGACCGGTGATTTTAAGCTTTTCCAAATCACCACCCATTTTATTATTGGTTAAAGCATGCCAGTCGGCCACCCACATCTTAAATCTGACACCGGCTTTAATCATCTTGTTAATATTAATTGCCCGTAAAATCCCTTGAGCAATATGAATTTGGCCCGAAGGTTCAAATCCGTCATAGGCAATCAACTCCTTTCCGCTCTCAAGAAGTTTTTTTAACTCATCTTCTTGGACGATCTCCTCCCCGACCTGTTTGATTAGTTTCAAACGATCTCCTATTTTTAGACTTGACATATGTTAATTATAAATTATAATAGTTATATCACGATGACTGGACTAGCCTAAGGTTTCGACCGACCGCGAATGCCAGTCTTTTTTTTCTCTAAAGAACTTCTAAAAAGATCTATGCGGACTAGATAATTTTTACTGTTAAACTTACGTAACAAACTTGAATAATGTTTCGTCGGCGCTAGTATCTTAAGTAATTTTCCTTTCTTTTCTAAGTGTTCTATTAAACAATAAAAATCACCGTCACCGGAAACAATGATGGCTCTTGAATAATTATTATATTCAATCATTGTGTGAAGAACTAGTTCTGCGTCAACATTCCCTTTGATTCTTATTTTGCCATTTTGACGAAATTCTAAAGTAGGTTTAAAAATTAGAATAAAACCGCATTCCTGCAAAAAAGCATATAAAGATTCATTTCCGGAAACATGACCAATAAAAAGATAGGCCTTAATTACATTGTATTTGTTTCGTAAATATTGTCTAAATTTGCGCCAGTCTAAACTCCATCCCTGGCTTTTTACACCCAGATTCAGATTCTGACTGTCGATGAAAGCGTAGATTTTTTGAGAAGATTTTTTGATCATAAGTTGATTATAAACAAAACTTCAATTGTTTTTCATATAAAAAAATTAACTAAACTAACCATTAAAGGAACCATGAATAAAGCAGGAATTAAATTAATTGGTTTAATTTTTTTGTTAATGCTCAACATCGTTAAACCAATGATCAACAACAATAATCCGCCAACGCTGGTTATTTCTGTAACCATTATCGAAGTAAAAAAATGTTTGAATAATCCTGCTAAAATAACTAAAAACGATTGAAGTAAAAAAACAACGACCGTGCTAAATATAACTCCGACTCCTAAAGAAGCGGCTAGTGGAATGGCGGTAATGCCATCAAGAATAGCTTTGATAATTAAAGTCTGATTATTACCAGTAATCCCTGCTTCAATTGAACCAAAAATTGTCATTGGTCCACCGCAAAATATCAAACTGGCGGCAATTAATGCTTGACTAAAATTCTTATCTTTTTCTATAAATGGAGATTTATTAAACAATTTAATTAATCCCTGATTAAGCCTATTATCTAACCCAAACAACTCACCTAAACATCCTCCCAGCAAAAGACTAAATAATACTAAAAAAATATTTTTTGTCCGCAGACTCATTTTTATTCCCAAAAAAATAACGATTAAGGCTAAAATACCAATTAAAATTTGATGGATTTTTTCTGGTATTTTTTTACCTAATTTAAATCCAATTGTCCCGCCAACAAAGACCAAAATTGTATTTATTATTGTTCCTATCATAGTCCGCAGGGCAGGAGTTGAACCTGCTTGATACGGTTTTACAGGCCGTTGCATCGCCGTTCTGCCACCTGCGGAAACAATCCTCCTACGTTCAGGTTCGTCTCGTGGTCTACGTCCACGCAGCCGAAACTTCACTTCGGAAGGATTTGTGTCCGTAATTCCGACTTCGTCGGAAACGGACACGTAAAAAAACCCTTGCCAAATCACCAAAACTGATGATCTAACAAGG
>Ga0210018_1001730_pt1 | contig 11256 bp, 9 predicted proteins | sample CryGeyCG2014_010_2_FD_183967 | JGI IMG/M metagenome (GOLD analysis project Ga0210018, IMG submission 183967) | Groundwater microbial communities from aquifer - Crystal Geyser CG09_land_8/20/14_0.10 (SPAdes) (version 2) | ecosystem: Environmental > Aquatic > Deep subsurface > Groundwater | place... | reverse complement strand
CTTATAGAATGTCGTATTGTTTCAATTTTCATGTCTTAAGTTCCTCTGCTTCGTCGCAGAGGATTTTTAGTTGTTCGTCTCGGTCAGTTAATTTACCGGTGATAATAACTACTTTCCCTTCCTGCCAGATAATCGGATTATGTTGGAGCACGCCGGCAAATACCAAAGCTTCGATTCTTCCGGTTAAATCTTCCAAAGTAACAAAAAGCATTGGTTTGCCGGATTTGGTAATAAATTTGGTGATTTTGGTAATAACCCCGGCAATCTTTGCTTTGCTGTCTTTTTTCTGCTTGGAAAGGTCTTTGATTAAAATTATTTTATTTTTTAGAAAATCCTGATGCGGCTGAAGGGGATGGTCAGAAACGTACATCCCTAAAAGCTCTTTTTCCCACTGTATCTCGTCAGCTTCCAACTTTCTGCTGTTGTGATTGTTAGAATACAGGAGATGATTATTATTGGCAGTGGATTCGGCTCCGAATAAACTCGTCTGGCCGTATTGTTTGGTTTTTTGGGCTTCGCGAGCAAAATCCAGTAAATTTTCCAATTGTTCCAATAACTCTTTTCGCGGAGCTAATTTATCAAAGGCGCCTGCCCGAATTAAGCTTTCCAATGATTTTTTATTCAGAATCGCGGATTGACCCGAAGCAGGGGAAAGTCGGGAGAGAAAATCAGCCATAGTCCTGTAAGGCCCGTTTTTCTTTCTTTCTTCAACAATCTCTCTAACTACATTATGCCCTACATTTTTGATTGCCGCAAGACCGAAACGGATGGAACGAGGAGGCCCGCCTGCCGGCGAGGCAGGAATCAGGGTAAAGTTCTCCAAACTTTCGTTTATGTCCGGAGGAAGAACCCGGATATCGTGCTTTTTGGCGTCTTCAACCAAAATATTGATTCTATCCAAATCTTTTTGGTCTGCTTGCATCAAGGCGGTAATGAATTCTTCGGTAAAATTTGCCTTCAAATAAGCTGTTTGATAGGCGATAAGAGCATAGCAAGTGGCATGAGAACGGTTGAAACCGTATTGGGCAAAAGGTTCCACAAAATCCCAAATTTTTTGGGCAATATTTTTGGGAATTCCTTTTTTAACCATTCCTTCTATCATTTTATTGGCTTGTTGGTCAAGAAGTTTTCTGATTTTTTTACCCACTGCCTTGCGCAATACATCGGCTTCCGAAGAAGTAAAACCGCCCAAATCTTTGGCTATCTGCATTAACTGTTCCTGATAAACCGCAATGCCATAGGTGTTTTGAAGAATCGGTATTAATTTTGGATGGATGTATTCTATTTCTTTTTCTCCGTGTTTTCGGGCAATAAATTCGGGAATAAGACCCATGGGTCCAGGTCGATAAAGAGCCACCATCGCAATAATGTCTTCCAGGGCATTGGGCCTTAGTTTCTGAAGATATTTTCTCATACCCGAGGACTCCAATTGGAAAACGCCAACCGTATCTGCACGCCGAAAAACCCCAAAAGTTTTTTTATCGTTCAGGGGGATGTTATCTATATTGATTTTTATGCCCCTCAGTTTTTCTATGAGATTAATTGCATTTTCAATAATGGTCAGATTTTTCAATCCCAGAAAATCTATTTTCAATAAACCGAGAGCTTCGATGCTGTGCATTTCGTACTGGGTGACAATACTCTGGTCATCTTGTGTCGGGTGTTGGCGGGGTACCGAGTTATCGATGTTTTCTCTGGTAATCACGATACCGGCGGCATGAGTGGAGGCGTGGCGTGCCACTCCTTCCAATTTTTTGGCAATGTCAATCAGAGTTTTAACCTGGTCATCGGTATCATAAGCGTTGGACAATTCGGGTATTTTCTCCAGAGCATCTTTCAGGGTAAAGCCGAAAGGAATCATTTTGGCAATTTGGTCACAGAACGTATAAGTATAACCGAGCGCTCTGCCAGAATCACGAACCGCGGCCCGGGCAGCCATTGTTCCGAAGGTGATAATTTGGGCTACGTGATTTTCGCCGTATTTCTTACTTACGTAATCGATGACTTCGCTGCGTCTGGTATCGGCGAAGTCCAAATCAATATCGGGCATGCTGATTCTTTCTGGATTCAAAAATCTTTCAAACAAGAGACGATATTTTAATGGGTCAACGTTGGTGATATTCAAAAGATAGGAGACCAAAGAGCCAGCTGCCGAACCCCGACCCGGACCCACGACAATTCCCTGGCTTTTTGCCCAATTGACTACGTCCTGAACAATCAAGAAATAGGAAGCAAAGCCGGTTTTCTTGATGGTTTTTAATTCGTATTCTAAGTGTTTTCTAATCTTAGCCAATTCCTTTTGTCCTTCCTCGGCATCAAAAAGATTTAAGGGAAACCTTTTGGCAAATCCCTGTTCGCACAGTTTTTCCAGATACGAGTCAGGGGTTTCTTTTTCCGGCAAAGGGAAATCAGGGAGCTCTATTTTGTCTAATTCAATTTTTAAATTACATTCTTTGGCAATTTTTTGAGTACTTTCAATTGCCTCAGGAACATTTTTAAAAGCCCGAATCATTTGATCTGGTGGTTTCAGGGAATAGTCTTCTCCTTTCATGGTCATTCTTTCTTTTTCGTCAACCGTATGGTTGGTTTGAATGCATAACAGAACATCGTGAACATCGGCATCTTCTTTATTGAGGTAATGCGTGTCATTGGTAGCTACCAGAGGAATGCTGGTTTCTTTCGAGAGCTTTATCAGTCCTTTATTGGTTCTTACTTGGTCCAGGGAATTGGGGTGGTCCTGGATTTCCAAATAAAAATTTTCCTCACCAAAAATTTCTTGATATTCTAAAGCTGCTTTTTTAGCCGTTGCCCAGTCACCATTCAAGACAGCCATTGGCACCTCACCCTGAAGGCAACTGGTTAGGGCAATTAGGCCTTCATGATACTCTTTCAGAAGTTCTTTATCGACTCTGGGTTTGTAATAAAAGCCTTCCAAATGGCTTTTGGTAACCAGCTTGATTAGATTGCGATAGCCGACATCGTTTTTAGCCAAAACCACAAGATGATATCTGCGGTCGCCTTTGCCGGCACCTTTATCGAATCTACTGCCCGCGGCAACATAGAGTTCAACGCCAATAATCGGTTTTATGTCGGCAGACAAACATTTTCTGTAGAATTCAATTACACCGTACATTACTCCATGGTCGGTTAAAGCCAAAGAATCCATTTTATATTCTTTGGCTTTTTCGATTAATTCGTCAATCTTCGCCAACCCGTCAAGAAGGGAATAATGACTGTGAACATGAAGATGGGTAAATTTTTCCGTCATACATAATAATAATATCATTTAAATTCTGTTTTTCAAATTCACCGCGTTTAAATTTGCAAAGCAAATTTATTTCGCGGCTTGCCTAAAAATTTATTTTCTGCTACCATTACTCTTAGAAGCAGATAAACGCGGATAGCTACGCAGATATACGCTGATAGTTCCGCGTTAATCAGCGTGTAGATCTGCGTAAATCCGCTTCTAAAAGTGCCGAATCCGAAACAAAGACATACTAAATCAAGAAGGAACAGACGACGTTCTCACTTGGCAATGAAAAAAAGAAAACTCTTCAGTTGTAAAAAATGCGGAGAGCCAGTTTTGGCACATCACGTTTGTTCTTTCTGTGGATTTTATGACAATAAAGAAGTGATTGATGTTTTGGCAAAACTGGAGAAAAAGGAAAGAAAGAAAAAAGAAAAAGAATTAAAAGAACATGAAAAAGGGGCTCAAGAAGAGCAAAAAGCTAAACCATTAAATTTGGAACAATTATCCCAAAAATAAATATGTCTTCCAGGCATTTGGCTCGTTCAATCGTTCTCCAATCCCTTTACGAATTTGATTTCAGGAGGGATAAAAATCCGGACTTGGAAAAGATTTTAGAAAAAGACATCGAAGAGTTCGGTCAAGGACTGGAAGAAATCGAATTTATGAAAAAATTGGCCAAGGGAGTTTCGGAACGAAAACCCCAGATTGACGAAATCATTAAAAAATCAGCGCCCGAATGGCCGATCGAACAGATAACCATTGTTGACCGAAATGTTTTGCGAATCGGGATTTACGAACTTTTGTTCGGCGATAAATCAGAGGTTCCGCCGAAGGTAGCCATTAATGAAGCCATAGAATTGGCCAAGAGTTACGGAGGGGAAAGTTCTGGCCGTTTTGTTAACGGAGTTTTGGGAACAATTTATCGAGAAATGGAAAAATGACTTCAAAAGATTTTAGCAAATTAGAGTCCAATTTAGGCATTAAATTTAAAGACAAAAAACTGCTTCAGCAGGCTTTTGTTCATCGTTCTTGTTTGAATGAAAACCCAGGTTTTAAAATGGACCACAATGAGCGTTTGGAATTTTTAGGCGATGCGGTTTTGGAATTGGCGGTGACCAGATACTTATTTACAACTTATACCAATCCTGAAGGTGAGTTAACCAGTTGGCGGGCAGCGCTGGTTAATAGTAAGATGTTAGCAGAAATAGCAACCAAATTTGGATTTAATGATTATTTAATGCTTTCCAAGGGCGAGGCGCAGGATACTGGCAGGGCCCGTCAATTTATTTTAGCCAATACTTTTGAGGCATTAGTGGGAGCGATTTATTTGGACCAGGGATTTGAAAAAGCGGAAAAATTTATTCAAGATAAATTAATTTGCGAATTGCCGAAGATTTTAGAGCATAAACTTTATTTAGACCCCAAAAGTCATTTTCAAGAAGAGGCCCAGGACAGGGTTGGGATTACGCCGAGTTATGAAGTTTTAAAAGAGGAGGGTCCAGACCATAATAAAAGTTTTGTGGTGGGAGTTTATTTAAATAGCGATTTAATCGCTAAAGGCAAAGGTCCATCAAAGCAAGCAGCCCAGGAAGATGCGGCTCGCAAAGCCCTAAAGAAAAAAGAATGGGAGTAATGCCTCGGGAACCATGCCCGCTCGGGCTTTGAGAGGTCTTCTTAACAAATAAATCCTCGCTAAGAGATTTGGAGAAAATTAATGACATCGCAAGTCGTTAATTTTTATTAATAGGGGGACTTGCGATGTCCCCAAATTATATCACCTAATTTTTACGATCGAGATAAAAAGGGGATATCGCCCACTTACTATTGACAGGATTTTATATGGATAGTTATGGGCTTGGAAATGGAGCCCTTAACCTAGTTTGGTTAAGGGCTTTTTCTTTTTTCTTGCCTTTAAAATTATTTTCTGATATAGTGGATTTACTATGTTAAAAATACGACTACAGAAAATTGGGAAAAAGAATGCACCGAGCTATAGAATAGCTTTGGTTGAACATACGACTTCGCCGCAAGGGAAGTATATTGAGTTATTGGGAACTTATAACCCGCGCCTGAAAAAGAAAAGTTTCAAAAAAGAAAGAATAGAATACTGGTTAACCAAAGGTGCTCAGGCATCGCCGACAGTCCATAATTTACTTGTTGATGAAAAAATTATTGATAGAGAAAAATTGATGGCTTGGAGACCAAAAAAACCCGCCCAAAAGGCAGAGCCTATTGTGGCGGGCCCGCCTAGTTCCGAAGGTGCTGGCAGGGAAGAACCAAAAGTAGAGGAGCCAAAACCCGTTGAAGAAATTCCGTCTATTGACACAGAACCAAAAAAGGAATAGAATACAAACAAATAGTAGCACTGCTAATTTTCAGAATGGCAGAAAGGTCGGCTACTCCCGCCTACGCTAAAGCTTCGGCGGGTAAAAGAAAATCAGTAATCAGTAACACCTAATATTGACCCTGTTAAATGATTCGCTACGCGAATCAAAAATCTAAGATTTTTATTTAACAGGGTTGAAATAACATGGCTGCAAAAAACAAAGATCAGGATTTCGTTGAATTTATCGTCAAAGGTATTGTCAATCATCCTGATGAAGTGAAAGTAGACAGAACTGTTGACGAAATGGGTGTTCTTATCACTCTTAGGGTTAATCCCGAAGATATGGGAGCATTAATTGGTAGAGCTGGTTCAACAGCCAGAGCTATCCGAACTTTAACCAGGATTGTTGGTTTAAAGAACAGCGCCCGAGTCAATCTTAAGATTGAAGAACCCGAAGGCGGAAAAAGAGCACCGAGAATAGAAAAGAAAAGCGTTGACAAAGTTGTCGAAGATTTAGAACTGTAATTCCTTGTAGATATTTGCAAAAAACCGTGCTACTATTATAGTGCGGTTTTTTGATTTTATGCGATTTGAAATAATAACCATATTCCCGAATATATTTAAATCATACTTTTCCGAAAGTATTATTAAGCGTGCCCAAAAAAAGAAACTCGTTAAAATTAATATTCACAATTTAAGGGATTATACGAATGATAAACATAAAACCGTTGATGACAAACCATATGGCGGCGGGCCAGGAATGGTCGTCAGGGCCGATGTTATATATAAAGCCGTTAAAGCCCTGACTAAATTAAAAATTAAAAATGAAAAATTAAAAATAATATTATTTAGTGCTAAAGGAAAGAAATTTGACCAGAAAATGGCGAAGAGATTTTCTAAGCTGGATAAATTAATTATGATTTGCGGAAGATATGAAGGAGTTGATAAAAGAGTAGCAAAATATATTGTTGATGAAGAAGTTTCAGTAGGGGATTATGTTTTAACCGGCGGGGAAATTCCGGCAATGATAGTTGTTGACGCAGTGAGCCGTTTTATTCCCGGAGTTTTAGGAAAATACGAATCTCTTGAAGAAATCAAAGGCAGTTATCCTGTCTATACTCGCCCAGAAAAATTCAAAAAGTGGAGCGTGCCGAAAGTTTTATTATCCGGTAATCACAAAAAAATTGAAGAATGGAGGAAAAAATAAAAAATTTGGTATAATTTGTAATATGGAATCAATAGAAAAAGACAAAAAAGAAAAAGAAGATTTTAACTTCGGACCATGTCTTGAAAAGAACTGTTCTTATTGTTGTAACCCGGTTAAAGTTGAGAGATTTTTTCCAGAAGATGAAATACCAGTCGATGAAAATGGTGAAAAAATTTGGGAGGAACGACAGGAAATATTAATCCCAGAAAATGAAATCGATATAACAAAAGTAAAATCTTATGATTGTAAAAATTTTAATAAAAAAACTGGCAAGTGTAGTGATTATGAAAAAAGACCAGCAATTTGTAGGCGTGCAAGTTGCATAAGTAAAGATTCGAAAGAGAGCGTTGATGAACAACACAAAAAGGCAACACGCGGAAAATTTATAGTTATTAAAACATAATATGAAAAAAATAAATGTTGGTGTTTTTTTTGGCGGTAAATCAGCAGAACATGAAATATCTCTTATTTCGGCAAAGAATATTATAGATGCCATCGATAAAAATAAATATAATATAATTCCTATCGGCATAAAAAAAAATGGCGAGTTTAACTTTTATAGCGGAGAAGATTTTATATTAGATGCAAATGATCCTAAAAAGGTGCACTTAAATTCAAATGGCATACCGGTAACATTTTCTTTCGGGATGGATAAAGAGCTTATCGGGATTTTGGATAAAAATTTGAGAATAAAAATAGATGTTGCATTTCCTGTTTTGCATGGTAGTTTTGGAGAGGATGGAACTATTCAGGGTCTTTTCGAGATGGCTAATATTCCTTATGTTGGTACTGGGGTTTTGGGTTCGTCTATTGGAATGAACAAAGATGTAGCTAAAAGATTGTTAGAAAATTCAGGAATTAAAATAGCAAAATTTTTAGTTTTTAATGTTTCAGAAAAAGAAAAAATTAATTTTTCAAGTATTGTTTCTCAGTTGAGGCGTCCATTTTTTATTAAGCCAACCAATCTTGGTTCTTCGGTTGGCGTTTACAGAATAGAAAATGAAAAAGATTTTTATGAGAAATTGAATGAGGTTTTTAAACTTTGCGACAAGATTATGTGTGAAGAAATGATTATCGGCAGAGAGATTGAATGTTCTGTTTTGGGCGTTGAAAATCCAATTGCTTCTTTGTCGGGGGAAATTATATTAAATCGCGGATTTTATTCTTACGAAGCAAAATATTTAGATGAAAATAATGTACAATTAAAAGTTCCTGCAGATTTATCTAAAGAAATGGTGCAGAAAATTCAAGAAACGGCAATTAAAATTTTTAAATTACTGGAATGTAAAGGAATGGCAAGGGTGGATGGTTTCGTTCAAGAAAACGGAGATTATGTTTTCAATGAAATTAATACAATTCCTGGATTCACAAAAATTAGTATGTATCCCAAGCTTTGGGAGGTGAGTAAAATTCCTCAAACAGAACTTATTGATAAATTGATTCAGATGGCTTTAGTTAAAAAATAGGGGAATTGAGGAAAACCCCTTGACAATTGATTTATTCGGAGTAAAATAGAGAGTACATAGTATAAATCTCTAAATCCTAATCTCTAATCTCTAAATCCTATGTGAAAATGATAAACAATTAAACGTACTTTTAAAACAGAGTTTAGATTTTTGAGTTTAAGTTCAGAAATTCGAGCTCTGTTTTTAATTCGCTCTTTAAAAATTTTACCCCGTACCATCCGCTAGGGGCGGATTGGTTCTGGGGTTAATGCAAGCGTAAAATCGAATCTTTTATAGTTGTCCTGATACATATTAGGCGCAGATACACGCAGATTGTTCTTGCTTCGCAAGATACGCAGATATACGCAGAAAATTTTTCTGCGTAAATCAGCGTATCCCGAAGGGGAAAAATCAGCGTTTATCAGCGTTTAATTATATTGAGAGTTTGATCCTAGCTCAGGACGAACGCTGGCGGCGTGGATAAGGCATGCAAGTCGTGTGGGTTCAGACCCACGGCGAACGAGTTAGTAACACGTAGGTACTTACCTCCGAGATGGGGATAATCCGCCGAAAGGCGGAATAATACCCAGTGGTCTCGCAAGAGTAGAGGTCCGACGCAAGTCGAACCGCTCGGAGAGCGGCCTGCGGCCTATCAGCTTGTTGGTGAGGTAACGGCCCACCAAGGCTATGACGGGTAGGGGGCGTGAGAGCGTGTTCCCCAACGAGGGCACTGAGACACGGGCCTTACTCCTACGGGAGGCAGCAGTCGAGAATCTTCCACAATGGGCGAAAGCCTGATGGAGCGACGCCGCGTGAATGAAGAAGTCCTTCGGGATGTAAAGTTCTTTTCTAAGGGAGCAATCCCCCCGATTTATCGGGGTTTGAGTGTACCTTAGGAATAAGGGGTTGCTAAACTCGTGCCAGCAGCAGCGGTAATACGAGTACCCCGAGCGTTGTCCGGAATTACTGGGCGTAAAGGGTCTGTAGGGGGTTTGGTACGTCTTTTGTTAAATCCCAATGCTCAACATTGAGGCTGCAAAGGAAACGGCCTAACTTGAGGATGTGAGAGGCTGATGGAACTCAGAGAGAAGGGGTGAAATCCGTTGATACTCTGAGGAACACCAAAGGCGAAGGCATTCAGCTGGCGCATTCCTGACCCTGATAGACGAAAGTGTGGGGAGCGAACAGGATTAGATACCCTGGTAGTCCACACCCTAAACGATGAACACTGGCTGTCTGAAGTATCGACCCTTCAGGTGGCGAAGCTAACGCGTTAAGTGTTCCGCCTGGGAAGTACGGTCGCAAGACTAAAACTCAAAGGAATAGACGGGAGCTTGCACAAGCGGTGGAGCGTCTGGTTTAATTCGACGATAAGCGAAGAACCTTACCAGGGCTTGAAATTCTAGTGAAACCCCGATGAAAGTCGGGTCTTCTACAAGGACACTAGAACAGGTGCTGCATGGTTGTCGTCAGCTTGTGGCGTGAGTTGCTCCGTTAAGTCGGGTAACAAGCGCAACCCCTGTTCCGTGTTACAAGTGTCACGGGAGACTGCCGAGTTGGACTCGGAGGAAGGCGGGGATGACGCCAAATCAGCATGGCCCTTTGATGCCCTGGGCAACACAGGCGCTACAATGGCCGATACAATGGGTCGCCAAGTCGTAAGATGGAGCCAATCCCATTCAAAGTCGGCCTCAGTTCGGATTGAGGTCTGCAATTCGACCTCATGAAGTCGGAATCGCTAGTAATCGCGGATCAGCTACGCCGCGGTGAATACGTTCTCAAGCTTTGTACTCACCGCCTGTCACGCCAGAGAAGCCGGGAGCACCCGATGTCCCCGATTTATCGGGGCCTAAGGTGAATTCGGTGACTAGGGCGAAGTCATAAATTAGTTGTGACCTAAAAAGAGAAATCTTATTAGAAAAATTCGGCTATATGCTGGAAACCCTGTGAATCCGAAACTACTTATGATAAAATATTATTATGAGTAACAAAGTATTCGGTGCAGGCAATCAGCAGGGAAGTCCCCGATTTATCGGGGCCCCCTCAGAGACTACACGCCGAACTCCTCAACCTTGTGCTTCGCACAAGGAAATTCGAAGCACGAAATCCTAAATTCTAAACAAAATAAAAATGTTTGGAATTTGGAAAATTAGAATTTAGAATTTGTTTCGGATTTCGAATTTAGAATTTCGGATTTCCTCGCGCGGAGCACGAAGAAGAGGATGAAGATATAGTCCATGCCTTATGGCGACATAAGGAAAAACATGAACAAGGCATCCGTAGGGGAACCTGTGGATGGAAAATATTTTTACTTAAAAACGGTCGATTAAAGAAAGTTTTAGATTTTTGTCTTTAATAAAAATCACAGCTCGCCTTCGTTTTGATGTGCATCGGAACTTCGGCGAGTAAATCAGGACAACTATAAAGGATTTGACCCCCCACCTATTTTGTGTAAAATAGGTGGGGGGTTTTGTTATCCGCAAATAGATTTATTGACCCCGTACTGAAATTTCGACTAATATAAAATTAGTCTGTTTGCAGAGCGACCAGTCGAAATTCTAGTACGGGGTTGACTTGATTTTTTTATTAATTCGGATATATAATGAAGCTGACATTACTTTAATAATAATTAATTATTTATTTCTGCTTTGTGATTTCTGGCGAAATCAGAAACACGAGTCAGTTACAAAATACATATGGCTGAAGAGAAACCGGTTGTTTATACAGCCTATTGCGTTAAATGTCGGGAGAAACGGGAAATGAATGATCCGAAAGAAATAAAGATGAAAGGAAAAGGGGGTCCCCGAAGAGCCATGAAAGGAACTTGTCCGGTTTGTGGAACGGGCATGTTCAGAATTTTGGGTAAGGCTAAGTAGTTTTTTCAAAATGTTTTCAAAATTAACCTCTGAAAGGTTAATTTTGAAATTGCGCGTGTAGCTCAGTTGGTTAGAGCGCAGTCCTGATAAGGCTGAGGTCCCTGGTTCGAGCCCAGGCACGCGCAAATTTTATCCGGGCCGTTAGCTTAGTG
>Ga0210018_1001729_pt1 | contig 11261 bp, 8 predicted proteins | sample CryGeyCG2014_010_2_FD_183967 | JGI IMG/M metagenome (GOLD analysis project Ga0210018, IMG submission 183967) | Groundwater microbial communities from aquifer - Crystal Geyser CG09_land_8/20/14_0.10 (SPAdes) (version 2) | ecosystem: Environmental > Aquatic > Deep subsurface > Groundwater | place... | reverse complement strand
AAAACATTTAGGTTTTACTTTAATTGAACTTTTAGTGGTAATTAGTATTATCGGTTTTTTGGCTACCGCTTCTATGGTGGTGTTTAATAGCGTTAGAATGAAAGGCAGGGATGCTAAAAGAGTGGCTGATTTAAAAAAAGTAGCGACAGCGCTAGATTTATATTATGATGAATACGGAAAATATCCTGCGCCAAATTATTGCGCCGCCTGGTATCACACTTGGAGCGGCTGGGACGCGGCTAGTTGTTCTAATCCTACTACTCCTGGCCTAGTGATGACTTCTGATAATGGAGTTGCGCCATATCTAAAAAAATTTTTACCAGCCGAGTTTCAAGCGCCATTATTTAATAAAACTAGCGCTTATGAAAGGACTTATTTTTATTGCAATGCAGGCGCCTGTCCCGGAGTATCCGCTAGTCCCGCTGATCAGCATTATGTTCTAGCTGCATATTTAGAAAATCCTTCATCTTCTATGATGCAAAGTAGTATAACAGGACAATTTTATGGCTCAAGAACTTGCGGTTCTAACGGTTTTTACTGCAGAGGTCAGTAGAAAATAATCTTTATAAATAATTTTATGACCGACAAACAAAAAATTCAAAAACTAAAAGATTATTTTGCCAAATCGCTTAGTGAAAAAGATATATGCCTAAAATAAAAAATATCACGGCGCGGGAAATTTTGGATTCGCGCGGCAATCCCACGGTGGAAACTTGCGTGGAGCTGGATAATGGCAAGAAAGCTAAAGCCAGCGTGCCGGCGGGCGCGTCTACTGGTATTCATGAAGCCGTGGAGCTGCGCGATGGCGATAAAGCCAGATACGGCGGCTTGGGGGTTTTAACGATAGGAGGAGTATTTTATAAAAATGTCCATTATCGCTTGACAAATTTTATACAAAAATGTAAGGTGTTAGTATGATTTATCAAAGAAAACTGCTAAAAATATTAAAAAAACAACTTTTAAGCAAAGAAATAATTGTTTTAACCGGTATACGAAGGGTTGGCAAAACCACTCTTTACCGAATGATTTTTGACGAGATAAAAAGCGATAACAAAGCGTTTTTAGATATGGAAAATCCTTTGGAGCAAAGAATTTTTGAAGAGAAGGACTTTAACAACATATTATTAAATTTTAAAGAATACGGCATAAATCAAAAAAGCAAAGCATATATTTTTCTTGATGAAATCCAGGCAATGCCTAAGGCCATAAAAGCAGTAAAGTATCTTTACGACCATTATGATATTAAGTTTTTTCTTACTGGCTCAAGCAGTTTTTATTTAAAAAATCTTTTCCCGGAGTCGCTCGCGGGCAGAAAATTTATTTTTGAACTTTTCCCGCTTGATTTTGAAGAATTTTTAATATTCAAAAATCATAGAAAAAATTTTTATAAATCTTTTTCCGATAAAGACAAGAAAAAGAATTTTATAGTTTTTGAAAAGACAAAGAAACTTTATGATGAATACATGGAATACGGCGGTTTTCCGGCTGTGGCTTTGGAAGAGGAAAAAGAAAACAAGAAATTAAAACTCAACGATATTTTTAAATCGTATTTTGAAAAAGATGTAAAATCTTTGGCTGATTTTAAAGAGATAAATGTGTTTCGCGATTTAATTCTTCTTTTAATGCAAAGAGTTGGCTCAAAAGTTGAAATAAGCAAACTTTCTTCGGAATTGGGAGTATCAAGGGAGACCATTTACTCTTATCTTTCTTTTTTAGAGGGAACTTATTTTTTCAGTTTCATTTCTCCGTTTTCAAAAAATGTTGATAGAGAAGTAAGCGGAAGCAAAAAAACATATATTTGCGATAATGGATTTTTAAACGCTTTTGCCAAAATTTCCGAGGGCGCTCTTTTTGAAAACGCCGTTTTTAACAATCTAAAACAACACGGAAAAATATGTTATTATCAAAGAAGGACAGGTAAGGAGATTGATTTTATCTTAAACGAGGAAATCGCCCTTGAAGCAAAATTGAACGGGATAGTTTCAGACGCGAAAGAATTGGAAAAAACATTCAAATCTTTAAATCTCAAACAATATTACATTATTACTAAAAATTTTAACGAGAATAAACGTTTTATTCCAGCAATGGAATTATAAATATTAGGGTGTAGAAAAATATCTCTTTAAAACTAAGTATTTTTCTAAAGATTATTTTGCCAAATCGTTTAGTGAAAAAGATATATGCCAAAAATAAAAGACATAAAATCCAGGGAAATTTTAGATTCTCGCGGCAATCCAACCGTGGAAACTTCAGTCTGGCTGGACAACGGGCTTAAGGCCAAAGCCAGCGTGCCGGCGGGCGCGTCCACCGGCGTTCACGAAGCCGCGGAATTACGCGACGGCGATTCTAAAAGATATGGCGGCTTGGGGGTTTTAAGCGCGGTAAAAAACGTGGAGATAAAAATCGCGCCTAAACTCGCCGGCCTGGAAATTACCGAGCAGGAGAAAATTGACCAGGCCATGATCAAACTGGATGGCACCAAAAATAAAAGCCAGCTCGGGGCTAACGCCATTTTGAGCGTGTCGCTGGCTTGCGCCCGCGCCGGCGCCCTGGCGAAAGGGGAGGAACTGTATGAGTACATAAGGGAAATTTATGACCTTAAAAATCCCCCCTACCCCCCTTTGTTAAAGGGGGCAATAATGCCCACGCCTTGCTTTAATATTTTTAACGGCGGCAAGCACGCCGACACTAATCTGGATTTCCAGGAATTCATGGTCATACCGGTTTTAAAAACCAGTTTTAAGGAAAAAGTCAGAATCGGTGCGGAAATATTTCATGAATTGGGCGAGATTTTAAAAAAAGCCGGTTTTGACACGGACGTGGGCAATGAGGGCGGTTACGCGCCTGATATCAATTCCAGCATTCAGGCTTTAGAATTAATCATGGCCGCGGTCGCTAAAGCCGGTTTTTCCGCCGGCCGGGAAATCGCGCTGGGCCTTGATGTGGGCTCGTCCCAGCTTTACAATAAAGCTGACGGCAAATATATTTTTAAATTGGACCGGGCCAGTTTCACGGCCGCTACCCTGACCGGTTTGTATCACGAATGGTTTAGAAAATACCCGGTCATCTATCTGGAAGATGGTTTGGCCGAAGATGATTGGAGCGGCTGGCAGAAATTGAACAAAGAATTGGGCGCCGAAGTTATGCTCGTTGGCGATGATTTATTCGCCACCAATCAGGAGCGTTTGCGGCGGGGCTTGAAAGAGCAGGCGGCCAACGCGATTTTAATCAAGCCTAATCAGGCCGGAACTTTAAGCGAAACCGTTGCCTGCCTTAAATTGGCGCAAAGACATAATTATAAAATAATTGTATCGCACCGCTCGGGCGAAACCACGGATGACTTTATCGCCGATTTGGCCGTGGCCGTGGGCGCCGACTACCTTAAAGCCGGCTCGTTGTCTCGCGGCGAAAGGCTGGCAAAGTATAATCGGCTGATGGAAATTGAAGAAAATTTAAAATGAAAAAAAAATCAGATAAAAAAAATATTCTGCCGCTGATTTTAGTTATTTTGGACGGCTGGGGTATCGCCAAACCGAGCCGGGGCAACGCGGTTACTTTGGCGAAAACTCCCACCCTGGAAGGTTTAATCAGAAAATATCCCTATACCGAACTTCAAGCTTCGGGCAAGTTTGTTGGACTGCCGCCGCGCCAAGTCGGCAACTCCGAAGCCGGCCACATGAATTTAGGCGCCGGCCGGGTGGTTGAACAGGACGCGGTCAAAATTTCCAAAAGCATTAATGACGGCACTTTTTTTAAAAATGCCGGTTTTCTTGAAGCCATCCGCCTGGCAAAAGAAAATAAATCGCGCCTGCACCTGATGGGCATGATTTCTAACGGCATGAGCGCGCATAGCGACCCCGACCACCTCTTGGCCTTATTGACCATGGCGCGGCGGTACGATGTTAAAGAAGTCTACCTTCATTTATTTACTGACGGCCGAGATTCGCCAAAGTATGCCGCCCTGAAATTAATCAACGACATTCAGAGAGCTTTTAAGAACGGCGAAGCTATCGCCACGGTCACCGGCAGATTTTACGCCATGGACAGAAAGAAAACCTGGCCGAGAACGGAAAAAGCTTACGACGCTTTGGTTAACGGCTTAGGTAGAAAGGCCTTAAGCGCCCAGGCCGCCATTACGGAAAGTTATAACCGCGGCGACTCGGATGAGTTTATCGAGCCTTATGTCATCACCAAAAACGGCAAGCCCTTGACAAAAATTTCCGACCATGATAGCGTCATCTTTTTTAATTTAAGGTCAGATCGGGCTAGGCAGCTGGCCAAGATATTCGTGCAGAAACAAAGCCGAGAAAAACCGGGAGCCGGTTTTACCAGAAAGAGGTTGCTGAAAAATTTATTTTTTGTGGCCATGACTGATTTTGGTCCGGACCTGGACAATATCGTGACGGCTTTTCCCAGCGCGGATTTAAAGCAAACCCTGCCCGGGGCGCTTAAAGATTTAAGGCAACTGTATTTGGCGGAAACGGAAAAGTACGCGCACGTGACTTACTTTTTTAACGGCGGCTACGCTAACCCGGTTAACGGCGAGCAGCGGCTAGTGATTGCTTCGCCGGATGTTAAATCGTATGACCAGACCCCGGCGATGAGTTCCGCCAAGTTGGCCGGAGAAGTACTGAATAATTTGGCGGAAAACAAATATGACGTTACGGTTCTGAATTTCGCCGCGCCGGATATGGTCGGCCATACGGGGAATTTGGCGGCCGGCATAATCTGCTGCCATGAAGTTGATAAATATTTAGGCAAAATCGTTAAAGCTTATTTAAGCGAGAAAGGCACGGCTTTAGTAACCGCTGACCATGGCAATATTGAGCAGATGATTAACTTAGCAACCGGAGAAATTGATACCGAACACTCTTTTAATCCAGCGCCTTTTATTTTGGTCAACAACAGCTTAAAGGGCAAGGTGAAGCTAAGCAAGGGGAGAGTGTTGGGCGATGTCGCTCCGACTATCCTGGAACTTTTGGGGATAGCTGAACCAAAAGAGATGACGGGCAAATCTTTGATAAAATAAATCCATTATGGCGAACAAAAAACAATCAGCTCGGCCCAAACCGGTGGTTTTGGCGGTTTTAGACGGCTGGGGCATTGCCACGCCTTATGCCGGTAACGCCATCAGCCAGGCCAACACGCCCAACTTAAGCTCTTATGCGGCCAATTATCCCTCTTTGACTTTAGTGGCTTCGGGCGAAGGCGTGGGCTTGCCCTGGGGGGAAGCGGGCAACAGCGAAGTCGGACACTTGAATTTGGGGCTGGGCAGAATTTTGTATCAAGATTTGCCCAGAATTAACAAGGCGATTGCCGATGGCAGTTTCTACAATAACCAGGTTTTGCTTAAAGCCATTGAAACGGTTAAGAAAAATAATTCAAGATTGCATTTAATCGGTTTGGTCTCCTCGGGCTGCGTGCACGCTTCCCTGGAGCATCTTCAGGCCTTAATTGCCTTGCTCAAGGAAAATAAAGTAAAAAATTTTTATCTGCACGCCATTTTGGACGGCCGCGATACGCCGTATAACTCCGGCTTGAGTTTTATCAAAGAGGCGGAAAAATCTTTAGCCGGTACGGGCGGGCGGATCGCTTCACTCTCTGGCCGGTTTTACGCCCTGGACCGGGATAACCATTGGGACCGGACAGCCAAGTCTTATGAAGCCATGGCACTCGGAAGAGGGGAAAAATATCAATCCGCCGTTGAAGCGATTGAGGCCAGTTATAAAAAAAAGATTTATGACGAAGAATTCATGCCGGCGGTGGTCGTCCCCCAGGGCGAGCCGGCGGCGGCGGTGAAGGACGGCGACGCGGTGATTTTTTTTAATTATCGGCCTGACCGGGCGCGCCAGCTGACCAAAGCCTTTATTTTGCCCGGATTTGTCAAGTTTAAGCGGGGCAAGTATTTGCGCGTATTTTTCGCCACCTTTACCGAATATGAAAAGAATTTGCCGGTGGCGGTGGTTTTTCCGCCGGAAACCATTAAAAACACTTTGGGCGAAGTTTTGTCCGCGGCCGGCCTGAAGCAGCTGCGCCTCGCGGAAACCGAGAAATACGCCCACGTAACTTATTTTTTTAACGGCGGGCGCGAGCAGAAATCCGCCGGCGAGGAGCAAATATTAATTTCTTCGCCAGCCGTCTCCAGTTATGACTTAAAGCCGGAGATGAGCGCCTTGGAAGTGACCGAGCAAGTCCTTAAGGCGGTTGAACAGGATGGTTATGATTTTATTTTGATAAATTTCGCCAACGCCGATATGGTTGGGCATACGGGAAATTTAAAAGCCACGATCAGGGCCGTTGAAACTGTGGATAAATGCGTTGGCAAAATTGTCAAGGCGGTTTTAGGCAAGGGCGGGTTGTTGTTTATTACGGCCGACCACGGCAATGCCGAAGGTTTATTTAATATGCAGACCGGCATGATTGATAAAGAACATTCAGCCAATCCGGTGCCGTTTTTAATTATTGGCCAAGCCTATGAAGGCAAAAGCCTGTCGTTAGTTGACGCGCCCGGCGGCGACCTAAGCTTGGTTCAGCCGCAAGGCCTGTTAGCCGATGTGGCGCCCACGATTTTAAAAGTGATGGGACTAGAAAAACCGCCGGAAATGACCGGCCGAAGCTTAATCTAAGTTATTATTTTACGTTTTATGTCAATTTTAGTCATAAATTCCGGTTCAACCTCAATCAAATACAAGTTGTTTTCTGATGACGATGTTGAAATTAAACAGGGCGTTTTAGAAGGAGTAACCAATCATCAGATAGCTTTAAAGCAAGTTTTGAGAGAGGTTGGCAGCCTGATGGATTTGCGCGCGGTGGGTCATCGAGTGGTGCATGGCGGCGATAAATTTATCCGGCCGGTTGTTATTAATGATAAGATTTTATCAGAAATTGAAAAATTTAATCATTTGGCGCCGCTCCATAATCCTTATAATTTGGCCGGCATCAAGGCCGCCAGAGAATATCTGCCCGAGGCCAAACAGGTGGCGGTTTTTGACACCGCTTTTTACGCCGCTTTACCCGAAGCCGCTAAGATTTACGGGTTACCCCTGGAACTTACGGAAAAATATAACATCAGGCGTTTCGGTTTTCACGGCATTTCCCATAAATTTGTCATGGCCGAGGCGGCCAAGCAACTGAAAAAAGATGTCAATAAAATAAATTTAATTACTTGCCATTTAGGCGGCGGCTGGTCAATTACCGCCATCCGAGGCGGCCGGCCGATTGACACTTCCATGGGTTTAACGCCTTTGGAAGGTTTAGTAATGATGAGCCGGCCTGGCGACTTGGACGCGGGCATAATTTTTGAACTCTTAAAAAATTTGCCTGGAGAGATCAATCGGGAAAAAGTTGACCAGCTTTATGATTTATTAAACAAGCAATCCGGCGTTAAAGGTTTAACCGGCCTTGATGATTATCAGAAATTTTTAACCAGCCTGTCTTTCGGCGCCGAAGAAGCAAAGCTGGCCTTCGCCTTGCTGCTTCATCGGCTGGTAAAATATATCGGCGCTTATTGGGTTGAGCTGGAAGGGAAAGCAGAGGCGATTGTCTTTACCGGTGCCATCGGCGCGGGCAACCCGATGACCCGCAACGCGGTAATGAATAAAATAACCTGTTTGGGCAAGTTGCCTATGCTAGTGATTAAAACTAACGAGGAGCTGATGATCGCGAGGGAAGTTAAAGAATTAATATGATTAAACGTTTGTTTAACAGCGAAATTAACAGTATTACCCTGGCCGCGGCCTTGGTAGCGGCTTCTTCTCTGGCAAGCCGGCTGCTTGGTTTGTTGCGCGACCGCATTTTGGCCGGCCAATTCGGCGCCGGCGATACCCTGGATATTTATTACGCGGCTTTCCGCATTCCTGATTTAATTTTTAATTTGCTTATCTTGGGCGCTCTGTCGGCCGGTTTTATCCCGATTTTTACTTCGCTCATAAAAAGTCCGTTGGAAAAAATTCGTTCTTTGTTCGGCGACGAAAATCAGGCGGCCTGGCGTTTGGCCAGCAGCATTTTAAACATTTTGGGGTTGGCTCTATTGGTTTTGTGCGGGCTGGGGGTGGTTTTTGCTCCGGCCATCGTCAAACTAATCACGCCCGGCTTCAGCCAGGAAAAAATGTCTTTGACCGTGGGCCTTGCTAGAATCATGTTTTTGTCGCCGGTATTTTTAGGCATCTCCAGCGTCTTCGGCGGCATACTGCAATCGTTTAAGAGGTTTTTTGTTTATTCTTTGTCGCCGATTTTTTATAACATCGGCATTATCATCGGCGCTTTATACTTCGTGCCGCGATGGGGAATTTATGGCTTGGCCTGGGGCGTAGTGCTGGGAGCGCTGGCGCATCTCGCGGTGCAGCTGCCGACTTTAATCTCCCTGGGCTTTAGGTATAGTTTTAAGCTGGATTTAAGCAGTAAAAAAGTCAGAGAAATTTGGCTGATGATGGCGCCGCGGACCATGAGTTTAGCCATGTCGCAGGTGAATTTATTAGTCATTACCGCGGTGGCTTCAACTTTAGCCAGCGGTTCGCTGGCGGTTTTTAATTTTGCCAACAATTTGCAATCGTTTCCCGTGGGAATTTTCGGCATCTCTTTCGCCATCGCCGCTTTTCCGGCCATGAGCGCCGTGGCTTTTGATAAAAATAATTTAATCAAGAATATTTCCCTGACCGTCAGGCAAATTTTATTTTTTATCATTCCGGCCACCGTCCTGTTATTGGCCTTGCGCGCGCAAATTATCAGGGTGATTTTGGGTACGGGTCAATTTGACTGGCAGGACACGCTTTTAACCATTGATACTCTTGGTTTCTTTTCTATCTCGCTTTTCGCTCAAGCCTTAATTCCGCTTTTAGTCAGAGTTTTCTACGCCAGGCATGACGCTAAAACCCCTTTTGTCATCGGCCTGGCGGTGGCTGGGGCGAATATCTGGCTGTCAATTAGGCTAGCCGGCAGTTTGGGCGTCGCCGGTTTGGCCCTGGCCTTTTCCGCGACTAGCGTCTTAAATTTAATTTTACTTTGGCTAATGTTAAATCGGGAAATCGGCAGAATGGACGAGCTGAAAATTTTCATTGCCACGATAAAATTTTCCTTAGCCGCCCTGGCGGCCGGCTTGGCGGTGCAGGCGGTTAAGCTGCTCGTTGGCGTTAACCTTGATTTGGACCGGTTTTGGGAAATCGCCACCCAAGGCTTGGCCGCCGGACTGGTTGGCCTGTTGGTTTATTTATTGGTTTGCTACCTTTTAAAAAGCGAAGAGCTGTTTAATTTCTGGGCCTCGCTCAAGCGGCGCTGGCCGGCCAAAAAAGTTGAAACGCCGGACCAGGGGGAAGCCAGGGGAATTTAGAAAATTTTGGATTCAGATTGACAAAAAATGTCATTTTTTATTGACATTATTTTTTTTCGGCCTATAATTAAGTTAGGGGGCTAGAAAAAATATTTTTAAAAAAATTTTTATGCCAAACGGAAAAAATAGTAACGGCAACAATTTTGAGCCGATTATAAAAAGTTTTGAGCCGAAAAAATTTTTATTTGTTTCCATTGAAGCCTTAAGCGGCGATTTGGCCTGGCAGCTGAAAAAAGAAGGCCACGAAGTAAAAGTTTATATAAAAGTCAAATATGACGCTAATGTCTATGACGGTTTTCTTGAAAAAGTGCCTGCCTGGGAGCCGTATAAAGATTGGGCCGATGTAATTATTTTTGATGATATCGGTTTTGGTAATATTGCCGACCGCTTAAGAAAACAAGGCAAATTGGTAATTGGCGGCAGTATTTATACGGATAAATTAGAAATCGAGCGAGAATTTGGCCAGGCAGAGATGAAAAATAATGGAATCAATATTTTACCGAGTTGGCAATTTAATGACTACGATAAAGCGATTCAATTTATCAAAGATAATCCCGACCGTTATGTTTTAAAGCCCAGCGGCAACACTCCCAGCATCGACAAAAGCTTACTGCTGTTAAGCCAAGAAGAAGACGGCAAAGACCTGCTTGAATTATTGGAGCAAAATAAAAAAGTTTGGCAGAAAAAAGCTCCGACTTTTATCTTGCAGAAATATATTAACGGCGTGGAAGTGGCGGTAGGCACTTTTTTTAACGGCCATGATTTTATTTACCCGATTAACGTCAACTTTGAACATAAAAGAATTTTTTCCGGCAATATCGGCCCGTTCTGCGGCGAAATGGGGACATTAATGTATTGGAGCTCGCCCAACAATTTATTTAAAGCAACTTTGGAAAAAATGCTGCCGAAGCTTAAAGCATCGGGTTATGTCGGTTATATTGACATAAACTGCATCGTCAACGGCAAGGGGATTTACCCGCTGGAATTTACTTCACGATTCGGTTATCCGACTATAAATATTCAGTTGGAAGGCATCACTATGCCAACCGGCGAGTGGCTTTATCGTTTAGCCAAGGGTGAAGATTTTGAGATAAGAACCAAGCGTGGTTTTCAAATTGGCGTTTTGCTGGTAGTTGAGTCCATGTTTTCCGATGATAACAATTCAGAAGTTGTTAATTTGTATAAAGACTTAGCCGTCATTTTAAAGAACCCCAATAATTTAGACGGAATTCACATTGATAGTATTAGGAATGACAACGGAATTTGGCGGATCGCCGGCGTATCAGGCGGCGTGTTGGTGGTGACGGGTAGCGGCACCACAGTCTCCGACGCGCGGCATCAGGTTTACGGCAGGATCAAAAATATAATTGTTCCGAATATGTTTTATCGGACCGACATCGGGGCCAGTTGGGCCGTTGACAGCGACCGTTTACATACCTGGGGGTATTTGAGATAAGCTATATGGTAAAAAATAATTATTTTGGCGACACTAAGTTCGATAAAGCATATTTTACGGGAAAATCAAGCTGTGGGTATCCTGGCGGTTACACAAAAGAAAATTTGCTTAATCATGATTATGATTATAATGATTTTGCCGCCGTTGCTAAAAAAATCAGCCAGTTGGGCGTAAGAACTTATTTTGAAATCGGTTGCGCCCGCGGCTATTTAATGGAAGAACTATTAAAATTGGGCGTTAAAGTCAAAGGTTGGGATGTTTCTGAATATATTATCAAAAAGGCTTCTAAAAAAGTGAAGCCATTTATTGAAATAAAAGATATTAGTGAGATTAAAAATTTGCCGGATAAGTCGTTTGACTTGGTGCATGTTTCAACCGTTTTAGGCTATGCTCCGCTTAAAAAATTAGATTACTATTTAAAAGAGATTAAACGAATCGCCAAAAAATTTGTTATCGTATATTCTGGCACTCCTGAAGACG
>Ga0210018_1001728_pt1 | contig 11263 bp, 3 predicted proteins | sample CryGeyCG2014_010_2_FD_183967 | JGI IMG/M metagenome (GOLD analysis project Ga0210018, IMG submission 183967) | Groundwater microbial communities from aquifer - Crystal Geyser CG09_land_8/20/14_0.10 (SPAdes) (version 2) | ecosystem: Environmental > Aquatic > Deep subsurface > Groundwater | place... | reverse complement strand
CCAAAAACGGAAATTGGTAGCATACCTATCTCAGAGAATATAATAGTATCAGACTTTACACATTTGCCACTTGACTCTTGTCCGTAAATTTCAATTACCCTACCCCGCGGCACTCCGCCTACTCCCAACGCCTGGTCCAAAGAAATTGAGCCGGTGGGAATTACATCAACATCAACTGCTCTCACTTCTTTTAATTTCATAATTGCGCCCTCACCAAACCTTTGTTTAATTTCCTCAATCGCCTCTTGTAAATCCTTTTTTTCTCCGCCGGCTGGCGGATTTTCACCTTTTTTCTTTGTCATACTAATTTTATTTTACCATTTTCTATACTTTTCGCCAGCCCTCTTCGTCTTCATTTTTTTCGTCTTGGAAATAGATCTCTCTTGGTTTTGCTCCCTGACCAGGTCCAACTACCCCCCTTTCTTCAAGCATATCAAGGAGTCTGGCTGCTCGGGCATAACCTATTCTCAGTTTTCTTTGTAAAAGCGAGGCCGAGGCTTTTTTGGCTTCAATGACTATTCTTTTTGCCTCCTCATAAAGGGAATCTTCACCATAGAATCCCTCAAATTCAGTTTCCGGTTTCTCTAATGAAATTTCTTGCCCCATAAGCTCCCCGAGGGATTCTTTGGGCGGGATTTTTGATTTTATCCAATTAACAACTCTTCTGACTTCTTTTTCGGAAATATAGGAACTCTGAATTCTTCTTGGTTTTGAAACTTCGGCTGAAACAAAGAGCATGTCTCCCAGACCTAAAAGTTTTTCTGCCCCAGCCATATCTAAAACCGTCCTTGAATCAACCTGAGAAGCAACCTGGAAAGTAATCCTTGAAGTAATATTGGCTTTAATTAATCCGGTAATCACTTCCACCGATGGCCTCTGGGTTGCCACCACCAAATGAATCCCGACCGCCCTAGCCATCTGGGCCAATCTAACAATTCCGACTTCGACTTCCCTCCCCCTGGCGGCCATTAAATCAGCCAACTCATCAATAATCAAGACAATATAAGGCATCACCTCACTAAAATTTTCTTCAAAGTTTTGAGTTTTGAGAGTCAAAGAGGACTCCGTCCTCTTCTTCACCTTCGCTTCCTTCGGAAGCTCGGTTTTTGAGTTTTGAGTTCGAGCTACAATCTCATTGTAGCTCGCGATATCTCTAGTTTTTGACTCGGCTAAGATTTCAAATCTCCTTTCCATTTCTCCGATTAACCACTTTAGGGTATTGACTGTCTTTTGGGCATCAAAAATTACGCTGGTTAAAAGATGGGGAAGGTCATTATAAACTGGAAATTCAACTCTTTTGGGGTCAATTAAAATAAATCTCAAAATTTCCGGCGAGTTTCTAAAAATTAGGGACAAAATTAAACTATTTAAAAAGATTGTATTGTGATTAACAAAACCATTTCCAACGAAAGAATCTGAGCCGGGCACATAAAAATCATATCCCACTCCGGAAGTCCTCTCAATTTTTTCAATTTTGTCCCAATAAAAATTTCTTTTGGAAACTTCTATCAACTGTCGATATTCAAATTCTTGAGAGATTGGTTGATAAAATTCTAAAATTTTTTTTAGGCTTTGATAACCGGGATTTCTATATCCTGAATTATAACTCCTTAAAGAACTAAAGGCGTATTTAGGGATTAAAATCCCCGATTGATATCTCCATCCCCGATTAGTTAGACGGGCAAAACGATTAAGGTATTTTTGACCCAATCTTTTAAGCAATAAGGAAATATGAGGAATTAAATCAACATTAGGATTCGGGGATAATTTAAGAAATTCTTTGACTTTATTATATTTTTCTTTTCTTATAAAACCGATTGCTTGAATGAATTTACGCGCCTCTTCGCCATAAATGGAAAGTCGAAAATATTTATTTTGGGGATATTCTTTTACCTTTTTAATTTTCAGGGAAGAAATTATACCAAAATTTAAAAGCATTAAATGAACCTGAGAGATTAGTTTTTTACTACTCAAGGAAAGTTCAATGGGAGTTTTTTCTCCAACACAACCATCATTATCAAAAAGAGCTTTCAAATAAGCAGAAACTATCTCTTTAGGAGCCTCTCTAATTGCCCTTGGTATTTCTTTTTTGGGGGACTTAGAAGAATCCATTCCCAGGTACGCCAAAAATTCTTTTAGATGTTTACTATTTACTTCTATATCTTTGGCTTTATTCTTTGGATTAGAACCGCTTCTCTTTTCAATAAATTGAGTGATTCCAAAAAGTGCTTTAAGAGATTTTTTATAAAGCTGGATTAAATAAGGGTTAGCTTGAGTATAAACTACCCGGTGAATTCCTTTTCTTTCAGTTGATAGTCCCCCGTCGGCGCTTAAAAACCCCAGAAATTGAGCTAACTGAGAAGTCATTATGGAAGGAAAAGAAATCTTTTTATGGTAAGCCTTAATCTTGCTTGGTTGAAAATCAGAAAAATCGATTTTGTTTCCAAAAAGAGCCGGTTCTCGACTGATAGCTACATAGTCACCTTTTTTAATCAACGAAGCTGGCTTCCAGGTTTGGGTTCCATCTTCTTTCATAACCCAGAGAGGATGTTCAGCTGTTGCTTCGATTTGAAAACCTCGATTTGTAGATAATTTATAAAATTGACAAATTCCGTTGTTATAATTTTTTTCAGTAGTTTCAACTCCGTCCCTGGTAACAAGTTTTAGTCTAAAATCGGTTTCGCTATTTAAGGGAAGAGGGCAAAGCTCTTCAAATGTCAACATCCCTCTTTCGGTAAACATTAAAGTATCTGCCGCGGAAGTTTTACCTGTTCCGGTACTGCCGGCCACCAAGAGATGGGGCATTTTGGCCAAATCGGCATAAACCGGATTTCCCGAAACATCCCGGCCCAGAGAAATCGTCAAATTGGAGGGAGAATTTTGAAATTGGGGATTAGAAATCAAATCACGCAATCTAACCAAAGTTCTTATTTTATTAGGAACTTCAATTCCAACTAAAGACTTACCCGGTACGGGAGCTTCAATTCTGATTGGATGGCTGGCCAGAGCCAGAGCTAAATCATTAGTTAGAGAAGTAATTTTTGATAATTTTATTCCGTCGGCCGGTTTTAAAGTATATTGGGTAACGGTTGGTCCAATATTCACCTCTGACATTTGGGATGGAATGCCAAAATTTTCCAAGGTCTTTTTGATAATTATTGAGTTTTGTCTGATATCGCCAGCTGAAGGCTGACCCTTATCTGAATCTAATAATTCCCGGGGAGGCATCTGGTAGGCAGAAATTAATGGCTTTTCTTTAGTTTCCAATTTTGCTGCTGGGGCCTCGGATTTGACTGGAATTTCTTTTATTTTAGGTTCGATTTCCCTAATCTTAAATTTGGGAGCAAAAATTCTTTTAATGAGTCCCACCTTGGCTGGAGCCGGGTACCCAGCCGTAGGCTGGGTGGGCAAGGATGGTTTTTCTTTAGTTTTAGTTGGTCTTAATAACTGCCAAAAAATTAGCAATCCAACCAGAATCAGTAAAACGAAGATAATTTGGCTAACCCAAAAACCAAAGAGCTGAAAAAGAGGGCCGGCTAAATAACCAAGGTATCCTCCCAATTTTTCACCGGTTTCAAAGTTTTCTAAAATTCCTGAGCTTCCTCCAATTAAAAGCCAGGTTGCTAAAAGAATCCCGCCTAAAAATTTTTCATAATGAGTGAGAAAAAAAACTAAACCGGATATGACCAAAATAAAGGGCAAAAGATAGATTGATTTTCCAATCAAATAATTCAAAAATGAGAATATTATCCTGCCGGCCACACCGGCTTTTTCAAAAAAACTTAAAACCAAAATTGCCGCCATCAGAAAAAAGAGAGCGCCCCAAATATATCTTTTTATCTCTTCTGGCAAAGTAAATCCCATTCGCTTTTTTTGTTTTTCAATAGCGTTTTTTCTTTTGTTTTTCCTCATCTCCATTCATTTTACCACCGATTAGCATTATTTTCTAAAATTGGTTCCAGCCGGAATTAGTTTTCCAATTATCACATTTTCTTTTAATCCCCTCAATTTATCTTCTTTTCCCTCAATTGCTGCCGTAATTAAAACCCTTGAGGTTTCCTGAAAGGAAGCGGCCGACAAAAATGAATCAGTAGTGAGGGCTACTTTGGAAATGCCAAGTAAAATTTGAGTGGCTTTAGCCGGTTTCTTCTTTTCCCTCTTTAATCTAAGATTTTCCTCGAGGAATTTCGCCCGCTCAATAATTTCGCCGGTAGTGAAATAACTATCACCGGGGTCTCTGATTCTTAAACGGGAAAACATCTGAGAAATTATCACTTCTAAATGTTTGTCATGAATCGGAGCTCCCTGAGAGACATAAATTCGCTGAATTTCCTTTATTATGTAACGCCAAGTTTCCTCTTTTCCGGTTAATTTAAATAACTCCTTCAAATCCAGACTACCTTCATAAAGTTGGTCTCCCTTTTTAATATTATCAGTTGGTTTCACCCGAATTGCCACCTGCGGTGGTGCCCTATATTCTAAAATTTCCTTACTAATTTTTGATTTTATCTTAATTACTCGGTCTGGAGTAATCTCTATTACTTTTCCATCGGTCTGAGAAATTTCGGCTAAACCTGAGGGAACTCTAACTTCAACAAGTTCTTGGATCCTCGGCAGACCTTGAGTAATATCTCCGCCGCCAGCCACCCCACCCATATGGAAGGTCTTTAAAGTTAATTGAGTTCCGGGTTCGCCAATGGCCTGGGCCGCAACAATTCCCACCGCCTCTCCCAATTTAATTAGTAAATTTTTACCCAAATCCCAACCATAGCATTTTTGACAAATTCCTCTTAGGCTTTTACAACTCAAAGGAGAACGGACTCTTACTTTTTCAATCATCATCCCGGCCTCAACAATTTTTTTGCCCTTTTCCCAATCAATAATCTCCCCTTTCTTGATAATACCTTTTATATCTTCCAGCGAAGTTCTCCCCACAATTTTAAAGAGAAAATCTTGACCAATCTCATCAGCATCTTTTCTAAAAATCTCAATTCCATTTTTATCACCGCAATCTGCCTCTTGAATTATTACTTCGTGAGAAACATCAACCAATCTCCTGGTTAAATAACCAGCCGTAGAAGTCCTCAGGGCAGTATCAGCTGTTCCTTTTCTGGCTCCGTGGGTAGAAATAAAGTATTCCAAAACTGAAAATCCTTCCTTATAAGCGCTTTTGACTGGCAATTCAATAATCTCACCCATCGGATTTATCACCAAGCCCTTCATCCCACACATTTGAATGGGTTGTGACCAGGAACCCCTCGCTCCGGCATCAACTATTTGGAAGACCGGACCTTGTTTTGGCAGGGCTTTAGGAACTAGTTTTTCAATTTCCGATTTTGCCCCACCCCAAACCTCAATAATCTTGGCTGATTTTTCATCTCTGGAAAGAAATCCTTTTTTAAAGTAATTCTTAATTTCTTCTTCTTCTTTTTCTGCCATTACTATTATTCTCTTCTTGGCCTCGGGAACAATTAAATCATCCATTCCCCAGGTAATACTGGAAAGAGTTGAGTACTCAAATCCTAATTCTTTAATTTTATCTAAGGTCTCCTCAACCGTCTTTGGCGGCTCGTTTTCAATAAGTTGGCTGACAATTTTTTCCAGTTCCTTGATTTTAATTTGCTGATTTTGAAAAGGAAAATTGGCTGGTAGGGTTTCATTAAAGAGAATTCGGCCAACTGATGTTTCTAAAAATTCCCTCGATGCCTGAGCCGATATACGAACCTTGATTTTGGCTCTTAAATCTATATCACCAAATTCCGAAACCAAAATTGCTTCCTCCTTACTGCCAAAAATTTTGCCTGCCCCTTTTGCTTCTTCTCGAATATTGGTTAACCAATAACAGCCTAAGACAATATCTTGATAAAGAGTAACGACTGGCGTTCCGGTGGCTGGCTTCAAAAGATTTAAACTAGAAAGCATTTTTTCTTTCGCCTCTTTCTGAGCCAGATCGGACAAGGATAAATGAACCGCCATTTGATCGCCGTCAAAATCAGCATTAAAAGCTTTACAAATCATTGGATGGACGTGAATGGCATCGCCTTCAATTAAAACTGGCTGAAAGGCCTGGATTCCCAGACGATGCAGAGTAGGAGCTCGATTTAATAAAACTAATTTATCTTTGACCACCTCTTCTAAAGCTTCCCAGACCTCATCGGTTTCATCATCAATTATTCTCGAGGCTCCCCGGACATTATAGGTTAGTTCTTTGTCCAAAAGTCGCTTTATGACAAAGGGTTTAAAAAGTTCCAAAGCCATTTTCTTGGGCAGACCGACCTGATTGAATTTCAATTCCGGTCCCACCACTATCACCGAACGACCGGAATAATCAACTCTTTTTCCCAAAAGATTTTGCCGGAAGCGACCCTGCTTACCCTTTAATATGTCAGCCAAAGATTTTAACAATCTTTTACCGCCGGTTGTCGCCAGAGTAGTTGTTCCCCTCCTCATTCCATTATCAATAAGAGAGTCGACTGCCTCCTGGAGCATTCTTTTTTCATTCTTGATAATCACTTCCGGAGCTCCGATTTCCAAAAGATATTTCAGTCTATTATTTCGATTAATTACCCTTCGGTATAAATCATTCAAATCCGAAGAAGCATATCTTCCGCCATCTAATTGGACCATCGGCCGTAAATCTGGGGGTAAGACCGGTAAAACTGTTAAAAACATCCATTCCGGTCTAATTTTTGCCCTTTCCATTCCCTGGAAAAGTTTTAATCTTCGCCAAATTTTTTTTCTATTTAATATATTATGGGTAGTGGCTGGCTTCAAATCTAATTCCTTTTTCAATTTTTCAATTTCTTTTTTAAAATCAACCTTGGCAAAAATTTTTCTCAGTGTTTCGGATCCGGTTCCGGCTTCAAAAACTTCGCCATATTTTAAAGAAAAATCTCGATATTCAATCTCCGATAAAACTTTTAAAGGTTTAATTGACAAAACTTCTTCCCTGACCCTATCCCTAGCCAATTTCAATTCATCTAAAACCCTCCTTTTAGGGGTCTGCTTTTGGGAGGGCGGTGGAGGGGTTGTAATCTTTTTAGTTTTGAGCTTTGAGCTTTGAGCTTTGAGCTTTTGTTTGTATTCTCTTTCAATTTCTGCCAAAACTTTTTTCTTGGCCTCTTCATTTATTTTAGTGATAATATAGGCCGCAAAATAAACGAGCCTTTCTAATTGGAACATGGGAATATCTAAAACTTGACCCATTCTTGAAGGAACCCCTCTTAAAAACCAGATGTGAGACGAAGGAGTAGCTAATCTAATATGACCCATTCTTTCTCTCCTAACAGAAGCCTTTGTCACCTCTACTCCACAGCGGTCACAAACTATGCCTTTGTAACGAATTCCTTTATATTTCCCGCAATAACATTGATAATCTTTTTCCGGTCCAAAAATTCTCTCACAAAAAAGCCCGTCTTTCTCTGCCCTCTGGGTTCTATAATTTATCGTCTCCGGTTTAGTCACCTCGCCATAGCTCCATGACAAAATCTCTTCCGGTGAAGCCAATTTTATTCTTATTGATTCTAAGTCTTGTACCCGCATAAATCATCAACGAATTTACCAATCAGTACGAATTTACGAATTCGTATGCCGAGCCTAAGCGAGGCGGAAGAAGAGATTTATCTCTTCGCCCATTCGTAATAGATTCAGACATTCGTTGATTATTCTTCTTTTTTCTCCTTTACTTCGACGCTCAACCCCAAGGCTTTTAATTCGGCTACCAATAAGTTAAATGATGCCGGCACATTGGGTGGTTTTATCTCCTCCCCTTTTAATATCGCCTCATAGGTTGTTGCTCTTCCTTGAACATCATCAGATTTTATAGTCAGCATTTCTTGCAAGGTATGAGCTGCCCCATAACCTTCCAATGCCCAAACCTCCATTTCGCCAAATCTTTGACCACCAAATTGAGCCTTCCCGCCTAATGGTTGTTGGGTAATGAGAGAATAAGGGCCGATACTTCTGGTATGAATTTTATCTTCGACCATATGAACTAATTTCATCATATATATAAAACCAACGGTAATTTTTTCACCAAAAAGAAGCCCATTTCGCCCATCATATAAATCCACTTTCCCATCCTCAGATAAACCGGCTTTTTTCAGTTCCTCTTTTATATCTTTTTCATTAGCCCCAGAAAGAGCCGGCGAGACGGCATAATAACCCAATTTTTGAGCTGCCAAGGATAAATGAGTTTCCAAAATCTGTCCCAAATTCATCCTGGAGACAACGCTCAAGGGATTGAGAATCACGTCTACCGGCGTCCCGTCTGCTAAAAATGGCATTTCTTCTTCGGCTAAAACTTTGGAGACCACGCCTTTATTCCCGTGCCGGCCGGAAAGTTTGTCCCCGGCCTGAATTTTTCTAATTTCGGCCACCTCAACTTCAATTCTTTTTATCACCCCGGGTTCCAGTTTGTGCCCCAATTCCCGGGAAAAAACTTTCACTCCAATAACTTTCCCTTTCTTTCCGTGCTCCATTCTTAAAGAAGTATCTTTTACTTCCTTGGCCTTTTCTCCAAAAATCGCTCTTAGTAATCTTTCTTCAGCCGTTAATTCCGTCTCTCCTTTAGGAGAAATTTTTCCAACTAAAATATCACCGGGTCTAACCTCAGCCCCAATCCTCACAATTCCGTCGGCATCCAAATCTTTCAATCTCTCTTCCGAAACATTGGGGATGTCGGCGGTGGTTTCTTCCGGTCCTAATTTTGTTTCTCTGACATCTGAGGCAAAATTTTCAAGATAAATTGAACTATAAACATCATCTTTAACTAATCTTTCAGAAATTAAAATTGCATCTTCATAATTTCCTCCCCGCCAAGGTATAAAAGCCACTAAAATATTTCGACCCAAAGCCAAATAGCCCTGAGAAATTGCTCCGCCATCAGCCAAAACCCCTCCCTTTTTGACTTTTTCCCCATTTTTGACTAAGGGTTTTTGGTCAAAACAAGTATACTGATTAGTTCTAATAAATCTCTTTAATTCGTAATTTTTTATATTTGATTTTTTATTTTTAATTTTTAATTTTACGGTGATGTGATTGGCATCAACCTCAGTCACTAGCCCGTCTGCTTGGGCCAAGACTACCTGGCCGGAATCGATTGCCGCTCTCCCTTCCACTCCGGTCATGACCAGGGGAGGCTCAGGGCAAAGAAGAGGTACGGACTGTCTTTGCATATTGGAACCCATCAGGGCTCGATTGGCATCGTCATTTTGTAAAAAAGGGATGAGAGAAGTGGCAATAGAAATTGATTGTTCTGGGGAAACATCAATAAAATCAATTTCTTCTCTTTTGGCAATACCCGGTTCTCCTTTAATCCTGGCTTCAACTTTCTCAGGAATAATATAACCCATTTTATTTATTGGTACGGCTCCGGAAGCAATGTTATATTTCTCCTCTTCATAAGCGTTAAGATAACGAATCTCAGATAATACTTTGCCTTTTTCAACTTTAAAATAAGGAGTTTCTAAAAAACCATAAGGATTAACCTTGGCAAAAGAAGCCATATGACCGACCAATCCAATATTCGGTCCCTCCGGAGTTTCGATTGGACAAATTCGGCCATAGTGAGATGGTTGAACATCTCTAACTTCAAATCCGGCTCTTTCTCTGGTCAAACCTCCCGGACCGGTGGCCGATAATCTCCTTTTGTGCTCTAATTCGGCCAAAGGATTTTCATTATCCATAAATTGACTCATTTGGCTGGCAATGAAAAATTCCTTGATTACTGCCATCACCGGTCGGGGATTAATTAACTGAATTGGAGCCAGGGTAGAAATATCCAAGGTTGACATTTTATCTTTGATAATTCTTTCCATTCTCACCAAACCCACCCTCATTCTGTTGATTAGTAATTCATTTAAAGTTCTTACCCTTCTATTTCCCAGATGGTCAATCTGATCCGGTTCTCCTTTAGGGTCATTATTTAATCTAATAATTTCTCTTATTACCTGCACCACATCCTCTGGCTTGAGTACTCTCTCTTTAATAGGTATCTCTTCATCAAAGTTTTTAGTTTTAAGTTGTGGTTCTGAGTTTTGAGAGTCAAAGAGGACTCCGTCCTCTTCTTCACCTTCGCTTCCATAAATGGAAGCTCGGTTTTTGAGTTTTGACTTTAATTCCGGTAATCTTTGCCCCATCCTCCACCTTCCCACTTTGGAGATATCGTATCTCTCAAAATTGAAAAACATATTTTCTATTAATTCTCTGGCCGTGTCAGGAGAAGCCATATCGCCCGGCCTTAACCTTTGGTAAATTTCAACCAAGGCCTCGGCTTGATTATGAGTTGAATCTCTTTTCAAGGTTTCCTCAACATAATCTATCTCACCTTGGGAAACATCTGGGAAAAGTTCTTTGATTTGTAAATCTTGAGCAATGCCAAAGGCTCTCAATAAAGTTGTGGCCATCACTTTTCTTTTCCGGTCAATTTTCACACCAATTGCTCCAGTTAAATCTGTTTCAAATTCCAGCCAGGCCCCCCGATTAGGAATGATTTTGGCTCCAAAATAATTTTTTCCTTGAATATTTTCGGCAGTAAAAAATGCTCCCGGAGAACGAATTAGTTGGGAAATTGCCACCCTTTCCACCCCATTAACAACAAAAGTTCCCCTCTCAGTCATCAAGGGGAAATCACCTAAAAACACTTCCTGCTCTTTAATTTCTTTAGTTTTTAAATTAATTAATTTTGTCCTTACCCTGAGGGAAGCTTCATAAGAACCGTTATTTCTTTTCGCCTCCAAATCAGATTTGTAATTTGGCTCGCCTAATTTGTAATTCAAAAACCAGAGTTCCAATTCCTTTTTTGTATAATCTCTAATTGGAGAAATTTCTTGAAATAACTCATTTAAATCTCTCTCCCAAAAATTTTTCCAACTATCTTTTTCTAAACTCAATAAATAGGGCAAGGGTAAGAATACCTTCGCCTTACCAAAATTTTTGGTTTTTATTTCTTTCATAATAGCTCAAAAAACCCTAAAGAGGGTATTTTAGGGTAAAGTTTTTATTAAATTTTTTACCTAAAGAAAATCAAATTATTAAAAAAATTTTAAAAAGAAACTTTAAAGTTAGTAAATTTAATTTTATTCTTTTTAAAAAAAATGTCAATCCCAAGATTTTACTTCTTTAGTTCTTCTATTCTTTGAATTACATCTTTGTTCCCCGGATTTAGCTCCAGTACTTTTTCAAATTCGGCAATGGCTTTTTGGGTTTCGCCTTTTTTCTGGTAAGCAACCCCGAGAGAATAAAGGGCATTGGAATGATTTGG
>Ga0210018_1001725_pt1 | contig 11267 bp, 11 predicted proteins | sample CryGeyCG2014_010_2_FD_183967 | JGI IMG/M metagenome (GOLD analysis project Ga0210018, IMG submission 183967) | Groundwater microbial communities from aquifer - Crystal Geyser CG09_land_8/20/14_0.10 (SPAdes) (version 2) | ecosystem: Environmental > Aquatic > Deep subsurface > Groundwater | place... | reverse complement strand
CAATAAAAGAGTTTTTTTGAAATTGAGTGCCTCTAAAACCAATAATTAGCATCTGTCCGACTTGCTCCTTTAAAAAATCGTTTTGTTTAACTTCTTGCTGGCTTTGTTGGGAAGATTTATTTTTTTCAATTATGGGGACGTTAGATTCTTCTAAATTTTTAGGATTATTTCTTCCTGTTTTAGGAAAAACAAAATGTCCCGCAATAGCAAGTATAACTAAGGCCAAAACAGGAATAAATTTTTTATTTAACATTAAACTATTATACCATAAGCTAAAAAATGTTAAGATAAATATAGTTGTAATTAAATTAAAATTATGAGTGAATCAATTTTGGGAACAATAATTTTTTTAACTATACTTGTTATGGGCGCATTTCTTTATATTAAAAGAGACCAGCTTACTTGGCCGGGCAAAGAAATGGAAGTAATTAAAATTTGTTTTAATAGAAGTGAGGATAACCCTTCAGGGGATTGTTTTACATCTGAGGTGGCAAGAGCTCAAGCTGAAAGGGAAAAGGGCTTGATGTTTAGGCAAAGCTTGGCCTTAGACGGGGCAATGCTTTTTGTTTTTCCAGATATTGGCTTTCATAATTTTTGGATGAAAAATTGCTTAATCCCTTTAGATATAATTTGGCTTGATGAAAACTATAAAATAGTGGCTTTAGTTCCAAATAACCAGCCATGCCCTCAAACGGGAGAATGCCCCAGCATTGACCCTGGGGTTACGGCTAAATACGTCTTAGAAATAAACGCTGGCTTGGCCAGAAAAATAGGTCTTTCCCAAGGAAGCTATTTTACCCTCAAACCCCTTGACAAGTAATTATAGTATGTTATAATATAAGAGTAGTTGAAGGTTAGATTATAACTGTTTTTCGGGCAATCATTCGCACTCAACGCCACCTCATCACATCTAAGTTCGGAAATTATTTTGCGGATTTAGATGTGCTGGATTGACACTAAAGCATATTTAAGGTATGTTTAAGGTGTACCAAGTACAGCTCCCCAAATTTTGTGAACCGCTTTTTTCCAAAAGAGCAAGCTAAGCAAGAGAGTCAGGAGAACAGCAAGGTCGTTAATCCAATATTTATTATGGAAAAAAAGCTATTTGTGGGGAGTTTGTCATATTCCACTACTGAAGACAGCTTGAGATCATTTTTTGAGCAAGCTGGTACCGTTGAGTCAGTGGCAATTATCATTGATAAGCTTTCTGGTAGATCTAAAGGATTTGCCTTCGTTGAAATGAGTTCAGAAGACGAAGCTCAAAAAGCCGTTGAAATGTGTAACGGTAAAGAGTTAGACGGAAGAACAATCGTTGTTGACGAAGCAAAACCTATGCAACCAAGAGCTCCAAGGTCATTTGATGGCCCAAGAGGAGGCGCTGGAGGCGGAAGATTTGGCAGGAGATAATTGACAACTCTGTAAAACAAAAGAAGCCCTTTGGGGCTTCTTTTGTTTTGTGATAATATAAGTTTATATGGAAAACATATTAGGCATTGATATTGGCGGGTCAAAAATAAAAATGGTTTTATGGGATGGCAAAGCTGAGCTCAGCTCTGACCAAAAGGTTTTAAAAGAATGGAAAAGCGAAATTGTTAGTATAGAAAAGTTAAAAGAAGGCGTAGAGTTTTTTAGCAGAGCCCTGGGGTCTGTTAATTTTAAGGTTGGTATTGGCTTGCCTGGGCTTTTGGATTTTAAAAATGACAAAGCTTTATTTTGTAAAAACTTGCCCAAGTTTAATAACGTTAATTTAAAGGCTTGTTTTCCAACAGAGGCTAGGATTGATAATGACGCAAAATGTTTTTTGCGGGCAGAAGTGGCTGAAATAATTGGTAAAAAGCCAGAAAACGTTTTGGGAATTATCTTTGGCACGGGAATTGGAGGCGCTATAAATGGCTATCGAGGCAATAATGGTTGGGCGGGAGAATTTGGGCATATAGTAATTGACAAAGGGAAAACTTGGGAAAAGCTTTATCAAGAAACAAAAAATAAACCAGCAGAGCAGGAAAAAATAAATGCTATTGGCTTAGCCAACTTAATAAATATATTTAATGCAGAAGCAATTATTTTGGGAGGGAAAGGCGCTAAGAAACCCAACAAAGAACTTATAGAAAAATATTTATTAGTGCCAAAACAAATGCCAAAATTTATTACAGCAAAATTAAAAGACAACTCTGTGGCTCTAGGAGCTGCAATGTTATGGAGCTAGAAGAAATTTTAAAAAATGAGCCAGCTTTTCGCAAGACACAAGTTGAGAAAGCTATTTTTCAGGACTTAATAACTGATTGGGAAAAAGCAACCAACTTGTCAAAGGCCTTGAAAGAAAAACTGAACAAAGAACTTCCGCTTAAGATAAAAGCGGATGTTTTGGTTTCCCTTAAAAGCAATTCCATTAAAATTGCTTTATTGCTGAAAGACGGTTTAAAAGCCGAAGCAGTTTTGATGAGACATAAAAGCAAAAGAAATACGGTTTGTGTTTCTTCGCAGGTTGGTTGTGCTATGGGTTGTATTTTTTGTTTAACTGGAAAAGGTGGGCTAAAGCGAAACTTAACAGCTTGGGAAATTATCCAGCAGGTTTTATTTTTTGAGCGAATTTTAAAAAAAGAAAATGAAAAAGTGACCAATATAGTTTTTATGGGCATGGGGGAGCCATTGCTTAATTATGATAATGTTGTTACTGCTGTAAATATTTTAAATAACAAAAATTGTTTTGGTATTTCAATGCGTAAAATTTCTGTTTCCACGGTGGGCATTCCTTGGGCAATTAAAAAATTAGCCAAAGAAAAGATTAAGCCAAACTTGGCAGTTTCTTTGCACACAGCCAATCAAGGCAAAAGAGCTAAGATAATGCCCATAGCCAAAAACCACGATTTAATTGAACTGTCCCGCGCTATTGATTTTTATATTAAAGAAACAGGGCAAAGAATAATATTTGAATATCTAATGTTAAAAGGCATTAATGATTCAGAAAAAGACGTTTTTGATTTGGCGCAGTTTGTAAAACAATTTAAAGCTCCTGCCAATTTTAGACAAGGAAAAAATTTTCATTTTGTTAATTTAATTGCTTATAATGATTTTAAAAGCCAAGATGCTTTAGAATTAAAACCCTCAAACAGAGAAAAAATATTAATGTTTAAGGAGATGCTAAAAGAGCAGGGGATTGATGCAGTGCAAAGATATAAATTTGGCGAAGATATTAAAGGGGTTTGTGGCCAATTGGCATATGAAAATTTTATCGAGCCCAGCCCTCTTGAGAAACTTGAGCTTGAGCCCTGAGAGGACTGGGCTCGATAAAATTTAATGAAAAATAAAACACACAAAAAGGGGCCAATTGGGGTTTTTGATTCTGGGTTTGGCGGGTTAGAAATTGCAAAACACATTGCCAAAAAATTACTTCAATACGATTTTATTTATTTGGGGGATACTGCCAGAACGCCTTATGGCTCAAGAAGCCAAGAAGTTATTTTAAATTTTACTTTGCAGGCAGTAGAGTTTTTATTTAAGCAGGGCTGTCCTTTGGTAATTTTGGCCTGCAATACTGCCTCAAGCGAGGCGTTGAGGAAAATCCAGCAGGATTACTTAGTTAAAAAATATTCAGGCAATAGAGTTTTGGGGGTAATTATTCCAGCGGTTGAGGAGGCAGTTTTTTTAACAAAAAGTAACAGGGTGGGAGTTATCGCTACCGAAGGCACGATTAAGTCAGGAGCTTTTACTCGGGAAATAAAAAAAAGAAATCCTAGTATAAAAGTTTTTTCAAACTCAGCTTCACTTTTAGCGCCAATTGTGGAAGCAGGAGAGCATAACTCGGAAATTGCTAAAATTGCTTTGCAAAGATATTTAAACCCGCTTTTAGTTAAAAAAATTGACACTTTAATTTTGGGTTGCACACACTACGGTATTTTAGAGGAGCAGATAAAGCCTATTGTTGGGAAAGATGTTCAAGTTATTTCAGAAGGCAAAGTAGTAGCTGAAAAACTAGTCGATTATTTAAGTCGCCATCCAGAAATTGAAAACCGCTTAACCAAAAATATCCAGCGCGTTTTTCTAACCACTGACTTAACCGATAAATTCCAAACCCTCGGCACCCAATTTTTTGGGCAAAAAATTAAACCAGAAAAGATTTCATTGGAATAATGGCTAAAATTTGCTATAAAGGATTAAATAAGAAAAAGCGGTTACTAAAATGAAAATTGCGTTTTTTGAGATAAACAAATGGGAAGAGGAAACTTTAGAAAAAGATTTTCAAGGGCATTTTTTAAAGTTTTTTACTGAACCATTAGAATTGGCTAATTGCCAAGAAATAAAGGGCTTTGATATTGTCTCGGTTTTTATTTACTCAAAAATTACAGCTGAAATTTTAGATAAGTTGCCAAAGTTGAAAATGATAACCACCCGATCCACTGGCTTTGACCATATTGATTTAACAGAATGCCAAAAAAGAAATATCGCTGTTTGTAATGTGCCATCTTATGGGGAAAACACGGTGGCTGAGCATACATTTGCTTTAATTTTGGCTTTGTCTCGAAACGTGCATAAATCTTATGTGCGGGGCTTGCGGGGCGACTTTACTATTGAGGGCTTGAAAGGGTTTGATCTAAAAGACAAGGTTTTAGGCGTGGTGGGAGCAGGGCATATTGGCTTGCATGTTATTAGAATTGCTAAAGGTTTTGGCATGAGAGTTTTGGCTTTTGATACTAATCAAAACAAATTTTTGGCTGAAGTTTTGGGGTTTGAATATGTTCCTTTTGATTGTTTATTGGCCAATTCTGATATTATTACTTTGCACGCCCCAGCCAGCGAATCAACGTATCATTTAATTAATAAACAAAACATTAAACAAATAAAAAAAGGCGTTATTTTAATCAATACTTCAAGGGGCTCTTTAGTGGAAACAGACGCCCTGCTTGAAGCAATGGATAAAGGTATTTTAGCTGGGGCTGGTTTTGATGTTTTAGAGGGTGAGGAGTTAATTAAAGAAGAGAAACAATTACTTTATGATAAAGAAAACCCTGAAAAATTAAAGCAATTACTAAAAGACCATATAATATTAAGTAAAGACAACGTTGTGTATACTCCTCATATTGCTTTTTATTCGCAGGAGGCATTGGAGAGAATTTTAGAAACAACTGTTAAAAATATTACTAGTTTTGTTGAAAACAAGCCACAAAATTTAATTTAATGAAGCGAATTTATTTAGACAATTCAGCCACCACCAAGATTGATAAAAAGGTTTTTGAGGCGATGCTACCATACCTAAAAGAGGATTTTGGCAATGCCTCGTCTTTGCATTGGTTTGGCGAAAAGAGTTATGAAATTATTAACAAAGCCAGAGGCCAGGTGGCTGATTTTTTGGGTTGCAATATTTTAGAGATCTATTTTACCGGCTCTGCCACGGTGAGCGATAATTTGGCAATTTTGGGCGTGGTGAAGGCCAGCCAAAAGAAAGGCATAACAAAACCGCACATAATAACTTCAGCCATTGAGCACCCAGCGGTTTTAGAAACCATAAAACATTTAGAAAAAATAGGCGAAGTTGAGGCGACATATTTATCAGTTGGTAAAGGTGGGGTAGTAAAAACAGAAGATGTTGAAAATAATTTAAAAGAAAATACGGTTTTAGTTTCTATAATGTATGCTAATAATGAAATTGGCGCAATTCAGCCGATAGCGGAAATAGGGAGCTTGCTAAAAACTAAAAACTATAAACTAAAAACTAAAGTCCTTTTTCACACAGACGCAGTGCAAGCGGCGAATTATCTTGACTGTAATGTTGAAAAGTTGGGAGTGGATTTGTTAACTCTATCTGGCCATAAAATATACGGGCCAAAAGGCATTGGTGTTTTATATAAAAGAAAGATTGTTTCAATAGAGCCCATTATATTTGGGGGCCATCAAGAAAGAAGAATTTGGCCTGGAACGGAAAATGTAGCTACAATTGCGGGAATGGGAGAGGCAATAGAAGGAATTAAGAATCAGGAATTAAGAATTAAGAATAGCGAAAAAATAGAAAAGTTAAGAGATAGATTAATAGATGGAATTTTAAAAAACATATCAGGAACAGACTTAAACGGCTCAAGAGAAAATAGATTGCCCAATAATGTAAATATTAGCTTTAGCGGAGTGGAAGGAGAAAGCATTTTGATGGCTTTAAACGAAAAGGGCGTGGCAGTTTCCACTGGCTCGGCTTGCGCCTCGGGAAATTTGGACCCAAGCCATGTTTTAATGGCTTTGGGGGTTGGTATTGAAAGAGCGCATAGCTCCATCAGGTTTTCTTTGGGAAAATATAATACAGAAAGCGAGATTAACTATATGCTTAAAGTACTACCAGAAATTATTAAAAGGTTGAGAGAAATATCGCCACTGAAATAATTTTTAATGATTTAATTTTTAAACTTATGCCAAGCATATATTCAAGAGAAATAATGAAGCATTTTAAAAATCCTCGAAATGTTGGGAAAATGAAGGGTTATGATGGATTAGGAAAAGTTGGAAACCCCTTTTGTGGGGATGTCATGGAATTTTATATAAAAGTTGGGAAAGACAAAAAAGGAAAAGAGATTATTCAACAGGCCTCTTTTTTGACACTAGGTTGTGCGGTTGCTATCGCAAACTCCAGCGCTTTGACTGAGGTGGTGAAAGGTAAGACAATAGAAAAAGCCTTGGAAATTACAAAACAGGATTTACTCAATAAGTTAGGTGAAGTTCCAAAGCCAAAAATTCATTGTTCTTTTCTTGCAGTTGATGCCCTTGGTGAAGCCATTCATGATTACTTGATAAAAAATGAAAAAATAATCCCCGAGGCGCTTAACAAGCACCATCAGCAATTGGCAAAAGAAAAGCAAGAAGTAGAAAAAAGCCACAAAAATTGTTAGGTTTTATAGGTTTTTTGAGTAACTTCTGGGAGGATTTTTAGTAAAGCAGTTAGTAGGCTGAAAACCATAGGGCCAATTAAAATACCCATAGCGCCAAATAAAGAGATTCCCCCTAACACAGAGAACAAAATAAGCAAAGGGTGCAGGCCTGCTCCTTTTTTTAGTTTTGGTGCGATTAAATAATCTAAAACACCATTTGTGCCAAGCGACCAGGCCAGAAAACCCAAAGCTAACAGAAAATTGCTAGAAATAAGTAAATAAATAAATGCTGGAATTATTATTAAAGCTATGCCAATGCTGGGCAGAAAAGAAATTATCATAAAAGCTGCCCCCCACAAGGCTCCATTAGATAAGCCGAAAATTTCAAAACCAATCCCAACAATAATTCCCTGTATAAGGGCTACCAATAAACTACCCTTAATAGAAGCGTTAACTGTTTTTTTAAGAGCAATAAAAACATCTTCGTTATTTTTTGGCGAAAGAGGACTTAATCTGGCAATATATTTCTTTATTTCGCCACCCTCCTTGAAGAAATAAAATAAGGTAATCAAACCAAGCGAAATATTAAGCAAAAGGTTGGCTGCTCCAGAAAATATTCCACTTAAATGACTGACCGTGAAATTTAAAATTGGCGATAAAATTTTTTGAGCATTTAAATTTAAAGAAAAACCTGGCGATAAGCTTTGCGCAGTTTTATTAATACTATTAACTAAATCATTAAATTGGCTAAAATTGTCGTTGGAAAGCCCAACATAAAGGCCAAAAGCTTCTCTGTAAACTTGAAAACCAATTAACAGCAAAGGTGCCAGAACCATTAAAATTACTAAAAAAACAGAAGCTAATGAGGCAATATTTTTTTTCTGCTTTGTTGCTTTTAGAATTTTACTGTGAATGGGCCTAAAAACAATGGCCAAGGCGCCAGCCACAATAATAATGCCAATATATGCCTTTAGTAAAAAAGCGGTTAACACTACCACACTTCCAAAAATTATAAAAAAGAAACTATTTTGAAATTTTTGATTTCGCATAATTTTTATGATAAGTTTACTTAATTATATGGCATTACAAAATAAAAGTAAAAAAGTGGCGGTGGCGTTGTCGGGCGGGGTGGATAGTTCGGTGGCTTGCGCTTTGTTAAAAAAACAGGGTTTTGATGTAATTGGATTTCACTTGAGGTTTTGGAAAGCCAAGGAAAATAAAAGTAAAAACAAAGAGGTTGAAGATAGGGTAAAAAAAATTGGCGAGGCTTTAGACATTCCAATTAAGTTTTTTGATGTAAAGGAAAATTTTAAAAAATTAGTTGACGATTATTTTTTAAAGGAAATGAGAAACGGCCGAACGCCAAATACTTGTGTAGTTTGCAATAGGGAAATTAAATTTAAATTTTTATTGGAAAAAGCCAAAGAGCTAAAATGCGATTATCTTGCCACCGGACACTATGCGCAACTTAAAAACAATAAATTATTTAGAGCAAAAGACCTTAATAAAGACCAAACATATTTTTTATGGGGAGTTAAGCTGGCTCTTCAACAATGGAGCAAAATTTTGTTTCCTATTGGTGAAATAGAAAGCAAGCAAAAAGTCAGAGAAATAGCAAAAGAATTTAACTTGCCAACTCATCAAACGCCATCTTCAAGCGACGCCTGTTTTTTGGGTAGCCTTGATTTTAATTCGTTTTTGCAAAAGAAGCTTGGCAAGAAAAAAGGCAAGATAGTTGATAAGCAAGGCAACATATTAGGCGAGCATAATGGTTTATGGTTTTGTACTATTGGCCAGCGAAAAGGCATAGGGCTTTCTGGTGGTCCTTGGTTTGTGGCTGGTAAAGATTTAAAAAAGAATATTTTAGTTATTTCCAAAAACGAAAAAGATTTATTAAAAAAAGAATTAATTACCAGAGAAGTTAATTGGTTTTCGGGAGGTGAGCCAGCATTGCCCTTAAAATTTTTAGCTAAAGTGCGGTACGGTTCTTTGCTAGCTCCTGCTGTGATTAAAGAAAAACTTGGGTCAAGAAAATATAAGATTATTTTTACAAAACCCCAGCGAGCCATCACCGCAGGGCAATCAATAGTATTCTATAAGGGCAAAGAGCTTTTAGGTGGTGGTATAATACAATAGCTTATGCTAAAATAAATAAATAAGTTTATGATTCAAGATTTATTAAAACCATCAGGCAAAGCGATTTTGTTGGGCAATGAGGCGGTTATCAGGGGAGCTTTGGAAGCAGGACTGCAGTTTGTGGCAACTTATCCTGGCACGCCGGTTTCGGAAATTGGTAATACTTTTTATAAGATAGCCAAACAAGCTAATGTGTATTTTGAATTTTCCACCAATGAAAAAGTAGCTATGGAGACAGTAATGGGAGCCTCTTTTTCTGGGCTTAAATGTTTGGTGGCCATGAAAAATTTTGGTTTGAATGTGGCCAGTGATAGTTTAATACCATTTCTATACACTGGCTCAAAAGGGCCAACTGTTATTTTAGTGGCGGATGACCCTTCGTGCCATTCTTCAGCTCAATCAGAAGAAAGCTCTAGAGGGTTTAGTTATTTGGGCCATATTCCAACACTTGAACCATCTGATGCCCAGGAATGCAAGGATTTTACAAAATTAGCCTTTCAATTATCAGCTAAATTTAAAATTCCAGTAATGATTCGCTTAACAACTAGGGTGGCTCACCAAAAAATGCCGGTTGCGCTGGGAGCTTTGCCAAAATCAAAAACGCTTTTTGGTAAGTTTATCCGCAACCAGAAACGTTTTGTAACAATGCCCCCAAGAGTGCTTGAAATGCACGAGGAGTTATTACAAAAAATAAAAGATATTCAAAAATACGCAGAAAAAAGTACTATAAATAGCGTCCTAAGTTCTACGTTAAACGTTCAACGGGCTGGGGTAATAACTTCGGGCGTGGCATTTTTGCATACAATGGAAGCTGTTGAAATGCTGGAAGTGAAGCCAACAATTTTAAAGCTTGGATTTTTTTATCCTTTGCCCGAAGAAAGAATTAAAAAATTTATCAAGCCCTTGAAAAAGGTTTTAATAGCTGAAGAGCTTGACCCTTATTTAGAAAAAGAAATTGAAAGAATTGCCAAGTCAGTTAACCCCAAGTTGCAAATTTTTGGCAAAAATTTTTTACCAGAGGTTGGTGAGCTAAACCCAGACAATACTGCATTTGGAGTGGCAAAACTGTTTGGTAAAACTTATAATCCAAAGGTTGTTCAACCGATAAAGAAGTTAAAGCATTTGCCAAGGTTTTGCACGGGTTGGCCAACTTGCCCATATTGGAAGCTTTATGCGGCTGTTAAGCAAGCGGCTCCTTTGGGTACAATATTTGGAGGGGATATTGGCTGTTATATGATTGCCGCCTTGCCTCCACATAACTTGTATGACTATTTAATTTCTATGGGTTCTGGCGTGGGAATTGGGCATGGGGTAAAAAAAGCCACTAAGCAAAAGGTGATTGCTTTTATCGGAGATGGCACTTTTTTGCATGCGGGTATTCCGGGGTTGATGAATTCTGTTTACAATAAGTCGGGGTTATTATTGATTATTTTAGACAATAGAATAACAGCCATGACAGGTCACCAGGTTAATCCATCAATGGGCAGAGATAGTTCTGGGGATGAGATAGTTCCGGTTAAAATAGAAAATATCGTTAAAGCCTTAAATGTGAAGAATTTAGCCATTATTGACCAAGAAGAAAACTATAACCAATTGGTAGCCACCATTAAAGAATTTGTTAATTCAGGTGAAACATCGGTTATTATTGCCAGGAGGGTTTGTGGATTATTAGAAAAAAGAAAGAGAAGTTAAAAATTATTCGGTTAACGCGTTCACGAGTTAACGAGTTAAATTTCTAACCCGTTAACCCGTTAACTTTTTAACTGACAAATTAAATAATATGAGAGAAGTATTTAATATTGTTATAACAGGGATTGGGGGGCAAGGATTGATAACACTTTTAGATGTTATCTCCAGAGTAGCTTTTAATAGGGGGCTTGATGTTAAAACTTCGGAGTTGCACGGGCTTTCCCAAAGAGGCGGATCGGTTAGTGTTTATATAAGGTTTGGAAAAAAAGTTTACTCGCCCATGGTGCCAAAAGCGCAAGCAAATTTGATTTTAGCTTTAGAATTTCAAGAAGCCTTAAATGGTTTAGAATTTGCCAGTAAAGACACGGTTTTTATTATTAACAATTATCAAACACCCACTTTAGCTGAAAGCGCTTCTTTTAAGCAAGTAGAAGATAACATTAAATTAGCTACTGCTAAAATATTTACAATGCCTTTTTCTACAATCTGTGAAAAAGAATTAGATAATTCAGTGGTGGTTGGCATGGCTATGATCGGTTTTGCTATTTTAAAAGATGCATTGCCCTTAACCAAAGAAGAAATTATTGGGGCAAT
>Ga0210018_1001719_pt1 | contig 11280 bp, 12 predicted proteins | sample CryGeyCG2014_010_2_FD_183967 | JGI IMG/M metagenome (GOLD analysis project Ga0210018, IMG submission 183967) | Groundwater microbial communities from aquifer - Crystal Geyser CG09_land_8/20/14_0.10 (SPAdes) (version 2) | ecosystem: Environmental > Aquatic > Deep subsurface > Groundwater | place... | reverse complement strand
CCAGATTGATAATGAATGTTATTTTAATCCAAGCAGGATATCCTTTAGCTATTATTCTGAAAAATGACAGAAAAAGATATTATAACGCTCTATCAAAAGCCGATGGAGGTGATCTAATTCCATTTATTCGTTTTATCGCCCAGGCGGTTGAACGTTCTCTTGATATTTATCTCAAAATATTAACTCCGAAGGAAAAGAAAAAGGAAAGGTTTATGGCACTAAGTCAGTTAAGTAAAGGAACCAAATTTTCGCCAAAATATCTTAATCTTCTGGTAAGAACAGGGAAATTAGAGGCCCATAAAGAGGGGAGGGTTTGGGTTTCTTCCAAGGAGGCGTTGGAAAGATATTTAAAAGGAAGGGAAAGAAAAAGGAAATAAATAATTTGCCCGAGACCCCGCACCATTCGGTGCGGGGCATGGTTTTTCTCTCGGGGTGATTTTTCTTGACATCCTGTTTTTGATATATTAAGATTTAAAAAGAAGTCTAATTTTATTATTTCGTGATTTATTTTACTAAACACGCAAGGGAAAAGTTTAAAATATTAAAGGACCACAAATTTATAATTACTAAGAATCAAGTAATAGAAACACTAAATAAACCAGATTTGATCGACCGTTCCAGGGCACCACTTTTAATTTCTCAAAGAAGAATTAGTCAGACCCATGTTTTGAGGGTAGTTTATAAAAAAGAAAATGACAATAAAATTATAATTACTTTCTATCCCGGGAGAAGAAAAGATTATGAAAAATAAAACTAAAAAAACAAAAATTAGCTATGATCCAGAAGCTGATGTTTTGAGAGTAGAGATTGCTAAAAAACCCATTGATTATGCCAGAGAAATGGGGAATATTATAGTTCATTTTACTGAAAAAGGATTGCCAGTCTATCTTGAAATTCTTGAAGCAAGAAAATTCTTACTTCAGACTAAACAAATTTTAGGCAAAACCAGAATCACAGAATTGGCAGGAAGACCTGCTTAAAGATTAAATTAGATTTGTTCATAATAAAATCGTTCTCCCCGAGGGTTTTTCTCTCGGGGTTTGTATAAAACAAAAACAGAGAGCGGGTCTCTGTAATATTTTGGTAATTAAAATTTAATTTTTTATAAATATTTCGAAAATTCTTCAATTGAAAGCTTAATTTCTCTTAAAATTTTCTTAAATTAGCCCGATACTGAGGATCGGTTTTAGCTACTTCGAGACAAAGAGAGATGGCTTCTTGAATTCTTTTTTTTAATTCTGGAAGAGTTTTGGCTTGGGTGTGGCATCCTAGTAAGGCGGGAACTGAAGCCACAAAAAAACCATCCTCGTCTTGTTCAATAATGACCTTGAATTGTCTTTTTTGTTTAGCCATATATTTCTATTTTAGTAAATTCATTGAGATTGTCAAATTTTGCTTATGAGATAAAATAAAACAATATGCCATCGAAAGTTTTTTCAGCAGCCGTTGTGGGTCTGGATGCTCAACCGATTGAAGTAGAAGTTGATGTGTCTTATGGTTTGAGGCATTTTGAAATTGTTGGATTGCCAGACAAAGCGGTCGAAGAATCAACTGAAAGAGTAGGGGCGGCAATCAAAAGTACTGATTTAAAGCCAGCCCATAGCAAACCTTGGCGGGTTTTAGTTAATTTGGCGCCAGCTGATTTGAGAAAAGAAGGTTCTCTTTATGATTTACCCATTGCCCTGGGATTTTTGTTGGAAACAAAACAAATTAAATTTAATCCTCGGGGGAAAATTATTATTGGAGAATTGGCTTTGGATGGAAAATTGAGACCGGTAAAAGGAGTTTTAGCCATTGCTTCGATAGCAAGAGGAAAAGGATTTTCCGAAATTATTTTGCCGAAAGCCAATGCTCCAGAAGCGGCCTTAATTTCCACCTCCGCCGACTCGGCAGACAAGGAAAATCTAAAAGTAATTGGTTTGGAATCTTTGGGAGAAACGATTGAATATCTGGAAGGAAAAAAAGAAATCTCGCCTTTGAAAATTAAGGTTGAAGATTTCTTGGAAAGGGTAGACTATCCAATTGATTTGGCTTGGATTAAGGGTCAAGAATATGCCAAAAGGGCAATTGAAATTGCCGCCGCCGGGGCTCATAATATTCTTTTAGAAGGGCCGCCGGGAGCTGGAAAAACTTTATTAGCCAAAGCCATCCCCTCGATTTTACCAAAATTATCTTTTGAAGAATCCTTGGAAGTAACTAAAATTTATAGCATTGCCGGCCTTTTGCCAAATGATAAACCTTTAATTTCCCAAAGGCCATTTCGCTCTCCCCATCACACCGCTTCAGAAGTGGCTCTGATTGGCGGAGGCAATCCGCCAAAACCTGGTGAAATTACCTTATCTCACCGAGGCGTTTTGTTTTTGGATGAATTTCCCGAATTTCACCGCGATGTTTTGGAATCACTTAGGCAACCCCTGGAAGAAGGGAAAATCACCATCTCCCGGGCAAGGCATTCCTTGACCTGGCCAGCCCGTTTTACCTTGGTAGCAGCAACCAATCCCTGTCCTTGTGGAAATCTCAACAATCCGGAGAAAAAATGCACCTGCACCCCTTCTCAAATTGCAATGTATCGGAGAAAATTATCTGGTCCCTTAATGGATCGAATTGATCTTTTTATCGAGGTTCCGTCTTTAAAATATGAAAAATTGGTGGCCAAAGATTCGGAAAATTTGAGCGAAAAAATTAGAGAAAGAGTTGAGGCGGCACGCCGAATCCAAAAAGAGAGACTTTCTGGGACAAAAATTTCAACCAATTCGGAAATACCTTTGAAAAAAATTGAGAAATTTTGCCAGATTGACTTAAAATCCCAGGATTTATTAAGAAAGTATGTCAATTCCGGAAAATTATCAGCCCGGGGTTATCACCGAGTTCTGAAAGTAGCCAGAACTATTGCTGATTTAGAAGGCGCAGAAAAAATTAGCTTTGAAAATTTAGCCGAAGCCTTAATGTATAGAATAAGAGAGGATTAAAAAAACAGAGATCGGGTCTCTGTTAATTCTAATAATCTAACCTGTCTCCATTTTATTTGGCAAAAGGATTCCTGGCTCCCTGAACGCCAAAGTGCAAATGGCAACCGGTTGAAATACCGGCTCCGGGGGTTCCGGGTTGTCCACCCATTAGGGCAATCATTTGGCCTTGGGAAACCTGGTCACCGGGATTAACGAAACTGGTGACAATGTGCCCATACATTGTAATCAGGCCGTTGGGATGTAAAATTGTTATATAATTTCCGGCCCCTTTGTTCCAGCCAAATCTTACTTTTAAAACCTCTCCCTGGGCAGCGGCGTAAATTGGTTCGCCACATTTTCCGTGACTGAAATCAACGGCATTATACCAATGGAGCCCTTGAGTGATTCGACAGGGTTGAGAAATGGGGCAAATGAAATAACTGGAAGCCAAAGGAATCTGAGGAGCAATATAAGTTTTGGGAGGCATTACCCCATCGGGAATAATTAAAATGTCCCCGGCAAAAATATCTTTTTCATTATCAAGTTCATTAAATTCAATTATTTTTTCAGCATCCCCTTTGTATTTTTTAGCAATTTCAGATAGGGTTTCTCCTTTTTGGACAAAATGTAAAACTCCGGAAACTGGCAGAATAATTAGTTTTTGACCCGGGGAGATTTTGGAGTTTTTGGTTAAATCATTTGCCCAAAGCAGGGTTTCTAAAGAAATCTGGAAATTTTCAGCAATTTTAGAAAGATTATCGCCGGGTTGAATAGTATACTCTAAAATCTCCTTTCTGGTTTCCTCTATTTCGTCAACTAAACTGCCAAAAACTTTAGGATTAATATTGGTTGGGGAAGAAGCAGTTTTTAAACTGTTACCTTGAACAAAAAACAAATTAGGAGATTCAATAAAGAATCTCCCGACTGAACTCAAAAATAGATTCTGGTTATTAGTAGTTTTAAAATCTAATTTTTCAAGAAAATTTCCCCTTGAATTCTTAGATTTTGGCAGGGAAATTAAAAGCGAGAAAAATAGAATAACCAAAATCAGTCCCAAATAAAAGAAGGGTTTTTTGAAAAATCCTCGAAAATTCGCTCTTTTTAGGAAAATCTTAAATTTTAAGGGAAGTTTAGGCACTCTTTTTCAATTTAGCAAATCAAGAAGGGAAGTCAAGCCCCGTACCACAGATATCTGTGGTACGGGGCAAACCCTTAAGAAATTTTTCCCAAAAGCTACTTTTAAAGTTATAATCGAATAATGGAACTAACTTCACCAAAAACCATCAAAAATTTGCTGGAAAAATATGGTGCACGTCCATTTAAGGGCTGGGGGCAGAATTTTTTGATTGATAAATCGATTCTTAAAAAAATAATTGAGTCGGCTAATCTTAAACCTAATGATGTTGTTTTGGAAATTGGGCCGGGAATTGGAACTTTGACTCAGGAGTTGGCAAAAAGAGCAAAAAAAGTAATTGCAGTTGAGAAAGACAAAAAAATGGTCGAGATTTTGAATGAAACGGTGAGGGATTTTAAAAACATCAAAGTGATAAAAGAAGACGTTCTTAAATTTAAGACGGCCGCATTAAATTTAAGGAATTATAAATTAATTGGGAATTTGCCTTTTTATATTACTTCGCCTTTGATTAGAAAATTCTTGGAAAAAGTCGAGGTCAAACCTCGACAGATGATTTTGATGGTCCAAAAAGAAGTGGCCCAGAGAATTTGTGCTTTACCCGCCAGAGTTTTTGCGAAGCAAAAATTTAGGCGGGCAAGCCGCCCGAAAATGAATTTATTGGCGGTTTCGGTTCAATTTTATTCAAAACCGGAAATTTTATTTTATGTTTCGAAAAATTCTTTTTGGCCAAAACCAAAAGTCGACGGCACTATCCTTCGGATATCACGAATCTGCACAAATTTACCACGAATTAACACGAATCTATTTTTCAAAATCGTTAGGGCAGGGTTTTCCCAACCGAGAAAACAAATTGTCAATAACTTATCGAAAATGCTAAAATTAAACAAGAAGAAGACAAAAAATTGGCTCTTAGAGAATCAAATTAATCCCACCCAAAGAGCGGAAACTTTGAAAATAAGAGATTGGCTGAATTTAACCATGACTTATTGATAAATGCTGTTTGTAATTTTCATTTTTTAAACACAGCCCAGGATTTTAATTTTGGTAATCTACCAATCTTTTTAAGATTTTTGGCCTCACTCGCCCAACGCAAAACATCCTCTTCATTTATTTTTTGTCCCTCTAAGAGCTGTTCGTATTTTTTTCGCGGAATTACAATAAGCTCCCCTTCTTTTACTAACTCTTTTGGAATTGTAATAACTCTGTTCATGCTTCTAATTTAACATTTTAAAAATATCTGTCAAATTTTTTGGGCCTGCCCTAAGCTTGCCGAATGGGCTTGCCCTGAGCCTGCCGAATGGGGTAAAATTGAGTAAACCCTCCCAAATTTTAGGAAATAAAACTTGGGCGGGTAAAGAAAAGATAAAAAATTGGCTTTTGAAAAATGGAATTCAACCCACCCAAAGAGCCGAAACCCTAACCATCAACGATTGGACTAATTTAACAAAGAGTTTCGAAAAAATTTAAAATGTCAAAAAAAAGTATTTTCATTATTATAGGACTTTTCGGAATTATTTTTCTATTGAGTATAATAACCACCTGGCATATGAGAAAGTTGCAAGAGTCGCTTTCTCGGATAGGATTTCCGAAATTTGAAGAAATGAAACCTGAACAGTTACAAGAGTTTTTACGCAATTTGAAAGGAGAAGAGCCAACTAACATCAGCTACAAGGAATTTATTAGCCCGGACGGAAAGCTAAAAATGATTTATCCTTCGGATTGGATAGAAATAAAGGACGAAAAAATTTTGGAAGAAATTACTCCAAAGGAAAAAGTAGAAAAGTACGGCTTGGAAACTTTATTTTTTGCACAGAAACTTAGAAAAGAAAAAATTGCTCAATTAATAATAAGTGAGTTAAATTTAGACAAACAGAAAAACTTTGAAAATATTATTGAAGAAATGAAAGAAGCTAATCGCCAACAAGGGTGGGAAATGGAAGTTATCAAATCAGAAATTAAGGATAATGAAAATATTTTTGAGGCGAAATACCGAAAACAAGATCGTTCTGATGTCCATTCAAAGGAAAAGATTTTATTGCTTGAACCAGAGACTGAGAAAAGAAAGGTTTATTTAATTACTGTTATCACACTTGATAAGAATTGGGGAGAATTTGCTGAAGAGGCTGAAGAAATTGTTAACTCGGCTAAACTTATTGAATAATTTTTGTTATAATAAAGAAATGAAGAAGAAGATACTCTTTCTCATAATTTTCTTGGCAATTTTGGGAATCTTTTCAAAGGTCTCGGCTTTGGAAACTACTTGGCCACCTTCTCCTTTTGGAACTAATCTCACTGATACCAGTACTCTTACGGATTTAGTTAAATATATTTACGAATGGGGAATTTTCATCGGCGGATTAGCGGTTTTTATTTCCTTATTAATCGGTGGGTTTTTATACTTAACGTCAGCTGGTAATCCGGGTAGAATGACTGAAGCCAAAGACAGAATTTTTTCAGCTTTAATTGGTTTAGTGCTACTTTTTTCTGTCTATCTTATTTTAAACACCATTAATCCTGAATTAACTGTATTAACAACACCAACGGTAAGCTCCCCGGGTAGCGCTTTGTCCATTGAATGTGATACTGCCGAAACTGATTGTCCAGGTCCCACATGCGACTGTCCAGATGGTCAGGTATGTAAAAATGACCCAACGCCAGGCGACGGGGTAAAGGAAGGGACGTGTCTGTTGTCAGGTTTTTCTTCCACTCCTTGCGAGAAAGCAATTTTATATACAGACTCGAATTACGCAACAGTAAATACTGAGATTGCGTTGGATACCGGCTGTACGACACCTTTAGCAACTACAACAGTAAAGTCCGTTAAAATAATAGGAGGATGCACCTTATATCTCTATTCTGACATAGATTGCCCCGCGCCTGCTGATATTATTCTCGGATCTTCAATTGTTCTTGAAGGCTCTATTTATGGAATTACAGAATTTAAATCAGTAAGAATTGAGTGAAAATGATTTATTGATTCACAACAAGTAAAATGTACAAAAATTCTTTTCTAAATTTATTTCATAATAAAAAATCACGGATAATTTTGCTTTTTTTAATTTTTTCGCTTCTTTTTTTCCCCTTGAAACCGACGCTTGCCTTTTTAGGAGTTGGCGATATTGGGATTTTTGATTTAGCAGAAGTGCAATTGGATGCTTTGGACTTTGTTGACAATGTAGTCTTGCAAGTCATTCTTTTCCTGGCACTACTTCTTGCCGAATCTCAGGTTTTTCTTTATGTAACAGCCAATCTCTTACAATGGGCAATTAATTTTCCTATAAATTTGCACAATGACCTCGTTCTCTCCGGTTGGCATTTTACAATTGGTTTAACCAATCTCTTTTTAATCTTAATCTTTGTCGTCATTGCCATTGCCTACATTTTAAAAATTGAGTCTTTTGCTGCGAAGAAAGCATTGCCAAGATTAATTATTGTCGCTCTTTTGATGAATTTTAGCTTAGTTTTTATTGGTATTTTCGTTGATATCGCCCAAATAATTTTAAAATCTATCGTCAATGCCCTTGGAACTGACCTCCCCAGTCTTGCTATCGCACCATTGGTTTCAAACATTGGGAATTTGATCATAGGGTATGGGATTGCCCTTGGAACCTGGGCTGCAGTCACCCTGATTCCTTATGCTAACGTTGCCGCCAGTTATATACTTCTTATGGCAGTAGTAGTTGGCGAGGCATTTTTTGGGACCTATTCTCTATCTATCCTTTTAATCATTTTAGGTTTTGTCCTGGGGTTAATTTTTCTTACTTATTTTGTAATATTCTTGATGAGAATTGCAATAATCTGGATCTTAGCCATACTTTCGCCTTTGGCTTTTGCCTGTTGGATTTTGCCCCAGACCGAAAAACATTGGAAAGAATGGTTACAAGAACTTACAGAATGGTTAACCTTTGGAATACTTATTATTTTATTAGCTGGTTTAGGACTCAAACTATTTGCCTTAAATACTGTTGTCCCTGGCACTGGACCAATTAGCATAGGAGGAATGGGATTATTTCCTGCTTTTACCTATAATTACGTATTCTTGCTTGTATACCTGGGGGTTGTTTTTTACTATAGCAAGAAATATACACCACAATTAGCTACTGTCTTAATAGGTTATGCAACAACTCTCGGGAAAGGAACCCAGAGATTAGCAACTACAACAACAATGAAAAGACAACTTTGGGGGCCAGCAGCTGAAAGGGCGGCTAAAGGTTTTGCCGGCGCGGCAAAAAGACTTGAACCATTAGGTAAACTTTCATACCAATTTCGAGGTCGTACTGTCAAGCCTCTTAGTTGGACTACCCGAGCAGCTCAAGCACCTGTAGCACCCCTTATTGAGTATGCCGCTAAGCAAAGAAGGGTAACTTTACCAGCTGGTTGGAAGCAAATGAGTATTCCTGAAAAAGTGATGTATGTTGATGCGTTACGCAGAGATTCAGATAAATTGGTTTTAGCCAGCGAAATGAAAGGTGAGAAAACTTTACAAAAAGCAGAACCTAAATTTGGAGAAAAAATGTTTGAAACAGCAAATAGAATGCGGAAAGATCCGAAAACAAAAGAACTTTACAGGAAGGAAATAGGCGATATTATAGATGCCTTTCCTAACAAGCTCACCGCAGAAATGAAAATTGATCTTGAAATAACTCCTGAAGACAAAAAGGAAATGGAAGACAAGATTAAAAAGACAGCTGAGGAGATTGAAGTCACTGCTAAAATTGATGTAAAGCTTAACGAAGAAATTGAGAAAAGCAGAGGTACAATAGCAAGAGAAGAATATGTGAAAAATTTAGCTGCTGGTGCCGTCCATTTAAGGGAAATGAAAGTGGCTGATTTTCCAGAGGTAGCTAAAAGCTCTCTCACTTCTCTAACGGGGAGATTATCTACCCATGGTATGACTGATAGACAAATTTATAAAATTTATGAAACGTTTGGTAAAGATGTGGTAGATAAATTACTAGAAGAAACGGGCGGACTCAATGCGATCTTTAAAGGCAAAACTTCTGAAAAAGCTACTGAGCTTCTTGAGAAGATTTATAAAGAAAATCCAAAAATTATTCGCTTCTTCGCTCAAACTCCAGCTGGTCGAGCGATGAACTGGGAAGGATTAAAACATATGAGGGATCCATACAACCAGCCAACCACTACTTTTGCTGCTTTTGAAAGAAGATTGAAAATTCAAGACATATTAAACACAGACTCTATTCTCAAAAGATATAACAAATTACAAATTGATATGAAGGAATGTGAAAGAATGATTAATAAAAATAAAATAGAAGGGAAACCGACCACGCATTGGGAGAATCGTCGTGCTGATAATATACAAAAAGCTAATCAATTATGGATAAGCCGTATCGCAGCAGATTTTAAACGAAGAGAACAGTGGGAAGAAATTGGAAGATTAAGAAAGCCACCGAAAAAAGGACCTTAAAACAAAAAAGGGGGTAAAAACAATTATTCTGAAATTTTGTTTTTACCCTTTATGGTTGTTGGGGTGGAATTTGTTGAGTTGGTTGCTGTGTCTTATGACGATCTCGGCGTGCCTGTCTAGTTTCTTGAAGTTCTTTACGACAGTAGTCTGTGTCTTCTTCCAGTTCAAGAAGTTCTTCTTCCTCTTCCAGTTTCTGTTCAACTTGTGCCCGACGACGGCGAGCCGCTTCGAGCCGTTCTCGACGCAGAGTCGCTGGATCAGATACTTGAGCTGGCTGTGCAGGTTGAGATGGTGCTAACTGCCGTTGTTTCTTCGTTAGATAGAGATAGAAACAAACTACTGAGGCCACAATAGCTACCAAAGCTATTATTATCAATTCAACAGACATTCTTACATTCCTCCATTTGTACTGTCTATATTATACACCCCATAAAAATCTTGTCAAGCCCTATGCCAAAAAAATATACTCCAGAGCAATTTTGGAAATTATATGAAAAACTTCCTCAGGAATTAAAGGATGCTCTTTTTGCTGAAGAAACTGGAAATAATATTTATGAGATTTGTGAACGAAATGGGATTTCAGAAAACTTAGATCAAATTGTTGAATATGTTGGTCAGGTTTTAATTGGAGTTTTGACATTGGATGAATTTCGGCAAACTCTCGAAAAGGAATTAGAATTGGACCCAGAAGTCGCTAAAAAAGTTTACCAAGAGATTTTTCGTTTTATCCTCTATCCAGTGAAGGCGAATTTGGAAGAATTATACAAGATAGAAATTGCACCGATTGCCGGAGTGCCAGCCAAACCGACGGTAAAAAGAGTAACGGAGGAAAAGCCGGAGGAAAAGCCGAAAGGAGTGGATAGGTATAGGGAGCCGATAGAATAAATTGCTAAATTGTTACAGTGTTAAATTGTTTCATTGTTAAATTGTTCGATTTGTGAAAAAGGGGCAATAAAAACCGCCCATCGCTGGGCAGTTTTTATTTCCGCCAGAGAGTTTTTTTCTTGGAGTTTATCCCATATCAAGCAATTTAAGTAGGACACCGAAGTAATCTTGTTCTGCAATATATTTTGACACAAAACGAGGTGTTAATCTTTTAAGAGGTTTTACCTCAGCCGACCTTTGTTTCTGTTGATAGACTCTGTAAAGATCATTTATCTTTTCTTCAATAGCTCTTTTCAACAAGTGTCATTTTATATTGCAGAACCAATACCCTTTCGGTGTCATTTTACATTGCACAATTCGAGCTATTGACAAATATTTTTAGATTTGTAATTATATAATATCTGAACATTAACAAAGAGGTGAGAAAAGATGGGAGGAATTGCATACAGATTGATACTGTTAGTAGGTGGGATTGGTTTATTATGTTGGGGACTTATGGTAGTTGGTAATATACAAAGAGATTATCCTAAGTTAGAGGATTTCTCTGGTTATGGTTCATTGTATATCTGGTATTGGCAACAAGCTACTGGTAATTATCTTGTAAGCAGACTTGCAGAAGTGCTTGAGTGTTTCTTTGCAATGCTAATAGGTTTAATATTTATATGGGGAGCAATATGGGGTTCGCTTGTTAGTGCTGTAACTATGTGGATTCCGAATATGAATAGTGGTGCGAGAACAAACACTAAAAGAAGTGAGGGGAGATGTATGGATGAATTTGAAGCTGAGAGGAGAGGAGGACAAAAATGTCCTGATTGTGGTTCATATGATACATATTATGTGGAGACAGTTGGAGTAGACACAGCCCAATTTAAATGTAATCGGTG
>Ga0210018_1001718_pt1 | contig 11285 bp, 9 predicted proteins | sample CryGeyCG2014_010_2_FD_183967 | JGI IMG/M metagenome (GOLD analysis project Ga0210018, IMG submission 183967) | Groundwater microbial communities from aquifer - Crystal Geyser CG09_land_8/20/14_0.10 (SPAdes) (version 2) | ecosystem: Environmental > Aquatic > Deep subsurface > Groundwater | place... | reverse complement strand
TCTTTGGCAACTTCGTTCCTTCGCTCACGAAGTAGCTCGTAAAGGTTATTGTTATTTCTATTCATAAAACCAATCCCAGCCAGGGCTTTCGACTTCTAAGATTTTGCTTTTAAGCATTTTATAAACCCCGTCTTCTTTTGTTGTTTGCCAAGTACCCTCGTAAAAGTGCATTTCTGCTTCTCCGTCCACCCAGTTTTTAGTGGAGAACTTTACGAAAGCAGTATCGTTGGTATTTTCAAATTTCTCGGATTTGATAACGTCAACATCTAAAATATCGGTGAAGCGGTTTGTCCATTCCTCAAAATTTGTTTTCTTAAGATATTCCTCACTCAATAAGTTGAAGCCGTCTTCCATCCGGCGAGCTTTTAGATAGGTATAAAAAGCTCTCGCGGCTTCTTCCGGAGAGAGAGAAGGGTCAACCTCGATTTTAGTTATATTCTGGTCGGTAAAATCAGGCACTACCGTTTTTGCCCAGTCTGCATTGATAAACAAAGATAATCCGGCAAGGCTTATTGTGTTTATCCCTACAACAGCCCCGCATTGGTCAACAAGCGGGCCGCCGCTCATGCCTTTGACCAAACTAATATCGGTTTGAATGTAACCGATAGGCATTTGCTTGGATTTTCTAAAATCAATAAACCTTCCCCTAAGGCTTGTAGCCTTACCGGTTAAATCGGTTCCTAAGGCGTATCCGGTAGCAATAAGCGGCTCGTCTGCGCGAAAGGCAATTCTGTCCGGCAGTGGTAACACAAGGTCGTTATGGGGTTTTTCCGTAAACAAAACCGCCAAATCAACGTCTTTGTTGCCGAGGATTTTTACGGGTGTTACGAAGTTACCATCAGGAAAGATGATTTTAGGGCTTGGTTCATCGGCAATAACATGGAAGTTTGTTATCACTTGGTTAGGGGCAATGAAAAATCCCGTCCCTTCCGAATAGCCACCGACTACACGAGCAACCGAATTTATCATTTTATCCCTTACCCCAAAGGAGCAAAGGAACTTGCCAATATAGCCATATTGATTGGTCAAATAATCGGCAATCACAAAAACAGAAGCCAAGAGGTATATAAAAACGCCAAGAATAAAAATTGACTTCAGAAAGTTTTTAAGACTCTTGAACGGAAAAATAATCGTTTCAAAAATCAGTCCGATGAAAGCAAAAATAAACTTGATTAAAAACTTAGCCAGATAATAAGCGGTGTAAGTAACAAGCTTAATCGGAAAAAGATACAAGGGAAAAAGCAGGCGCTTGAGGTAAGCACCGAATCTTTTAAGAAGCGAGCTCGACCTCTCCTTAATTATTTTCGATAACTTATCAAATTGTCTTTCAAGTATATTTATCATTCTTCTTTTGCAAAGCGTTAATCATATGTTGTATTTATCTTTTCTTTTTTCAAATGCCGCCTCGCCGCCATCAAGAATGTCGCAAGCGTGTTCCCTAATACCGCAAGATAGTAAAACTATTTCTTGGGTTTTATCTCTCTCTTTTGTGTATTCCAGGGACCCACTTAGATAGTCAAACTTCTGGTTATTTCTATTTTTTCGGTCGTCGCCGTGCTGATTAGCAACAATAATTTGTTCGGAATCTGCACCCACAACTAAATTCGCGTTATGGCTAATCATAATAACCTGACGTCTTTTCTTTTGTTCCTTCAAGTAGGGAACAATCGAAAAATACATAGACCGACTATCAAGGTCGTCTTCTGGTTGGTCAATTAAAAGTGGCCACGTATCAGATTCCTTGTTCAACAAAAGCGTGAGAGCAAACAAAGCCTGCTTTCCTTCTGTCATGGAGCTATTTTTAAATCCACCAATGGTATCGTTTTCCATGGTTGCGTTAAAACGTATCTCCTCAACAAAAGATAGGGTATCCTTGGCACATAATTGAAAATTCTCATCAATCAGCACCTTTTGCTTTTTAGCAAACATAGCTTCGAGGAACTTATGAGGGTCGCTTCTTATCGAATCTAGTTTCAATAAGTCCTTATCGCGATCAATAAAATCACTGCTCTCTTTTCTATTGAAGCGTGCAGATAACACTTCAAATTTTTGAGGGTTAAATTGAATTTCAATCCCAAAACTAATTTTGCTATCAGTTTGTTTTAGAGCGGTAAACTTAGTTTTTAAATTTTCTAAAGCCAAAGCCCTGTCGCTGATGCTCTTTTTAATTTGCTCGGATAAATCTCTTAGCCCAGTGTTTTTATCGATTATCTCCTGTGATAGTTTTTCTATTGCAGATTTTCTTTCCTTCTGCTTGTCTAATTTGTCGATAAAATCTTGTAATTGCTCGTTTTTCTTACATTTTTCAATTAAATCCTTATTTGTGTCGTGTAGCGTTTTAATTTCAGATTGAATTCGGGATTTTTCCTTATCCAATTCCGACTTGTAAGAAAGTATTTTCTTTTGTACCAAACTACTTACGGTCGTTGACCACTGGGAAATATCTTGGATAATCTGTTTCTGTAAAACAGGGGGTAACGATTCTATTGCAGGAACAAAAGAAACTCTGGCCTCGATTGATATTACTTTATCTTTTTCGTTTTCGCTGTCCCGATAGACAAACCCTTGGATTTCACCGAGTTCTTCCTCTATCTTCGCAAGCCTTACTTTTTTACTATGAATATCTTGACTTAGCGTTTTATAGGCCTTGACATCCTTGTCACTAAGCGAGGCAATTTTCTTTAGCTCGTCAATTTTCTTTTCAAAATCTGCAATAACCTTGTCAATGGCTGTTTTGTCGCCTTGCTCTTTAATTTCTGCTTCAAGTGATCTGACTTCTTCCTTAGCGATAAACCACTTCGTAACCGCGTCGGTAACAATTTTGTTATATGTGTCGCGTACATCTATTTGAAGGCGCTCGTAAATTTGCCTAATCTCCGAATGTTTCTCAAACAGCACAGGTTTTATCATGGCGGTAATATCTTCCGGACGGCTACTTAACTCCGCCAGATGGTTTTGGGGAATATAAACTACTTTGCCTTGCTGATTTAGGGCATTTCCCCACTCGACAGCAACTTGAAAAGTGACATCATCCCAACTAATATTTGCCGCCGGACCGTCTGGTTTAATTCTTTTAGTGTAATCGGGGTCAACAGAATAGGCTAAGTATGCCAAAAGCGCAGATTTACCTGATGATCTGCTTCCGATAATCGAACAGAGATTGTCGTTAAACAAAATCTCTTTCGGAAAATCAGAAGTGTTTGTAAAGGTGATTTTATGAATTACTCGATCAGGTGATTTTTCACCAGGAGGTACAACCCCCACAAAAACTCTTTCTCCACTAATAGGTTCATAAATAATTTGCTTTAGACCTTCATAGCTTAAGTCTGCCTTTACCCAAGTAATTTCCTTCTCTGTTTCACCCTTAGCATTTACTACCTTCTTACCGAGAAAATTATCAATATCATCAAAAGAATGTGAGTCGCTCCCGGAAATCACTGGTTTTGGGGTTATTTCTTCACCATTATCTAGTCTTTTTCTATTTGAGAAGTGATCGATATTGTTGGAATTTCCAAAAAATCCGTGACTAAACTTATCTATCTCATCTGTAATTACCACTTTCCTTTGTTTACCTCTAACTTTACCGCCCACTTTTTCGGTTGCAGTCCTAATCCCGTCATTATTTGAGGCGGCAATAATTATTAAATAATCAGTAACATCAATCTTGCTTCCAAAGGTATCCTTAATTGCTTCTTCTATAAATTTTCTTGTAGTGGTAGCTTTTTCAAAATCTTCTTTTGTTGATAATTCCGAAGCCTTGATGTTTCTATTCGAGCTATTAGTTCCATTTGTCTTGAGATTACTTAAAAATTCACCCAGCTTTGTTTTGAGGTTAGGGATATCCGGATTGAAAATAAGGTGCAAATTTACTTCTTCGGCGGCTTTATTGACCACATCACTTGTACATATCTCGACATTCGGGAAAAATACTTTTAATGAGTTGGAGTATTTAACCTTAAACTTATCTATGAACGTAAAATAATTATTAACCGAGAAATAGTCGGTTATCCCAAAGGCCACAACATCAGATTCCTCAAGTTTTTTACAAAACAAATCCCATACATCACCGGTCGCTGTTTTATACTGGTCATTCTTTTTAGTTTCTGGTGTATGAATATGGAGGTCCCACTTTCTCCAAAGTGAACCTCGCGGATCATTTAATCGCGTATCGCGCAAGTTTTGATTATTTTTATTAGCTGGATTAGTCATTATTTTCCTCCACAACCTTAATCTCCTCCGGCGTTAGGCCATAGAGTTTATTTTTGTAATGCATCTTCAGAAATTGTAACTCCTATTTTTTTGATTCTATCTCCTTTTTCCTCTATGACTACTGGGACAATACCACCGTAAAACTTTGAAGCGAAGGTAAATATCAATAAATCTCTTATAAATACAAAGATATTGTGGTAAACAATTTCAGCAAATTCTTTCGCAGTTTGCTCCTGTGAAGTTTTGGGGAGTAAGATATCAATACTGCCTTTTTCATTAATCTCTGCAACCATGGGGGTCATTTGAATATTTTTATAGTGCTGGGTAGTCGTTCTTAACCTAATAATGGATTCAGAATAAGGTTTAAAAAGTTCAACGACGTTAATAATTCTTTCTACTTTGTCTTTATCCTGTGCCGGAGTATTGCTTCTCAATGCACCAATCAGTTTGTCGCCATTTTTTTCATAGGTGTGAAGTTTAATTCCAAAAAGTGGATCATAAATTTTTACTGTAACATCTAAAGTTGATTTTGCTTGGCTTAATACTTCTTCTATTGCTGCTTCCAAAATATCAGAATGGTGTGCAATCCGTTTTCCGTCTTTTCGCAGCTTCTCTTTAAATTCGTTGACCATTTTAGCTTCTTCTTCAGCGTATTTGTCCACAGCATTTGCTAACTTACTAAGTTTTTTGAATATTTCAATAGAAGTAAGAAATACTTTCACCTTCTGTTCCTCTGGAATATCCATTGCTTGTTGAGGTATACCCAGTAAATTCATGGTAAATTGTTCCCCAATTTCGTGACCCTTTTGAGAAGTAAGAAGTATCAGATTTGTTGAGTTAGGAGTAAGATTAACCCTTTTTTCTTTAACACCGAGTTTTATGTTTTTTGGGCTATTCATTTTTTCTCTCCTCTAAAACTTCAACTTCTTCCTGCGTGAGGCCGTAGAGTTTATAAACTAGCTGGTCAATTTGATTATCTAGCGAATTTACTCCATCCATATACACTTCATTATTTCCTCTAAAAGTTTGGCAGTTTATTTTCCAGATTTTGTTCGATTGTCTTGTTTGCACAACATCTGGTAATTTTCAACGATTACCTTTTGCTCGATTGTGCGTCTTGCAAAGCATTTGGCAGTTTTCAATTGATGTCGCACCGCCTTTGCTCCAAGCCGCAACATGATCAGCGTCCATTTCGTCTAGTTTCCAAATTTTTTTCTTGTTAGCATCGTGTCCTATCGCGCAGTACGGACAGTTTGATTTACTCTTAGCTTCGGTCGCAGTGGTCTGCGTCGTGTAGACTGATTTTTTAGCCGCGTCGTCGAATACCCGCACGTTTAGTAGTTTTGTGTCGACTGAACCGCCGAGAATATACTCAAATATCCCTCTGCGGTCTTTGACATATGGATCACCATAGAGTTTGCGTACCTCTACTGATACTTTGGCTGGGTCATACGCTTTTTTGTGATACTCTTCGTACAGTCGTCCCCACTCGATTCCCCGCATCTCATTTTCTACATCCGTAAATACGCTAGAGACCCAGTCAATCACGCAGTTGAAATATGCTTTTAACTCAATGATATTTTTGTCGTAGCGATGACGACTCATGTAATCGCCAATGTTGCCTTTGCTTACCCAATCTAATGCACATTCCAAAAACTGTTGCCGGTCGGCGCTACCCAATATATATGCACTCCATTTTTGGATATTGGAGTTTTGACTATTACTAAATTCTTCTTTACAGAGTGTTACAAATGGACCAGAATACACAGCATTGAGTAATTCCTGATTATTGAGCGGAACACCAACAATATTTATAGTCTTGAACCACTCTTTTATTTGGCTTTCTGTCCCTTCGCACTCGTAAATGAGTAGTTTCGTTTCCAAAATCTTTGTTTGTTTGTCTTTTGCCATGCCGCCAAAATATTGCTCCATACCGTTTTCGTCTTTGATGGCAAATTTGTCAGTTACAAACCGACCAAGACTGGTGATGCGTTGTTGTCCATCTAAAACTTCTAGGTTGTCATCAGAAACTTTATTGAAATAAATCAGTCCTATTGGATATCCTTTTAAAACTGATTCAATGACAGCCATTTCTCTTTTACCGCCATCAGAAGCATAGATATAGTTGCGTTGATATTCCGGCTGAATGGTGAGTTTGCCAGACAAGCCAAACAAACCCTTGCCCTCAAGTTCGTTATAGACGAACCCTTTGCAAATATCCTTAACAGCGATGTTGGTTTTTAAAATTGTATTCATATTATTTTTTTTTGTGTTTGATAAATAACCGTTTATAAACTTCTTTTCCATTTAAATAAGAACCCTTGCCAAATATTTTATTTGGGTCTTGGTCTACTCCACGATTTGAACCTAAAATTTCAAATTGATCAGGATTGTAACTATCTAAAAAACTAACTGGTACGCCCATCACACCTTTGTAATCGCTTGGAATATTTTTAACCAATGAAACCTCTATCGCATCGTAGTTATCATATTTTTCAAAAGGTTTTTTCGTTGTAAACTTTATCACTTCTTTCTCGGTCATGAGCTGAAGCGGTTGATGACGTCGGCCATGGTCAAGATTAGTAAACCAACGAATGCCTTGCACTCGCGTAATATAAACCTTCTTACCGCTTTCGTCTGTCTTAATTTCACGAACTTGATCTAAATTAGCAATCTTTTCTGGTATCTCAAAAAACATTGCGCCGGCATTGACTTTGTAATTATTACCTAACCAAACTTTATTCTCTTTAAGTAATGGGAATACTTCTATGTAGGTAATTGCGTTCATGTTTCCGATGATCAAAAACTTTTTATCATAATCAACAAGTTGTTTTATGTACTCGCGAAACAGACTGAACGGCGGATTAGTTACCACGATGTCGGATTGTTCCAGTAGATTTATAGATTCATCGCTACGAAAGTCGCCGTCGCCTTCTAGCGGCGTCCATTCGTTGTGTTTGTTTGCCTTTAACTGCTGGGCTATGTCTTTCAAGTTGAACTCGCCATCGCCGTCTATGTCGCGCACTTCGTTGATAATAAATTTGTTGGCATTAATCTTAGGACGGCCTTTTGATTTTGTGAGAGTTTTGTCATCGCCAAACAACTCTAGTTGCGTGTTGGCTACGGGTGAGGGCTTGTAGCTGGTGGTAATAAGCTGTTTCAATCCAAGCCTGGTGAAATTGAGCACGAAATAGCGGAAGAAATTACTCTCGAACGGATCGTCGCAGTTGCAATACACCACTTTGCCACGAAATACATCGGCGTTGTATTCCAGATACGCTTCAATCTCTTTCTGAATGTCGCCGTACTGGGTATAAAACTCATCGTTCTTTGCTCTTTTTGCGTTAGCAAGAGTATTATTTGCCATAAATTATATTCCGCTTTCTAATCTTCTTCTGCGTTCGTCAAGGGTTTCGCCATCGTACATCCAATAATCTGTTCCTGCTACGCCATATTGGTAACCGAGTATTTTTTGGGCGCTGCGGGATAGACTTGTTTTCTTGCCATTAAATTCAATGGAATTAGCCACATGCGTATCAATTACCTTTGCTTTGATGTTTTCATCGCGGCTGAAATATAAATCCGCCCCAACAGGAATTTTCACCATCTCAAAATTAAACCTGCTTCGTATTTTTCTCGCAGCGTCAAGAGCTTCTTGATCTTCTTTAGTTTCAACAATATCTCTCTTGGGGGTTACATTTTCTACCTCTGCAAGTTTTAGAGCCGCAACTACTCGTTCAGGCGCAACGCGGAAAAATTCTCTTTTTGGATTAACTCTGTTATCATCAAAAGCGTCGTGAAGTTGATGTTCTACGAATTGAGCATTTTTTACAACGCAGGCATAAAAAACAGTAAAAGGCAGCGGAACACTTGTTGACGCACTCAATTCCCGAATACGCTGTTCAATATTGTTATTTGTCTTGCCGATTTTTACATAACCGGGCATTGCTTCATTTGTCAGGATGTAAATAATCTCGTTCATACTATCCTTTACTAGTTATTAACTCATTGATATCTTCCCTGCGATAACGTCTTTCACCCACACCTCGTCTTGTGCCTACGCGGAGAGCTTTAAGCTTGCCGCTTTTGTCCCAGCGCCTAAGCGTCGTGGGGTGAACATTCAGAATCTTGGCCACCTGCTTTATGGTCAATAGTTCCGGTAATTTTTCCTCATCGCTTGGCATAGTTCCTTAATATCTCTATTATGCACAATTGTACATCTTACGGGAAGAATAAACAACAGAAATGAGAAGAAAAAAGAAGATATGATGTTGTATTCGAGAAAGGATTCCGGATATAATTGCTTATGCAAATGCGAAGCTGGATAAACCGAGGTGTTCTTTTAAGGCTGAAAGTTCTAAACCTAACTCTGGTGTGATATACTTTGATAGGTTCGAGCCCAGTACGGTATCCAGCTCCGAAATGGAGTTTTTGACTAAAAAGTGACTTGGTCTTTGATTCCTCTGGCAATTTTTCTCGCCACGGCTTCGTCTAAGATCTTTTTTCTAATTCTTATACTCTTTGGGGTGACTTCGACTAATTCGTCATCGTTAATATACTCCAGAGACTCTTCAAGTCCCATTGTTTTTGGAATATTAGAATGTTCAGTATGCCCCTTAATCCTCGCCTTTTTGTTTGAAGCTTCTTTTTCTTTACAAGGGTTTAAGTGAATATCTCCCGGCCTTGAACTTTCGCCAACAATTTGCCCTTTATAAACGTTTACTGTCGGTCCATAAAATAAAATCCCTCTATCTTGGAGAGCATTTAACGCGTGAATCAGAGTAGACCCTGTCTCACAACTTACTAAAGAACCTGTTTCTCTTCCTTCGAAAACGCCTTTTTCTTCAGCAAATTTTTCAAAAGAGGTATTTATTATTCCTAGCCCTCGGGTATCGGTTAAAAACTGGCTCCGGAATCCAAAAAGACCTTTGGTTGGCACCAGAAATTCGAGGTAAGCGGTTTTATCAATAATTTCCATTTTTTGCATTTCTCCGTATCTGTTTCCCAGCTTTTGAATTATTACGCCGGACAAATCTTCCGGAACTTCAATAAAAACCTTTTCAAAAGGAACGAGAGTTTTTCCGTCAATAATTTTTGTAATTACCTGTGGTCGGGAAACTTCCAACTCATATCCTTCCCGTCTAAGCCTTTCGATAAATATTGCCAAATGCAGTTCTCCTCTCCCGAAAACGGTCCAACCACCCTTTGGGTCGTCTTCAACCATCATCGCAACGTCTGTTTCCAACTCTTTATAAATTCTTTCTCCCAATTGTCTTGAGGTTGTATATCGACCTTCTTTTCCGGCCATTGGCGAGGTATTGACGTTAAAAGTCATTTTAACCGTGGGTTCTTCAATACTAAGAAGGGGAAGGGGAATTGGGTTTTCGGAGTCAGCGATAGTTTCTCCGATTGTTATTTCCGGAATTCCGGCAATGGCGGCAATATCTCCGCTTCGGACTTCTCCCTTTGTTTCAATTCTGTTTAATCCTTCAAAAGTCATAACACAAGAAAGCTGGCAGACTTTTTTCTCACCTAAACGGTTAATGTAAGTGACTGTTTGGCCTTGTTTTAAAACTCCGTTATAAACTCTACCGACGGCGATTCGACCTTTATAATTATCCCCTGTAATGGTGGTAATCAGCATTTGCAGCGGCAAGTCTTTACTCCCGGTTGGCGGAGGAATATACTTTAAAATAGCATCGAAAATTGGTGAAATATCCGACATTTTTTCAACTTCCGGAGTTTCTCCCGCCACCCCCAGCTTTGCTGATGCGTACACAACCGGGTAATCAATTACCTCATCATCTGCTCCTAAATCGATAAATAAATCAAAGACTTTGTTTAGAACTTCATTGATTTTTTTATCAATAATATCAACTTTGTTTACGACTACAATTACTTTCAGTTTAAGCTCTAAGGCTTTTTTAAGAACAAATCTGGTTTGAGGCATCGGCCCGTCTTTGGCATCAACCAAAAGCAGGCAGCCGTCGGCCATCCGCAATACCCGTTCAACTTCACCGCCGAAATCAGCGTGACCTGGAGTATCGATAATATTTATTTTTGTACCTTGATACATTACGGACGCGTTTTTGGAAAAAATGGTTATTCCTCTTTCTTTTTCCAAATCATTGCTGTCCATAATACAAGTGCTGTCAACTTCTTCTTTTGACAGTTGGGTTTTTGATTGGCGCAATAAGGCGTCAACCAAGGTTGTTTTGCCATGGTCAACATGGGCAATAATGGCGACGTTTCGAATGTTGTTCATAGGCAATAAAAAAATCTGCGTTTCTCGCAGAAATCATGGCTAATTATACCACAAGCTCCTCATATTTGCTTTTAAAGGCAGTTTCTGCTAGAATGGTTAAATTGCAGATTGAAATTGAACCTGTAAATCTGCTTAACCGGGTAAGCTTTTGACTAGATTAGATAAAGAGAGGTCTTACTTACAGTAATTTTAAACCCCATCTTTTCCACTATTCATTATCTCACTTCTTGTTTAAGCAGTTTTATTGGTTTAATTAACCAATTAACTATGCAAGGAAGATTTAAATTTCAAAAAAAACATAACAATCAACCACGCCGCCCCTCCAGAGCAGGGTATTCTATGAATCGAAGAATATTTCCTAGAAACGCCAAGTCAAATGCCGGAGTTCTTAAGGCAATTCTTGCTGTTCAGTTGGCAGAAAAGTCAAAAGAAATTGAGAATGAAACTGTCTATATTCCTCAATACAGATTTGGAGACTTTCCTATTTCCGATCTGTTAAAGAAAAACATCAACGATAAAAATTACCTTTCTCCTTTGCCTATCCAAGATAAATGTATTCCGGAAATTTTAAAAGGGGAGGACGTTATTGGTATTGCCAATACCGGGACAGGTAAAACTGCCGCTTTTTTAATACCTCTTGTCGACAAAATATACAATGATAGAACTCAAAAAGTAATTATTATCACTCCAACCCGTGAACTGGCAACTCAAATTAACGATGAATTACGTTCTTTTACCAAAGGAATGAATATTGGTTCGGCGATTTGTATTGGCGGAGTAAATATAGATAGACAAAAAAACGACATTAGGA
>Ga0210018_1001717_pt1 | contig 11286 bp, 11 predicted proteins | sample CryGeyCG2014_010_2_FD_183967 | JGI IMG/M metagenome (GOLD analysis project Ga0210018, IMG submission 183967) | Groundwater microbial communities from aquifer - Crystal Geyser CG09_land_8/20/14_0.10 (SPAdes) (version 2) | ecosystem: Environmental > Aquatic > Deep subsurface > Groundwater | place... | reverse complement strand
GATGAAGCTGAAGCTTCATTTCCATCTTTGCTTCCTTCGGAAGCTCGATAGTCGATGAATTGTTTATTTTGTAAAATTGCCAATAAAGAAGCGCCAGCGGAAATTGTTTACGAAGACGAGAGAGTTATTGCTTTCAAAGACATCCATCCCAGAGCTCCTCTCCATCTTTTAATTATTCCAAAAAAACATATCCAATCGGTAGATCATTTAGAATCGAAAGACCAGAAATTAATGGGAGAATTATTTTTAGTTGCTCAAAAGATAGCCAGGGGGAAAAAAATAAAAGGCTACAAATTAATAATTAATGTTGGTCGTCCGGCTGGCCAACTAATTGATCATCTCCATTTACATTTGCTGAGTGGACTTCACTCGCCAACTACACTTAATAAATTACCATAATATGGCAATTGAAATTAAAAAACAGGAAAGGGAAACTAATCAGGCTTTAATTTACCGCTTTTCAAAAAGTGTTCAACGAAGCGGGCTTTTGCTTCGGGCCAGAAAAACCCGATTTCGCCAACGCCAAAAAAGCCATCAGATGAAAAAAAAGGCAGCTTTAAGAAGGGAGCAATTAAAAGAAGAATATGAAAAATTGAGAAAATTAGGAAAAGTTTAGACTACGACTCACCCTAAATATGATAATAAAGGAGAAAATTCAAAAAGATTTAACCCAGGCGACAAAGAAAAAAGAGGCATTGCCAACTTCGGTTTTACGGATGCTTTTAGCTGCTATTTTAAATAAAGAAAAAGAAAAAAGATATAAATTTGCTAAAGCCGAGCCAGAGCCAATCGAGAAAGAACTCATTGAAAAAAGCCAATTAACCGATGAAGAAGTAATTGAAGTAATCTCCTCGGAAGTTAAAAAAAGAAAAGAATCGATTTTAGAATTTGAGAAAGGCGAGAGGCAAGACCTGGCTGAAAAAGAAAAAAAAGAAATTGAGGTTTTAAATAAATATTTACCAGAGCAACTTTCAGAAGAGGATATAAATAAATTAGCCAAAGAAGCAATTGAAAAAGTTGGAGCCAGGGAGCTAAAAGATATGGGTAAAGTCATGGCAGAATTGATGCCCCAAGTTAAAGGCAAAGCCGAAGGCAGTTTAGTGAGTAAAATCGTCAAAGAATTATTAACTCCTAAAAATGAATAAAGATATTCTAACACCTCAAAGAGCAGAAAAAATCCAAAATGAAATTTATAGAAAGATGCCAGCCGCAAAAAAAATTAAAATTGCTGGACAATTATTTTTACTTGGTAAGAAATTAGAGGAATTAAAAAAGAAAAGAAATCGTGACTCCAGAAAAACTTCTTTGTAAAATCGCAAAAATTTTAGAAAAGCTTAAGATACCATATATTGTCACTGGTGGATATGCGGTTGCTGTTTTGGCGAAACCCCGCTTTACGGCTGACATTGATATTGTAATAGAATTACTTCCTCAGAAAATTCCCCAATTATCTAGAGAATTATTATCTATTGATAAAGATGTTTATGTTGACAAGAAAGCGATTAGAGATGCTTTAGAACATAAAGGAGAATTCAATTTTATTCATCCTCAAACAGGATTAAAAATAGATTTTTGGGTAAAGAGATATCCTTTTGAAAAATTCGAGAGAGCAATTGTTGAAATAATTGATGGTCAAAAAATTAATTTTATTTCTCCTGAAGATTTAATTTTAAGTAAGTTAATTTGGTATAAAGAGGGTCAGGGCGCGAAACAGTTAGAAGATATTAAATCGATTTTAGAAATTTCCAAACCAGATATAAATTATATAAAAAGGTGGGCAATTCAGGAATCAACAACTGAAATTTTTGAAGAGATATTAAAGAAATATTTCGACGCTCAATGAATTAAAAATTCATTTCGATCTTAGGCGAAGAGAACTTCATTCTCTTCTTCACCTTCGCTTCTTGCGGAAGCTCGGTCAATAAATTTTCAATTTATTTCGATGATAGAAGTTAATAATTTGACTATTAGTCAGGTTAATGAGGAATTTTTGAAGAAAGTTGCGGAAATTGTTTTGGAAGGAGAAAAGAAAAAAAATGCTGAATTGTCAATTGCCTTAATTGGACAAGGTAGAATAAGAGAGTTAAATAAAAGGTATAAGGGGAAGAATAGAGTAACTGATGTTCTGGCTTTTCCTGACAAGGAAATTGGTTTGGGCGAGGTGGTAATCTGTTTACGTGAAGTTAAGAAGAATGCCAAAAAATTTAGTTCAACTTTTGAAAAGGAATTAGCTCAAGTTTTAATCCATGGAATTTTACATCTTTTAGGATATGGCCACGAAAAACCCAGCACCAGAGCGAAGCTCGGTGCTGGACTAGTCCCGCACCGAAACAGAGTTTCTGGTGCGGGGTCAGATACTCAAGCTAAAAAAACGGAAGGAAAACAAAACTATTATCTTAAATTATTTTTTAAATAATGGCTAGAGCTCATCTTATAACTGGCCTGGATATTGGCACCAGCACTATAAAGACCCTGGTTGCTCAAAAGAGCTTAAATTCCGAACTGGAAGTCATATCTCAGATTCAGGAACCGGCTGCTGGAACCAGAAAGGGAGTGGTGATTGACACTGAAGAGGTTTCTAATATTTTGCAAAATATTTTAGAAAGGGTTAAAGCCGAAACTGGAGCAAGAATTAATTCAGTTTACCTTAATGTTGGCGGAAGCCATCTATTTTCAACCTCTTCCCATGGTTTAGTTTCTGTTTCTCGGGCTGATCAAAAAATTTCCGAAGAGGATGTAAACCGAGTTTTGCAGGCGGCCCAAACTTTTTCTCTACCCTCAAATAAAGAAATTTTTGATGTTTTCCCCAGAGAATTTATTGTTGATGGAGAAAAAGGAATAAAGGAAGTTTTGGGAATGCAGGGAGTAAGACTGGAAGCCGAAGTTCTGGTTTTGGGTGGTTTTTCTCCTTATTTAAAAAATTTGACCCAGGCTGTTTTAAACTCGGATCTTCAAATTTTAGATATGATTCCTTCCCCGATATCTAGTGCCAGGGCCTGTCTCAGCCGCCGGCAAAAAGAATTGGGAGTAGCTATTTTAGATGTCGGGGCAGGAACCTCAGGGCTGGCTGTGTTTGAAGAAGGAGATTTAATCCACCTAGCTATTTTCCCGATTGGTTCTGCCAACATTACCAATGACATTGCTATTGGTTTAAAAACCGATATCGATATTGCTGAAAGAATAAAGATTGAATATGGCTCCTGTATTTTAGAAGGAAAAAAAGCCTCTGGCCCGTCGAGGCCAACGGCCCGGAGGGAAAGAATTGAGATTGGTGAACTTGAACCTTTAGTTTTTTCCCGAAAACAGTTAGTGAATATTATTGAAGCCAGGGTTTCAGAAATTTTTGACCAAGTTAACAAAGAATTAAAAAAAATTTCTCGGGAAAAACTTTTACCAGCCGGTGTGGTTTTGACCGGGGGAGGGTCTAAATTACCAAAAATAGTTGAACTGGCTAAAAAAGAATTGAAATTACCTTGCCGATTAGGGAAACCCCAAGGCTTCCTGGACTTCGAAAAAGATCCAAGTTTGGCTACGGTTTGCGGTTTAGTTTTAGGAGGGGCTGACCTAGAAACTGAGAAATCATCTTTGATTCTTAGAAGGACAAATCTTCTTTCAAAATTAAAAAGAATATTCAAAATCTTTATACCTTAACTTAAATCTCTAAGAGATTTAATTAAGGGAGATGAAATTTTTAAAAATTTCAGAAGACTATGAAAACTTTTACAAAAATTAAAGTGGTAGGAGTTGGCGGGTCAGGTTCAAATGCTGTTTCCAGGATGAAAAAATGTAAAATTAAAGGAGTAGAGTTGATTGCTATTAATACCGACATCCAGGACTTAAGAAAAACAAAAGCTGATTTTAAACTCAGGATTGGCAGAAAATTAACTCAGGGTTTAGGCACCGGAATGAATCCTGAGATTGGAAAGCGAGCAGCTTTGGAAAATCGAGCTGAAATTCAAGAAATTTTAAAAGACACAGATATGGTTTTTATTGCTGGTGGGATGGGTGGCGGGACTTGTACCGGAGCTGCCCCAGTTGTTGCTCAAATAGCAAAAGATTTGGGCACTCTAACTATAGCCATAGTGACTAAACCTTTTTCTTTTGAAGGTTCAGCCCGAATGAGAATTGCTGAAAGAGGTATTAGAAATCTAAAGGAAAAAGTTGATACTTTAATTTTAATCTCTAATGATAAACTTCTTTCAGTTTTGGACCCCAAAGTCAGCCTTTTAAATGCTTTTTGGATTTGTGACGATATTTTACGCCAGGCAGTTAAAGGAATTTCTGATTTGATAATGCTTCCTGGTATCATTAATGTTGATTTTGCTGATGTTAAATCCATTATGAAGAATTCTGGAACCGCGCTTTTTGGGACAGGAAGAGCCCGAGGTGATAAGCGAGCTGAGGAGGCGGCGATATCGGCTATTAACTCTCCTTTACTTGACATATCTTCAAGAGGAGCAAAAGGGATTTTATTTAATGTCTCCGGGGGCAAAGATATTTCTCTTTCCGAAATTGATGAGGTCGCCAGAGTTATTTGTCAGGAGGTTAATCCCGAAGCTAAGGTAATTTTTGGAGCAGTTCAGGATGAAAAATTGAAAAAAGGAGAGATAAAAGTGACGGTAATTGCCACCGGAGTTTAAAAAAGCGAGTTTTCCACAGGTTGCGGCTTTAACCCCGGATTGACGGGGTTTTCTTATTGGCCTAAAATGAAATAATTTAACCCTACGAATTACTAATCAGTACGAATTTACGAATTTTGAAAATAAGGAAATATAATTTATTCGTATATTCGTAAATATTCGTAATTCGTAGTGAATATGGAAAACAAAATTACCAAAGTACAAAAGCGAGATGGGACAATTGTTGAATTTGACCAGACTAGAATTAAAGATGCTATTTTTAAAGCTTTAACTGCTACTGCTCAAGACGATGGTAATCGGGCCAAAAAACTTTCTGACCGAGTAATCCAAATCTTAAATCGAAGATTTAAGAAGACTACAACCCACCCACCACATCCTCCCACTCGCCCAGAGGGCGAGTGGGCCCCTGAGATTCCTCGAGTTGAGCAAATTCAAGACATTGTAGAAGAAGTTTTAATTTTAGAAGGCCTGGTGGAAGCTGCCCGGGCTTATATTTTATATCGAGAGCAAAGAAGAAGAATTAGAGAAGCAGCCGGAGGAATTGATGAATCAATTGAAATGATTGATAAATATATTCAAGAATTAGATTGGCAAGTTTATGAAAATGCTAATATGGCTTTTTCTTTGCAAGGTTTAAATCATTACGGAGTTTCCCATATTATTAAAAAATATTGGTTAAACAAAATTTATCCAAAAGAAATTAGAGAAGCAAACGAATCCGGAGATTTTCATATCCATAACTTGGATACCCTTGGCCCATATTGCGCCGGCTGGGATTTGTATGACCTTTTATTAAAAGGTTTTGGCGGAGTGCCAGGGAAAGTTGAAACAAAACCCGCCAAACACTTCCGGGCAATTCTGGGACAGGCAGTTAATTTCATATACACAATTCAGGGAGAGGTGGCAGGCGCGGTCGCTTTTTCCAATTTTGATACGCTATTGGCTCCTTTTATTCGCTATGACAATTTAAATTACCAACAGGTCAAGCAAGCACTTCAGGAGTTTATATTTAATATGTCGGTGTCAACTAGAGTAGGCTTCCAAAATCCATTTTCAAATATTACTTTAGACTTAAAGCCCTCGCCAACTTTTGCTAAACAGCCAGTGATTATCGGCGGCAAACCCCAAAAAGAAACTTATGGTGAATTTGAAGAAGAGATAAAAATCTTTGACAAAGCACTTTACGAGGTAATGTTGGAAGGCGATAAGAACCAACGCGTCTTTTCTTTTCCTATTCCCACTATTAATATCACCAAGGATTTCCTTTGGGATGACCCGGCTTTTGATGGAATTTTTGAGGCCTCGGCTAAATACGGAATAAATTATTTTGCCAATTACATTAATTCTGAGATGAAACCCGAAGATGTTAGGTCGATGTGCTGCAGACTTCGTTTGAATTTGACGGAACTTTACAATCGAGGGGGTGGCGGACTCTTTGGAGCCGGAGCCCTAACTGGATCAATCGGCGTAGTTACCATCAACCTTCCCAAAATTGGCTATTTATCCAAAACTAAAAAAGAATTTTTTAAAAAATTAACTAAAATAATGGATTTAGCCAAAGAAAGCTTGGAAATTAAAAGAAAGGCTTTGGAAGACTTTATGGAAAAAGGCCTCTATCCTTATTCAAAGTATTATTTGGCTGGAATTAAAAAAATGAGAGGGAATTATTGGGGAAACCATTTCTCAACTATTGGCTTAGTGGGAATGAATGAAGCCCTCTTAAATTTCATTGGAGAAGGTATTGGTTCAAAAAGAGGGAGAAGATTTACCATTGAAGTTTTAGATTTTATGAGAGAAAAGTTAATAAAGTATCAAAAAGAAACTGATAACCTTTACAATTTAGAGGCTACTCCAGCTGAATCAACTGCTTATCGTTTAGCCAGAAAAGATAAAGAAAAATATCCAAAGATTATTACTGCTGGCAAAGAAAAACCCTACTATACAAATTCAACCCAATTGGCAGTAAATTATACTGATGATATTTTCGAGGCCCTAAAGCTTCAAGATGAAATTCAATGTAAGTATACTGGAGGTACGGTTTTACATCTCTTTTTAGGTGAACAAATTTCTGATTTTCAAACTGCTAAAAATTTAATTAAGAAAATCTTTGAAAATTTCCACCTACCTTATATTACTCTAACTCCTACCTTTTCAATTTGCCCGGTTCATGGCTACCTATCTGGAGAGCATTTTTATTGTCCAAAATGCATTATTAAACAACCCTGTGAAGTTTATTCTCGAATAGTGGGATATCTCAGGCCGGTTAGTCAGTGGAATGTCGGAAAGAAAGAGGAATTCAAACAAAGAAAGGAATTTAAGACACCCAAAGCTGTAGCAGTAAGTCGATGAAGCTAAATCTTCAGCTGCCCGAATGTTAATGAGGGCGAGAGAAGAAGCTTGCTTCTTCGAACCCATCTTCGCTGAGCACATAACTTTTATGTGCTCAGCTCGATAAATGATAGAAATTGGCGGACTTCAAAAAATTACTCTTATTGATTTTCCTGGCCGGATAGCTTGCACTGTTTTTCTTTGCGGCTGTGATTTTCGCTGTCCGTGGTGTTACAATCGGGAAATAGTACTTCCTAAAGAAATAAGAAAACAACTTAAAATTCCTGAAAAAGAACTTTTTGATTTATTGAAAGAACGAAAGGGGTTATTAGAGGGAGTGTGCTTAAGTATAGCCGGCAATGAACCAGTGGTCATTCGAAATAGTAAACTACTTAAACATCTTCCTATAGAAAAGTTATGGGATAATACAAAGCCAGTTAATTACCGAATTTATCCTATTCCTCACGAATATCAAAAAATAAATTTTGAATCTTTAACAAAAGACGGTTTTAAGAGGGCGAAGGAAATAATAAGACACAAGACAAAAAAATTGTATGAAATTATTGCTTCGCCAGGAAATTATAATGTAAAACTGACCGATGGACATAGTATTTTTGTATTAACAAAAAAAGGGTTAGAAGTTAAAAAGGTAAATGAAATAAAAAAGGGAGATTTTCTTTTATCTGCTAATTCGGGGATAATTAATCATTCGCACCAAATAAAGATAATTGACCTTATCGATTATTTACCCTTCTCTAAAGATTGGATAATTACCAAGACTCATATTCGCCATAAATTTTCTAATTTGAGAATGGAGATTCCTAGGAAAGTTCCTATCGATAAACAACTCTGCGAATTTTTAGGTTATGCCGTAGCTGAAGGTAGCTCGAAATATAGGTATTTTAAAAAGAAAAAAACAAATGTTTCTGGATATCAATTTAGTTTAGGAGACGAACCGAGTTTGGCGAAAAAAATTTTAAGATTATATCGAAGTATTTTTAATTCAAAAGCCGGGACAATTTATAAAAAGATAAACCTCTCGGGAGCCCCTCATTATATTGTAATTGTGGGGAATTCTTTAGTTGCAAAATTTATAAATAAATTAATTGGGGAAGGATTTATACAAAAGCACATCCCTACTATAATTTTTAATACTACCCCAGAAAACAAAATTGCTTTTTTAAAGGCTTTAATAGAGGGAGATGGCCATAAAAGAATAAGACAGAAAAGAACCCAACAAGAATTGTCGATAAAAACCTCAAGTCCTTACTTAGCAGCTGATATAATTTTCTTAACAAATACGTTAGGTGTTTTTAGTTGGATTGAGGAGAATAGAAAAAGACCCGGCCATGAAAAATCTTTTAGAGTTGTTATTTCTTCAAATTTTTTCGATAAATTAGGACTTGAAAAGCAAATTAAAACGAATTATTCATTCAGTACTAGAATTAAAGGAATTCCCAAAGTTTTAGTGGACTATGCTTTAAGGGGACAAAAAAGAATTAATGTGGAAAGATTAAAAAAATGGATAAACCTCTTTAATATTTCAAAAGAGAAAAAGCGCGTAGGTATCCGATTTGGATTTTTAACTAAAAAAGGCAATATCTCAACAAAAACCAAAAGAATTCAATTTTTGTATAACCTTGTTAAAAATTGGGATATCAAAGAAATAAAATTAATAAAAAAAATTAAATTAAAACAACCTCAATATGTATATGATTTGGTTGTTCCCGGTGATCATTCTTTTATAGGCGGGACTGGTTCATTTTTACTTCATAATAGTGGTGGAGAACCGACTATCAATAAAAAACTGCCAAGCCTGATTAAGAAAATTAAAAAATTGGGATACTTAGTAAAACTTGATACCAATGGTTCTAATCCTAAAGTATTGGAGAAATTAATTAATAATAAATTGGTTGATTATGTAGCTATGGATATAAAATTGCCAAAAGAGAGATATCCTGAAATTTTTGGCAAAAGAGTAAAAATTGATGATATTGAAAAAAGTATTAAAATTTTAAAAGAGGGTAAAGTAGATTACGAATTTCGAACCACAGTAGTCCCCACCATTTTAAACAAAGAAGACATTTTAAAAATTGCTCGCTGGATTGGGCCAGCTAAGAAATATTTTTTACAAAATTTTCGGCCAGAGAAAACAATTGACCCAAAATTTGAAAAGATAAAACCCTATCCTCAGGAATATCTTTTAGAGATCCAAAAAGCTATTTCTCCCTTTTTTGAAATCTGCCAAGTGAGATAAAACCCCGTTAGAAAACTTTGAGGTAAAGGTTTTTTTAGTAATTCATATGGATGTAGATTTTCTAACGGGGTAAAATAGGAGAATGACTGCCTCGAAAATCTTTTTATATCTCTGCCTTTCCTTTATCGGAGGCATTTTTATTAGTTCGATGCTGAGACCAGAGCCCATAATAAATTATGGGCTCGGCCGAGCACAAATTTTTGTGCTCGGGTTCTTAATTTTAGGGTTAATTTTAATCTCGGTTTTTTGGAAGTATAAGAAATTCGTAGTTATCGGATTTTGTTTATTATTTTTAGTTGCTGGAATTTGGCGCCACCAAATTGCAGAATTAGGAATTATGAATAATGAATTAAGAAGATTAAATGATTTGGACCAGGAAATTACTTTAATCGGAATAGTTTTCAGAGAACCGGATATTAGAGAAAAAAATACAAAACTGACAATTCAACCAGAAAAGATGGAAGGAAAGATTTTGGTAACTACTAATCGTTATCCCGAATACCAATATGGAGATAAATTAAAAATTACTGGGAAATTATTAACTCCTCTGGAATTTGAAGATTTTAATTACAAAGAGTATTTAGCCAAAGATGAAATTTATTCAGTAATCTATTGGCCAGAAATTGAGATACTCGATAGGGAAAATTATCGGAGTCCGGCTTCAATAATTTATGCTAAAACTTTAAGTTTCAAAAATAAATTAAGAGGAAGTATTTACCAAAATCTTTCTCCACCTCAGAGTTCAATTCTGGGGGCTGTAATTTTGGGAGATAAGAGTAGAATTTCTCAAGAATGGAAAGAGAGATTGAATTATGCTGGAGTGAGACATTTAACTGCAATTTCCGGAATGCATGTGGCTATTTTAACCAGTGTTTTAATGACCTTATTAATTGGCTTGGGTTTATGGAGGCAGCAAGCTTTTTATTTTGCAATAATTTTAATCACTCTTTTTATTGTCATGACCGGTCTCCAACCCTCAGCTATTCGGGCCGGGATAATGGGTGGTTTATTTCTTTTTGCTCAGTATTTAGGAAGACTAAATATTTCTTCCCGGGCCATTATAATGGCAGCAGCAGTAATGTTGGCTCAAAATCCTTTACTTTTAAGACTAGATGTCGGTTTTCAACTCTCCTTTTTAGCAATGATGGGAATAATTTACCTTCTACCAATTTTTAGAAGCTGGTTTAGAAAAATTCCTAATTTTTTTCAATTTAGAAATATTCTAGCCATGACTTTATCTGCCCAAATTTTTACTTTGCCAATTCTGATTTATAACTTTGGCTACCTTTCTTTAGTTGCTCCTATTACCAATGTTTTAATTCTTCCTTTGCTCCCATTGATTATGATTTCAGGTTTTATTTTTGGGCTATTGGGAATGCTCTGGCAACCCTTGGGCTGGATTCTCTCCTGGCCAGCCTGGTTTTTACTTACCTATCTGATAAAAGTAGTTGATCGGTTTTCTAGCCAATCTTTCGCTTCTTTAACTTTGGAGATTTCCTGGATTTGGCTGCTCTTGCTTTATTTGATTTTAGGTTTAATTACCTGGCGATTAAATGAAAAACAAAAATTAAAATTTCTAAATTACTAAAAAATAAGATAAAATAAAAGTATATGGAGCAAAAAGTCTGGCTAATATCAGTCAATATGGGTTATGGCCACCAAAGAACTGCATATCCTTTAAAGAGTTTAGCTGCCGAAGGGAAAATAATTAATGCCAATAGCTATCAAGGAATTCCCGAAACTGACAGAAAAATCTGGGAAACAACCAGAAGATTATATGAACTTATTTCAAATTTCGGGCGAGTTCCTCTGATTGGCAAGACCGCCTTTTCAATTTATGACCAACTTCAGAAAATTCTTAGTTTTTATCCAAAAAGAGAAATTATTAAACCAAATCTTGCCTTAAAACAGATATTTTCTTTACTCAAAAAAGGCTGGGGGAAGCATCTAATTGAGAAATTAAAACAAAAGCCCTTACCTTTGATTAGTACTTTTTTTACTCCCGCTTTTATGGCGGAATTCTTTAATTACCCGAGCGCAGCGACGGGTCGAAAAGAACGA
>Ga0210018_1001711_pt1 | contig 11303 bp, 9 predicted proteins | sample CryGeyCG2014_010_2_FD_183967 | JGI IMG/M metagenome (GOLD analysis project Ga0210018, IMG submission 183967) | Groundwater microbial communities from aquifer - Crystal Geyser CG09_land_8/20/14_0.10 (SPAdes) (version 2) | ecosystem: Environmental > Aquatic > Deep subsurface > Groundwater | place... | reverse complement strand
CGCCAACGTGCCGCAATTTGACGGCGCGGCTTTGATTGGCAGTTCTGATTATTTAGTTATTGAAGCTGATGAATACCAAAATAAATTAAAATATTTTCAGCCCAAGGCCGTTTTGTTAAATAATATTGATTATGACCACCCTGACTTTTTTCCCATAGCTCTTGATTATAATCAGGTTTTTATTGAATTTGTAAAAAAAATACCAGCCAAAGGTTGGTTAATTGTTAATTATGATGATCCGGTCATTAGAAAAGTCGCTCAGGTAAATTGCCGCGCTAAAGTAATAACTTACGCTATTAATGAAGCGGCTGATTATGTGGCCTATGATATAAAAGCGCATGCAGGAAAACAATTTTTTAAGGTGAAATTCGGTGTGGATGAATTTGAAGAAAATACACCCCCCCTTGCCCCCCTTGTCAGGGGGGATGAGTTAGGGGATTTTTCCATCCAGTTGGCGGGCCGGCATAATGTTTATAACGGCCTGGCGGTGATTGCCGCTAGCATTGAGTTGGGCGTGGATTTATTTAAAATCAGAAAATATTTGTCAGAGTTTGCTGGCACGGCACGTCGTTTGCAAGTATTAGGTGAATTTAGGGGGGCAATAATTATTGATGATTATGCTCACCACCCCACGGAAATTAAAGCCAGCCTAGAAGGCTTGAGGCAGAAATTTGGCCCAAGAAAGTTAATCGTAGTTTTTCACCCACATACTTACACGCGCACTAAAGCATTGCTCAATGATTTTGCCAATAGTTTTGTTGAAGCTGATGAAGTGATTATCTTAGATATTTATGGCTCGGCGCGCGAAAAACAGGGAGGAGTGCATAGTAAAGATTTGGTAAAAAAAATTGTAGAGACGCACCATGGCGCGTCTCGCCATGGCGTGTCTCAAAAAAGTGTAAAATATATTTCAACTCTTGATGAATGTGAAAAATATTTGCGGGAAAATATTAGCCGTGATGAGGTGGTGGTTTTAATGGGCGCTGGCGATGTTTTTAGGATAGGGGAGAAGTTGGTTAAAGGCAAATGATATTATCGCAGTGATATTTTTTCCCCAGAGTTTTTGTTTGAGAACTATAGCTGAATAAATTCTAAATTACAAATCCCAAATTACAAACAAATCCTAATGACCAAAATTACAAATTCAAAACAAGATGATTAAAAATTTGTTTTGAATTTTGAATTTGTAATTTGTGATTTGGAGTTTTTAAAAATATGTTTAGTAGAATTATTTATAATTCCATCGTAATTTTAGTTCTGGCGATTTTACAAATCGCTTTTATTAGCAGTTTGCCCGCGGGATTTAATAATTTAAACCTAGTTATAACCATTTTGATTTTTGTTTTAATTTTAGCTAATTTTAAGAAAGCCATGATTTGGGCTATCAGCTTAGGATTTATAATGGATATTTTTTCTTTCTCTTTTTTCGGCATTTATCTTATCACTTTTAGCCTGGCTATACTTGGCGCTAATATTCTTTTAAATAATTATTTTACCAACCGCTCTCTTTATTCTTTTTTATTTTTAGTAGGATTTGCTACAATAATTTATCAGACTAATTATAATATTCTAAGATATTTAATGAGTTTATTCAGCAAAGGAAGTATCATAGTAGTTAATTCAGGGTTCTGGCTTAATAGTTTGATTCAGTTAGGACTGAATTTGCTGTTGACTTGGCTGTTATTTTATTTGCTTTATTTTATTAGCCGCAGATTCAGGCCGGCATTTTTATTAAATACACGTTTTACGCGCTTTTAATAATTTTAGCTGATTTAAAATACTTTTCTGTTTATCAATTTATATCCCCCCACAAATCTACAGACTGTCCGAGAATTGCTATTTTGTCATCTCGACCCCGCATTTTGCGGGGCAAAATGCGGAGGAGGAGAGATCTTTAATATTTTGCGCTATAACAAAACATTAAATACTGCACACAAAGTATTAAAGATTTCTCCCCCGCAAAATGCGGGGTCGAAATGACAAAAGGTAATTGTTTATTAGTTTTCAGACAGTCTTTAGATTTGAGGGGATGACTTTATGTGGCGCTTGAGAAAAAAAGATAAAATTAAAAATCCCTTTATTATCCGTCAAGGCGAGGATGAGTATGGCCACCTGAAAGACGGCTATCGTTTGGATTGGACCGAGCAGGTTTTTTTGCCAGCCAGCAGCGACAAAGCAACAGTTGGCCAGAATTTTAATTTTAATTATTTGCCGAAAATAATTTTTGTTTTAGCTTTATTTATGGCAATTATTTTAGCTCGGGTTGCCTGGTTGCAGATCATCAAAGGCGATTATTATTATAATTTAGCTGAAGGCAATCGTATCAGAATTGCCAGAATTGAGGCTAATAGAGGAATCATTTACGACAGCAGCAACCGCCCTTTAGTGAGAAATGTCGCTAATTTTTTGCTTTATTTTGTTCCGGCCGACTTGCCGGAAAACGAACAGGAAAAAAGGAGCATTATTGAGCGCCTTAGCCAAATCCTCGGCACTTTAAGTCCAGCTGATATAGAAAATATTTTAACCGCAGTAAAGCCAAAGTCGCTTGAATCGTATCAACCGCTGTTTGTCACCGATAATATTGAATATAATAAAGCCATGCTGTTATATTTAGAATCAGATAAGATGCCGGGAGTTTATTTATCCAATAAAACTAAGCGTGAATACAATTTATCTAGCTTAAGTTTATCTCACATTTTGGGTTATACCAGTAAAATTAATCAAGCCGAATTAGACAAATATGGCAGTGAATATTTGCCGATTGATTACATTGGCAAAACCGGTATAGAAAATTTTTGGGAAAATGAGCTCAAAGGCCAGAGCGGCAAAAAGCAAATTGAAGTTGATGCTTTAGGCAAAGAAAAGAAAATAATTAATCAGCTAGCTGGTGCAGACGGCCATAATTTAGTTTTGTCAATTGATATTGATTTGCAAAAAAAATTGGAAGAGACAATTACTAATGCTTTAAAAAAATCGAAACTTAATAAGGCCTGCGCCATTGCCCTGGACCCTAATAACGGGGAAATTTTGGCTCTGGTCAGCTTGCCGTCATATAATAATAATTTATTTGCGCGAGGAATTACTAATGATGAATATCAAGCATTAGTTAGTCATCCTGATCAGCCCTTATTTAACCGTTGCACGAGCGGTGAATATCCGTCCGGGTCAACCATCAAGCCGGTGCTGGCTGCGGCGGCGCTGGAAGAGGGGATAATCAATGAAAATACCAGCTTTATTAGCACCGGTGGTTTAAGAATAGGCGAATGGTTTTTTCCGGATTGGAAAGTTGGCGGTCATGGCGTGACTAATGTCAGAAAAGCCATTGCCGAATCAGTTAATACTTTCTTTTACTATATTGGCGGCGGTTATGGGGATTTTGTTGGTTTAGGCATTGACCGCATGGTAAGATATGAAAAAATATTCGGTTTAGGCAAACAAACCGGAATTGACATTATTGGCGAGGCCAAAGGATTTTTGCCAACTAAAGACTGGAAAGAGACAATTAAAGGAGAGCGCTGGTATGTCGGCGATACTTATCATGCGGCCATTGGCCAGGGTGATATTACCGTGACGCCGTTGCAAGTAGCAAACTATACTGCTGTTTTTGCCAACGGCGGCTTGTTATATCGGCCGCATTTTATCCGCCAAGTTTTATCAAGCGATGACAAAATTATCAGACAAGTTGACCATAAACCGATTAAAAGCAATGTAGTGAGCAGTGAAAATATAAAAATTGTCAGGGAAGGCATGAGGCAAACCGTGGCTGCTGGCAGCGCCCGCAGTCTAGCATCAGCACCAGTAGCTGTTGCCGGCAAGACCGGTACGGCCCAATGGTCTAGCAACAAACCAAATCATGCCTGGTTTACCGGCTTTGCGCCTTATGATAAGCCACAAATAGTCATTACTATTTTAATAGAGCAAGGCGGGGAGGGGAGCAGTGTGGCTGTGCCAATAGCAAGAGAAGTGCTAGAGTGGTATTTTTCTAATAAAGTCCCCCTTATCAAGGGGGATTAAGGGGGTTATTGTCATCCTGGTCTTTCGTCTTTTTGTCATCCCCGCGAAAGCGGGGATCCAGAAATAATTTAATTTTAGCTATTATTTAAAGAAAAATTAGCACTCTTGACAGGGGAGTGCTAATTTTGCTAAAATGGTTTTAGCGGAATTATTTATTATAAATAATAATTTGCGGTATTCGCAAATTCGCATTATTTTTTATGGATAAACGCAAAGAGTTGATTTTAAATACTATTATCAAAGAGCATATTAAAACTGGCGTTCCGGTAGGGTCAGAGGTTTTGGTTGATAAATATAAATTGGATATTTCCTCGGCCACAGTCAGAAATGAAATGGCAGAATTGGAAGAAGCCGGCTATATCAAGCAGCCGCATATTTCCGCAGGCCGCATTCCCACAGAAATCGCCTATAATTTATTTATTAAAAATTTAGCAGAAAAAAAGTTAGCTAAAATTGAAGTGCAAATTTTTGACAAACTGTTAAAAGATAAAGATGAATTGAGTTTTAAGCAAACCGCCAAGGCGCTGGCAAAAATTTCTAACAATGCGGTTTTTTGGGCGTTTCACCGCCATAACTTGTATTACACCGGCATTTCCAATTTACTGGCCCAGCCAGAGTTTGCCCAAACTGAATTAATTTATGACATTTCGCAAATTATTGACCGCGTGGATGAAATAATTGATGATATTTATAGCAAGCTGAAAGCCGGGCCGCAGATATTTATTGGTTCAACCAATCCTTTTGGCAATTTTTGCGGCACTATTTTAACCAAATATAAACTGGCAGATAATATCGGCCTGTTCGGCCTGCTTGGCCCCATCAGAATGGATTATGAAAAAGGCTTGTCCTTAGTTAAATTTATTAATAATAAGATTGCTAGTTAATAGATATTTAATAATTATTATGTATGTATGATGGAAGAAAAAAAGGATAATTGCAAAAAATATCCGGAGCCAACAGTTGGGCCGATTATATATAATGAAAAGGGAGAAATTTTATTAATTCAATGTCCAAGGTGGGGTGATTATTGGCATATACCAGGCGGGCATATTGAAATAGGAGAAACTGCTGAACAAGCCTTAAAAAGGGAGATAATGGAAGAAACCGGTTTGGAAATAGATAATATAGAATTTATCGGATGGCAAGACGCAATTGAGCCGGTGGGTTTTTATATAAAGAAGCATTTTATTTTTTTGGATTATTGCGCTAGAATGTCGGGCGGAAAAATAACCAAGAGTAATGAGATGGAAGAATATATTTGGATACAGCCAGAAGAGGCTCTACGAACTCTAAAAATTGACCCAGCAACTATTAGGACCATTAATTTTTATTTAAAACATCTTAAAAATAAAGCAAATGGTTGTGAGGACAAATTCAAGCGTGCTTTGGCGGATTATCAGAATTTATTAAAACAAACCACTAAAGAAAAGCTGGAGTTTGCCAAATTTGCCAATGAAGATTTGCTTTATCAGATTTTACCGGTTTACGATAATTTAAAAGAATCACTTAAGCATAGCGACGAAGTGGTGGATAAAAACGGCTGGTTAGACGGCATTAAATATATTATTAAGCAGTTTAGCGATGTTTTAAATAATTTAGGCGTTGAAGAAATTAAAACCATAGGCAAGAAATTTGACCATCAGCAGATGGAAGCGGTTGACAGCCAGGAGACAGAAAATAAAAAAGAAGATGGTTTAGTGGCTAGAGAAGTCAAGCCCGGCTACAAGCTAAATAGTAAAGTGATTATACCGGCTAAAGTGGTGGTTTATAAAATTAATAATTAATTTTAACATTTTGTCATTTAGAGGGAGCATAGCGACCGAGAAATCTTTAATATTTGGCGCGACAAAAAAGTATTATAGATTTTTCGCCTCGCATTAGCTCGGCTCAAAATGACAAAAACAACAAACATATGTCGCCAATCATCCGTTGGACGCCATTCCTTGAACCATTTGAGGATATGGACAAATTTTTTCAAGATTTAGCGCCGGCAACGCGCGCTACGGCTGGTTTTATGCCGGCAGTTGATGTTTATCAGGACAAAGATAATGTTATTGTTGAAGCGCAATTGGCCGGTATTGATCCGGAAAAGGTTGATATTTCCATTGAAAATGATGTTTTAGTGGTGAAAGGCGAGAGCGAGAAAAAGAGTGAAGTAGAAGACAAAAATTACTATCGCAAAGAAATCAGGCGCGGCAGTTTTTATCGCAGCGTGCCTTTGCCATCGCATGTTATTGGCGAAAAAGCCAGCGCCGAAGCCAGAGACGGAGTGTTAAAAGTTGTTATTCCCAAAGCAGCGGAAGCCAAGCCAAAGACGATTAAGATTAGGACAGCCAAGAAATAATCGCGGACGGACGCTGAATAACGCTAAAGGGCGCTAATGAGACGCTGATAAACGCTGAAGTGTCATTGACATCTACACTTATGAAATCAACAAATCATAAAATTTACATTGGCGATTCTGAAACGGTATTAAAAAAACTACCCGACAACTTTTTTCAGTTAATGATTACTTCTCCACCATATTGGAATGTAAGAGATTACGAACACAAGAATCAAATTGGCTTAAATGATACGCTAGAGCAATATTTAGATAGATTAGATAAAGTATGGAGGGAAGTAGCCAGAACTTTATTGCCTGATGGCAAAATTGCTTTAAATATTGGCAATATTTATTACTCAGAACCTAATGAAAAAAGGCGAACTACTGCTAATTTGTCGCTTTTGACTTGGCAGCAGTTAAATAATATAAAAGAATTGAAATTTATGGGCACAATTTATTGGCAAAAAACTACTTCACGAGATGGCTCGGTTCTCTTTGGTAGTTATCCTTATCCAACCAATTTTATGATTTCAAATGCGGTGGAGCCAATTCATATTTTTAGAAAAATAGGCAACAGAAAAGTATCTAAAGAAATTAAAGAAAGGTCAAAAGTGACTAAAGAAGAATTTAGAAAATTTAGAGATGCAATTTGGAATGATATAAATGGAATAGAAGATAAACATTGCGCTGCTTATCCTGTAGAGTTACCAAAACGGTTAATCAAAATGTTTTCTTATGTGGAAGATTGGATACTGGATCCTTTTTTAGGAAGCGGAACAACTACAAAAGCAGCAAAAGAATTAGGAAGAAATTCAGTGGGTATAGAATTAAATTCAAGGTATTTAAAAATCATTGAACAAAAAGTAGGCAGTAAACAAAGTGATATGTTTAATAGTGCAAAATTTGAAATAATTAAATAACCTTATGGCTAAAAAGAAATTAATAAAATTAGGTTCTAGAACAGCAAAGAAAGGATTTAGAAACGAGAAAGATATTGTCAAAAAATTTAACAATTGGCAAAATGATGAAGATGCTCAAGAATGGCTTAAAATAATGGGTTATGATTTGAAAAAGATTAAGAAAGTTAAAGCAATAATCATTACAGGAAGTCATAAAACAGATGTTCAGGTTCAAATAACGATTTATTTTAAAGAAGCAGTTGCTGCAGAAAATTTATCTGTAAAATTAGTAAGTAATCCGCAGGGCTTTAATCAAATTGATAAGCGCTGGGTTGATAAATATATTGAGATGTGGAACATCCCTAAAAATATTGCAACAGCGTTGAAATTATTTACCGGAGAAACAAAACCAAAGAAAAGCAATTTTAAAGATCCAAGAAGAATGTTTTTTGACGAAATGGATAGTAAAACTCAAAAAACTATCATTGATTTCTTCAGCAAAAATAAAATTTTAATTGTTTCTGATATTTTAAAAGGTAATGATGAATTTTCTGCTGATTGGATGATGGTTGTTTTAAAAAAGAAAAAAGAAAATCCCGAATGGGTTTTAAAACACATCAATTATGTTTTAAATTTTTTTGGTGGCGGTAAAGTTAGAATAACAAATAAAGGAAGTTTGAAAATTGGTAAGATTACAATGCAAAGAAAAGGCGGCGATGCTGGCAGAGAAACCTCAAAAATGCTTCAGTTTAAAATAAATTATTAAATTAAAATTTATGAACAATTTAAACTGGGCACAATTTAATAAAGGAGTATTTTTGGTTAATGTTCTGGGAATTGTTTATAATCCAAAAAATAAAATGATACTGATTGGCCGTAGAGAAAATGACCCATACATCAAAGAACTGTCTTGGGTATTTCCCGGTGGCAGGCCTGGTTATGATTTAAATTTGGAGGATTATTTAAGGTCGGAGATAAAAATAAAAACCGGAGTCGAGGTGAGGATTAATAAAATCTTTTATGCCAAAACTTATCCAGAAAAACGCGAGTTTCTTTCAATTTATTATTTGTGTGAAGTTATGGGCGGAACTGAACAGGCTGGTGATAAATTAGTTGAATTAAAATGGGTTAAACCAACTGAAGTGAAAAAGTATTTTACCACCTCGCTTAGCCCAAAGGTGTTTGAGTTTTTAGAATCATTAGAATAGTACAGTCTGTCATTATGAGGAGTGAATGAAGCGAAGCGTAATGAGCGACGAAGCAATCTCTGGTAAGATGCGTTAAAGTTAGTAGTAACCAATGGGCTTTAAGAGCGTCTAACCAGAGATTGCTTCGCCCGTCCGCCGGTTGGCGGATCCTCGCAATGACACCTTATGTTTGTTATGCCCCGCATTTGCGGGGCATCCAGAAAGAAATTTGAAGATAGAATTTATACCAAAGTTCGCATATAATTTGTTAGCTGAAATTGCGAGAAGCCACAAATTTTAAATACTTATAATTTATAGATAAATATTATGGACAGAAAAAAAATATACCTAGGAATTATAGCATTGGTTCTTTTAGGAATAATGCTTTCGTTAATTGATTATAAATTTGGGATTAAACCTTCTCTTTTTTCCAGTCAAAATTTTTCAGCAAAATTTACTGGTTTTTCAATTTTTATTTTTATAATGAGCTTATTCTTGGTTGGTTATATTATTGGAAAAATAAAAAAGAAAAAAGGAATTCCGATTATGATTGCAATTGCAATAGGAATTGTATATTTTGGATCCGTAATTTCTAATTTTCTTATTTATCTTCCATATCATCAAAAAGAATGTAGAAAAGTCAATTCATGGGATAATTTTAAGGAGTGTTATATACAAAAAGCAAAAGATAAAGACGACCCAATGATATGTAGCGGAATTACTTACGGAGAAACGTATTTTATTGTCCCTCCTGGTAGATACAGGGGTCAATATGCTTTATTTGCGAGGTCTGAATGTTTTTATAAGATATCTGAATTGAAAAACAGCACTCAATATTGTAAATTTGTTGTTCATCCGTATAGAGAAAAATGTTACGGTCTTGATTTTACATCTATCCTCTTTTTTGAATAATTGTAAAGTATTGTGGCTTTTCACAACTCTCCCTCACTTCGTTCGGTCGGCAGAAAGTTTAAAATTAATTATTATGAGTTTTTTATCATTTATTTATATTGAAAGTGGTCCAATTGCGGCTTTATTAAGTTTAAAATAATATATAATATAATACGCGTTACGTGTTATGCGTTACGCGTTATGAGAAAAAAATATGAGTAAAATTTTAGGAATTGATTTGGGCACTACTAACAGTGCAATGGCTATTATTGAAGGCGGCCAGCCGAAAATTTTGGAAAATGCCGAAGGCAATCGGACTACGCCTTCAATTGTGGCGATTTCCAAAAATGGTGAAAGGTTAGTCGGGCAAACTGCCAAAAGACAGGCGGTGACTAATCCGGAGAATACGGTTTATGCGGTCAAACGTTTAATTGGCCGACATTTTGAGGACGACGAGGTTCAGCGCGATATTAAAATTTCGCCTTATAAAATAGTCAAAGCCAATGGCGGGGTTAAGATTAAAATGGCTGATAAAGAATATACGCCGCAGGAAATTTCCGCTATGATTTTATCCAAGCTCAAAGCTGATGCCGAGGCCAAATTGGGCGAAAAGATAACTGAAGCGATTATTACTGTGCCGGCTTATTTTAATGATTCGCAAAGGCAGGCGACTAAAGACGCTGGTAAAATTGCCGGACTGGAAGTTAAGCGCATTATTAACGAGCCGACGGCGGCGGCTTTGGCTTATGGTTTTGAAAAGAAAAAAGGCCAGCAAATCGCGGTTTATGATTTAGGCGGCGGCACTTTTGATATTTCCATTCTTGATGTAAGCGCTGACACCGTAGAAGTTAAGTCAACTAATGGCGATACGCATTTGGGCGGTGAGGATTTTGACCAGATAATTATCAATTGGATAATTACTGAATTTAAAAAGGATCAGGGCATTGATTTGTCCAAAGACACATTGGCTTTGCAAAGAATAAAAGAAGCCGCGGAAAAGGCCAAAATTGAGCTGTCCACAACCATGGAAACAGAAATTAACCAGCCTTTTATTACAACTGACGCTAGCGGCCCCAAGCATTTAGTAATGAAAATGTTGCGAGCAAAATTGGAAGAATTGGTTGGCGGTCTAGTTGAAAAAACTATTGGCCCTTGCCAGGCGGCTTTAAAAGACGCTGGCTTTACTGCCAAAGATATTGAAGAAGTATTGCTGGTCGGTGGTATGACCCGCATGCCTTTGGTGCAGCAAAAAGTCAAAGAATTTTTCGGCAAAGAGCCGAATTTAAATGTTAATCCTGATGAAGTAGTGGCGGTTGGCGCAGCAGTGCAGGCCGGCGTCCTGCAAGGCGATGTTAAGGATGTTTTACTATTAGATGTAACGCCTTTGACTTTAGGCATTGAAACTTTAGGCGGCGTGGCCACTCCTTTGATTGAGAGAAATACCACTATTCCGACTTCCAAGTCGCAGATATTTTCCACTGCGGCTGACAGCCAGACCAGCGTGGAAATCCATGTTTTGCAAGGCGAGCGGCCCATGGCGCAAGATAATAAGACTTTAGGCAGATTTATTTTGGACGGCATTCCGCAGGCGCCGCGCGGCGTGCCGCAAGTTGAAGTTAGCTTTGACATTGACGCTAATGGTATTTTAAATGTCAAAGCCAAAGATAAGGCGACAAATAAAGAGCAAAAAATAACCATCACTGCTTCTTCTGGCTTGTCTAAGGAAGAAGTGGAAAAAATGACAAAGGATGCAGAACTTCATGCCGAAGAAGATAAAAAGAAAAAAGAGCAGATTGAAATGAAAAATCAGGCTGACGCAATGGTATTTCAAACCGAAAAGTTAATCAAGGAATCAGGCGATAAAATGAAGCCGGAAGACCTTAAAGAATTGCAGGATAAAATTGAAGATTTGAAAAAAGCCAAAGACAGCGATAATTATGATAACATAAAAAAGCGGTTGGAAGAATTAAACCAGCTAATGCAAAGGAT
>Ga0210018_1001709_pt1 | contig 11309 bp, 7 predicted proteins | sample CryGeyCG2014_010_2_FD_183967 | JGI IMG/M metagenome (GOLD analysis project Ga0210018, IMG submission 183967) | Groundwater microbial communities from aquifer - Crystal Geyser CG09_land_8/20/14_0.10 (SPAdes) (version 2) | ecosystem: Environmental > Aquatic > Deep subsurface > Groundwater | place... | reverse complement strand
AACGGCTCGGCATTGGGCGACGGGATGGACTGGATAAGGCGGAGCATGACTTCGGTATCAGCCGCATCGGTAAAGTAATATTTGCCGTCAGAGGCTTGCATTTTTAGTTGGTGACATTTTGTCACCGACTCACTGCCTTCTTTCCGCAGTCGCTCGGCCAATTTATTCCAATATTTTCTCGGACTTGTGCTGTTGGTCAAAACTGCGACTACATCCACCACGGAAAAATACCAAAGCTCCTTTCTTTCATCCCAATGCCGGCGGATCTTCCGGCCTTCAAAAATTGCTAGTTTAGTTTTCATCTGTTTCATAATATTTATGTTTGTCATTCTTCAATAAGTTTACTATACCTCTTCCCGGTTCAAAAGCCTGAGGAACTATTCTAAAAACCACTCCCAGTCCGGCTCAAAAATCTCCTTAATATTGCTTTGGTTCATTTTGTAAACCCCGTCTTCTTCAACCGTCTGCCAGGTGCCTTGGTAGTAATGGTAAAGCGGTTAGTCCATTCTTCCAGATTGGTTTTTTCCAGGTATTTGCCGCTCAACAGCTTAAAACCGTCTTCCATGCGCCGGGCTTTAAAGTAAGTATAGAAAGCTTCGACCGCCGCTCATTCCCTGAACCAGATTAATGCTGGTTTGGACATAGTCGCTAAAAAAACCGGAGGCATGCCTGACGGCGGAAAAATTGCCTTTATTAATGGTGACTTCACCGGACAGATCGGTTCCCAGCGGGTAACCGGCGGCCAAAAGCGGTTCGTTAATCTGTAAAGTTTGCGGGCTGACCCAATGAAAGATTTTATCAGGGTGGGTTTCATTAAGATAAAGCAGGGCCAAGTCATTGTCTTTATTGGCGGTGATCCGGTAAGAGGTAGTAAAGTGGCCGTCAGGGAAAACAACTTTCGGGCTGGGCTCGTCGGCAATAACGTGGAAGTTGGTTAAGATTTGATTGTCAGATACAAAAAAGCCGGAGCCTTCGGACAGGCCGCCGACGACCCGCACCACTGACCGTTTCAAAGTCCGGCTGACCGCCCACTCGGAACAAAAAAACTTACTGTAGCCGCCATAATGCTCGACTAGCGATAAAAACCGGTATTCTATAAAGGCAAAATAAGTGAAAATTGATCCCCAAAAGATAGTTTTGAAAAAATTAGCGTACGATTTGAATGGCCAAATCAGCAGTTTAATTAAAAATATGGCCAAATAATAAGTTGAATAAGTCACCAGCTTGAGCGGAAACAAATAAATCGGAAACAAAAGACGCTTAATATAGGCAACAAACCTCAACTGCCAATTTTTAATTTTGACTTTGGCTTGGGTAATTATTTTTTCTGGGTTAAATTTTAGATTCATTAGTTTGTTTAAAGTATTTTAAGTTTTTGTTGTAAAAAAAACTACTCTGCTATGGACTGGTCATTTTAACCCAGAATTCAAATTCAGATTGGATTGCTGGAGGAGGGTTATTTATTTTATTTTCCAAACAGCTTTTTACCTTCGGTTTCGGCGGTATCCAGAATTTCTTCCCGGCGGCTTTTGCCACCAGTTAAACCGGGTTTCTTTTTAAAAATATGCAGCCACGTGCCGCTTTTTTCTCCCTGTTCGCTTTCAATCTCTCCGAATATCGGCGCTTGAGGATCGTCAATAAACACATCAATATCGCTGGTGGCTTTTCTGGCTTTTGGTTTTAAAATACTGCCGAATACCCCCCCCGAAACAGCTCCGGCCTGTTTGGCTTTTTTTAAAACGTTCTAACGTCTGCAACTTCTTCAGGTTTTAAAAAATGTTCCGGCATTTAATTTTCTGCTTTTTAAATTCTTTGATATTTTAGTGTTTTAATAAGTGCTTGACACTTGTTTGACAATATAGTCTACAATAATATTTAGGCTAAGCAGAAGTTTAGCTGTCGACGTCTCTTGAGGTTGTAAGTCGAGAAACTACAGCCTCTTTAAAGTCTTTCGGATTAAGTCCTACGCATTTTCTTTTTTGTTTTTGAAACATCTTTACAAAATCTTTTCCGAAATCGAAAAAAGTCATTAGTCTTAGTGATTTTGTAGATGGCCAAGGTTTTAAATAAATTACGCAGTCCAGATCATGTGAGAAGACTGCAAAATTTCCGGTATCTTCTTCAAATCCCAATTCAATTGCTACAATTTTTTCAATAATCGCTTTAATAAACATCATCTTTTTAGCCCTTCGTTGGCAAAATCTTCTTTTCCCTGTTTTGTCTGGTTCTGAAAAAATGTGCGCGAAATCTTCTTGACTGATTAATACCGGTATGCCTAATAAATCAAAACTTTGACTACAATAGACACGACAAAATTCTTTAAGATATTCGCTTTCAGTGTCCAAAATAATTACCTCAACGGTTTTTCTCATTTTTGTGATTCCAATTAAAAACGTTAAATTTCATTTCTGATAAAGAGGTAGAAACAGGAAGCTTGTTCTTTTTCAACTTTTTACATAAATAGCTAACTAGGAATTGTTTATATGATTTCTTTTTTTCATTGCTGACATACCCAATTAGGCCGGTAAAGAAATCCGACAACTGAATCAAAACATTTTCTGACGACGAATAGGATTGCAAATGTTGGATATTGCACTCGCTTTTATGTAACAAAACATAAGAATCCAGATAAGCTTTTAATGATCTGGCGCGGTTTTTGTCCCTGGTCGGCTTTCTGTCTAAGAAAATATAATAATGATTATTGTCTGCTAATTTTGCCCGAAGCATTAAATAATAAAATTTATAGAAAGCCAGTTCTTTATCGTTATCATGATAGACGTCGTACTCAACGGCGCTTTTATCAACAATTATGCAACGAAATTGAATATTTTTATTTTTAACAAAGTAGTTTATTAATTGTCTGTAAAAAGAATCAAATTTTTCTCCGGTTTTATTCCATTTTATTTCCTGAAAAAAATTATTGATCGTTTTTATTTCTTTTATCTCTTTAGATATTTTTTTTGCTTGTTCTCTTGGTACTAATATTGCCCCTATTACCATTTTGGAGGAATTTTCATTTTCAACCCGGCTTTCATCGCAATAAATATTAAACGTTGTTATAGTCATATCTATAATTCTCCTTTAAATGCTTTTGCCAAAATCGATTGTTTCAAATTTTTCATCTCCGCCGCCGTTTCCGCTTGCAGTTTTTGCATCTCCCTGACTTTTTCCGTCAATTTATCCAGTCTCGCCACGATTTTCTTTTGAGTTTCTAATAGAGGAAGAGGAATGTCAAGATTTTTTATATCTTTTAGATAAATACCTTGTTGTGCTGCCCCCCTGGATTTCTGTGACACTTTTTCTTGAATTGATGGTGATTTTAAACAATATGCTAAAAACTTTGAATCAAGTTCATCTTTTGGTTTTAAAACAGCTACACTTCTTTGGAGTGTAAATTTTGGTACATCCGGCGGCACAACCAAACAACGTCCAATTGAGCCAACGCACGTTAATAGAATATCCCCGGAAGAAACATTTGTTCTTTTGTTTTCTTCTTCAAAATCAGGAGATTTTTTGCCGGGTTGAAATTTTGAGGCATCAATTCTTTTTGGATTATACATATGGATTTTAAGGTAACTATCAGTTATTTGGATTGCTGCTGATTCTCGCATACTTATTTAATATCGATGCCTGAATTCCACCAGTTAAAAAATTTTGATAATAGTTTTTCTTTTTCTTTTTGATCTTCAACCAAATTTGCCATTGATAAAGTCTTTCCTAATTCTGCCAAACTTGCTCCAAATTGATAAATAATTAAATTGTCAATTACAATAAATCTGTCATGGCATTTTTCATTTCTTTTTGCCTCTACATTTCCATTGTATTGTTGCTTGAAAACTTTATAGTCAACACAAAAACTTTTGAATTTGTTGTTATTAGATTGTCTGGTAATTAATTTAAAACTGATTCCCTTTAAGAAATATGGTTCAATAATTGATAGAATTTCATCCGAAAGAAAATTGTCAACTACAATAATTTCCGATTTTGCCTTCTCAAGAATTGATCTTAAAAATTTTCTTCCGGTATATGGTTGTGAATCCTCAATAACTTTTTCTGTAATTAAATGAGTATTTTCTCCCAGATAATCTTCGTATAATTCAATCCATGGGGTCAGTTGATTGTTTTCCTGAACCGGGACAAAACCATCTCGAGTCGGTGTAGACCAAACAGTTCTTTTTGAAAGTTTTTCTGCTTTTCTCCCGTAAACATCATCTTTAAATAGTTTTGACTTTTCTTGGGCTTCCTGAAGAATTTGTTGCTTTTCATTAATTCTGGCAAGACCCTCTCCTATGAGTTTTTGGATTTTTTTCAAATTACTCAAGGTTGATGATATCGGTTTTTCGTCAGGATCAATAATATAGATATCCATTTCCTCAATCTTTTGTCCGATAAATTGGATCATATCTATCGCCCTGTTTCTTATTGTGCCAATACTAGTACTCCTTCTACCCCATCTTTGAAATTCAGAAAGTAGTCGTTTTAACTCAACTCCGTCATTGTGAGAAAAATCAGTAAAGATCGCTATTAATCGATTAATCTTATTAATTATTGATAAATCATTCGGATTTTTAACAAGTCTTTCAATATCAATAGAACCTAATAACTCTCTTGCCTCGGCTACATATTGAGATTTATTTTTTGCTTTCATTTTTGATTTTCCACAATTTTAATTTCTTCCGGTGTTAATCCGTAAAGTTTATAAACCATTTGATCAATTTTGGTTTCTAATAATTTTTGCTCCTGCGGCGGATTTTTCGGATCGTAATTTTCCGCTGACGTAATTTCCAAAATCTTATCCACAATTTCAACAAATGGTTTTTGTTCATCCTCATTAATTTTTTTAATCGGAATTTCAGATAAAGGTTTTTGATAAAGTTCAAGTGTTTCACCTTTTCTCTTACCGCGATGATAAAGCCAAAGATAATAAAGTTTTGAATTAAGGAGGGCTAATAAGTATTTTAAAAATACCTTTTTATCTTTTTGTGTTACAAAATAGACATCTGCACTTGCATACCAGGGGATTTCGTTATATCCAAAAGTGTTTCTTGGGCTACGTTGGGGTGCGATAATTTTTGACCCTTCAAAATTAATTGCCGTTTTGGGCAAAGACATTACATCCCAGCGGCCTCGTTTTAATGATCCTTTCAACGAATTGTCTTTTCTTGCCTTAAGTCTTTTCTCAAATCTTTTTAAATAAGAAAATATATTAGGTATTTCATCCAATGAGTAAGTAGCTTTTTCATAATGATAAATTACTCTTTTATTGTTTTTAATGTTTGTAAAATATCTGGCAATATCTGAATTTTTAAACAAAGGCTTAAAAAGAATTTTTTCCAAATTATTTAAATAAGAAAAAATGTTTTTGATTTTTTTATTTTGAAGTATGAATATATCGTCAGCCGCAGTGTAAAGTCCTGTATTTACATTGCAAATATTGCTAAGTAAATGACCATACTGTTTAATCTTATTTAAAAGTTTAGTTGTAGGATCTTCATTATCTGATAGTCCGCTTAGCCGAATATACCATTCGTCTCCATCATATAAATCTTTTTGGGCAACTTCATCGTAGTTTGTTTTTTCATCGTTGCCGCTTATTATGTTTAATAACAATTCAGGCTTAGCAGTTCCCAGTCGTTGAGTAATACAGGTTTTAGCAATCGAGTTTTCATCAACTTCTTTTTTTAATATCGTTACGATATTGTGTTGACCTAGGGCTGATTCGAAAATTTTCAATTCGTTAAAATTGACAAGATTTTTTATAGCAGTTCGTTCCTTAAAATCCTTTCTTAATTTTTTTGCCCCTGTTGCAGTTAAATAATAATTTGTAGTGATAAAAGCAATACTGACATTTTGTTTCCCTAGATTTAAAGCAAGATGAAAAAAGAAATAAAAATAATCCATCTTGCCTAAATAAAAATTGCCTAAGTGATATTTTTTTACTTCTTGAAATATTTCCTTATGCCCTTTTTCTCCGATGTAGGGAGGGTTCGCTATTACGACATTAAATCCTTTTTCTTTTTCATCATCATTTTGAAATACTTCGGAAAAGTAAATCTCATAATCGAAAATTTTATTATTTTCAGTTATTTCGGAAATTAATCTATCGATTTGATCTTTATATTCTCTTTTTTTAGATACATTGGTTTCATTAAATAGCTTTTCTTTTAATTGTTCTATTTGTTTCAAATTAAAATCGATAAACATGTTTTGCTTATCAACGTTTAATAACGAATTTCCCTGAACAATTTTGTAATCTAAGTTTGGCAAGGGCTTGATGTTTTTAATATCTTCCTCATCAACAATTAAAGATAACCACAGCCTTAACTTGGCAATTTCTACTGCCCCTAAGTCAATATCCACGCCATACAAAGATTTTTCAATCGCCTGGCGTTTAAAGTTGTAAAGGCTTCTGTTTTGTTTATTTTTCAGGTGGTTGGTTAAAGCATTTCTGGCTTTGACAATCTCGCTCATCATGCCGACCAAAAATGCTCCGGAACCAACTGCAGGATCGCAAACCCGGATGTCTGTCAACTTATCATCAATTTCTTGGGCATTTTTGATTATATCTTTTGGCAATTTAAATGCTTCTTCGGTTTTTTCTTTTTCAGCCAGATTTTTGTCGTGTTCGACAGTAGTTTCACCAAATTTTATCAATATCTCTATATCCTTTTGCTCGACTTTATCTTTTAATTCTGTGGCCAAGTAATTAATCAAGCTTTGTTGGCACATGTAATGAACAATTTCCCTGGGAGTGTAATAAGTGCCTTTGGATTTGCGGTCTTTGACTTCGAGCAGATTTTCAAACACTTTACCCAGCATTTCCGGATCGATGGCCACTTCTTTTTCCAACGGTTCGTCTTCTTTAACAGTAAAATTATAGCGATCAAAAATGTCCAAAATGCCGTCACCGGTATCCCCTTCTTTGGTGGGATTATTATTTGAAAAAAGAGTGTTGGATAACAAAATATCCATTTCTGTCCAATCATAGTCATTGATAGGATCGAATAAACCGCCATTTAAAAATGGGATTTTACATTTAAACAGACTGAAATAATGTTTATCGTATGATCGATCATTTCTTAAAGCCTCATAAAATAAAGGCTCAAGAACATCATTAAAAAAGTTTTTGTAAGGACCATGATTACCCTCAAAAAGCTCACGCAGGAATTTCTTCGAACCTGTCCCCCAATCTTTATCCCTGTCTACTCCAAACCAACCTTTTTTCTGTAAAAAGTAGAGAAAGACAATTTGGCCAAGTAATTTTTTTGCAAAATCAACGGTGTCTATCTTTTTAACAGTAAAATCCTGTTTGATTTTTTTGTCCTGTTCCAGTAATTTATCCAATGACTCTTTTAATTGGTTAAATAACCCACGGTATTTGGCAAAAAACTCTTTGGTAACTTTTTCAACATTAAAAGCCTCTTCAAACTCGGATAAAAGTGGCGGCTGGTCGTTAGTTAAGATCGGCAAAAATTGTTTCTTAGCCGTATAGGAGTTTTCGTTTTTACCAACTAAAAAAGAAAATCGTTTGGCCGGAGTTAATTTGGTTTTGGCTTTAAGCCTGCCCATATCCGATTTTTCCAGCTGATACTCCATTTTGACCAGCGAAAACCGCCAGTCGTCGGTTTGAGGCGGCACAAAAGCCACCAGGGCGGCATCTTTTTCGTTTCGGTCTTTGAGGTGTTCGGCGACAAAATTTCTTAATGTGGTCCGGGCATAATCCAAAGAAAAAGCTTTTTCCAAGTAAACTATCAGAATGTCGATGGTTTTATCTTTCGGGTCAGTGTAGGTGCCTAAACGTTCATAGGTTTTAATTGCTTTGGTAGTTTTTTTGAATTTATCCTTGATATGCCCGCGGAAATGAACGGCCTTGGATTCATCGAATTTTTTAACTAAATTTCTGATGAAGTTTAAAAAAACGGCTTTGTCAAATCCGTTTTCAAAAGTGTCAATAACTAGGTTTTTAGCGCTTTGGCTATCCATATTAAGACTTAACTAAGTATTCAGATAAAATCACTTCTCTGGGACCGGTAGTTTGCGCTGACGAAGTTATTGGTGCCGCTTTGAAAAATTCTGCCGGGATGTTTGTTTGTAAAATCGCCAAAAGCTTGAGCGGATTAAAAGGCGGGGTAAAGTTTTGATTAACCACTTTTAAAGTTCGCTTGGCCGTAGGTTTGGGTAAAGCACCGTCTTGGAGTAATTTAATCACGGTCTTTAAATATTTTTCCTGATCTTCGGTATAGCCTTTGAAATGTTGGACTTCATTGGTCTTTAAGATTTTTAACAGTTGTACACTATTGTCTCTGCCCCTTTGTGGTTTTAAGTCCTGCAGTTCTTCAGTGGTGGCGAAAGTAAAAGTTTCTTTATTGGCAGTTAATAAATCATAAAAGTTTTCCCCGACCGGCTGGCGTTTGACGGTTTTTTCCGCTTCGAGAATTTTGGCGGCAGCAATAAAATCCAGCTCTTGGGAAATTTGTGTGTGATTAACAAGATAAAATTTTTGCAATTTACCTTTCCGAAAATAATTAATCAGATGATTTGGTTTGGCTGAATAAATTTTAGCGGTGCGGGCTTTTTTAGGTAAGAGTTTAACTTTTTCAAATAAGTCAGGGTTCTTTTCCCGCAGATCACGGATAACTTTTAAGTATTTTAGTTCGCTTTCTTCGGTTTCATCTTCACCGGTAATAGTTTTTCTAGAGCTTAAGCGGGAAAATAATTCGACTGATTTAATTTCTTCGCCGTCGGTCAATAAGCGGGCGTCGTTACCCAAAAGCTCGATAAAGGCTTCGATTTTGGCTTCGGCCGCTTCTTTAAGTTTAATTTGGTCATTGGACTGCTGGGTAGGGAAAAAGTTAAAGGTGTAAATTTTATCGTAAGTGGTATCGACGCGGTTAATCCGGCCGGTGCGTTGCATTAAACGGGTTGGATTCCAGGGCAAATCGTAGTTAATTACTACGTTTGAGCGATGCAGATTGACGCCTTCGGATAAAACCTCGGTGCTGATTAAAATCCGAAAGTCGTCTTTGGGAAAATAGGCTCGGGCGTCAAAGTTTTCAATGACTTTTTCTCTTATACTTGCTCCGGAAGTACCATGAAAAGCTAAAACTTGGTCAGGAAATTTTTGCGAGATGTTCTTGTGGAGATACTCGGCGGTTTCCCTGGATTCAGTAAAGATTATCAACTTGTTTTCCTGAAGAATTTTCTTGTTGGTTAAGGCGTCTATAAAAGTTAAGAGTTTGGGATCACGATCAACTGCCTGCCAAAGTTTTATAATCTTTTTCAAGATATCTAAATCGTTGGTTAAATAAGTTTTAAGATCTTTGCTAAAATCTTTGGCAGGATAGCGTTTAGCTTTATCTTCATCGATCATTTGCTGAATTGCCGCGTCGTTGTCGTTTTCCAATAATTCAAAAATTTTGGCCGAATGTTTTTTACTGACATAAACATTGCCTTTGTTAAATTCTTTTAAAAACTGTTCGTAAGAGTGGGTAAAGCGGTTTAAGGATTTTTTGAAAGCGTAGAAACTGCTTTCCAAACGTTTGACCAAGAGAATTTTCATAAATCTGGCCAGGTTGTATTGGCCCTGCAGTTCGCTTTTGGGCAAGTCGCCGGTGTAATAAATCAACGGACTATACCGGGCATAAGTAAATTTTTGGGTGATTAGTTCGATGGTTTGATTGAAAACTTCGTTCTCGGTCTGGTTTAGCTGATAAAATAGCGGCTGTGGGTCGGCTACTTCGGGAAATTTTAAGCCTTGATTTTTAATATCATCGCTAAAATAATTAATAATCTCTGTTCTGGTACGGCGAACCATTAAGTATTTGAGGACTTTTTCGCGAATTTCTTTGGCATTGGCTTTAACCACTTGTAGATACTGATCTTTGTCATGCTGACGATCCAGACCTTTGAGTTTTTTAATCAGTCCGGCGAAAAACTCTTCCAAATTGGGCAAATTGGGAATAGTACTTTTTTTGCCTGGTTGGAACAGCTTGACTTGACTTAAAATATCTTTGGGTGAGTTGTTGTAAGGTGTAGCGGTAACTAAAATGACTCTTTTACCTTGGCAGATTTGAGCCAGCTTTTCATAGGTGGGGTTATCTTCAGTGCGGAAATGATGGGCTTCGTCAATAAAAATGTTGGTAAATTTATCTGTGCCCTGTTTAACTAAACGGTCAAGTTTACCAACCGATTCAAACTCATAACCTTTGACGCCAAAGTCGGTAAAGACAACTGGCCATGACCCCGGATTATTTTTGTCCAACAGCACCGGCGAAGCAATCACCAGATTGCGGCCGTCAAGCTGATTGGCCAGCATAGCGGCGATGTAGGTTTTTCCCAAGCCGACGACGTCGGAGATAAAAACACCGCCGTATTCCTGAAGAATTTTTTTGGCGTTTAAGACCGCTTGTTCTTGATAGGCTAATTTTTTAAATTTGGTCGGAGTTAGAGAGTATAAAACTTCATCAGTCTGGCTTAACTGATCTTTGAAGTATTCGTAAAGAAATTTTAAGTAAAGCTGGTAAGGAGTAATGGTGTTATTGAGCCAAGTTCGGGTATTGACAGTTTCAATGTATTTATCCGATACGTCCACGGCGTTCGCCCAGAGCTGGTTAAATTTTTCCAGGGCGAATTTATGGTCGGCGGCGGTTTTTAACTCCACATTAAACTCAAGATTGTCAACGAGGCCTTTTTGCGAAAAATTGCTGGAGCCGGTGATTACCCGGCCAACATCGCGATCACCTTCTTTAAAAGTAAAAATATAAAGCTTGGCATGGATGTTGGCGGTAGGATAAGCCTTAATTTGCAGTTTGCCGGATTTAATCCAGTCGATAAACTTTTGCACCCCGATTTCTAAAGTCTGATTGTCATCGGAACTTTCCATTTCGGCAGTAATTTGATCGGAAAATTCATTCTTGGCTTCAGCGTGGGAAAAAGACAATGATAATTGTTCTTCGGCAGTTTTTAAATTAGTAACTGTGTCTTGACCGGTGCCGATGCCAATTAATATACGGATTTTTTCGGTTTTCTCTAAAACCGGGTAAAGCTGGTAGAACCCGCTGGTATAAAAATAGCCGACTAAACTATCAAAAAACTTGGCGTCTTTAATTAAAACTTTAAACCGGTTTAAGAGGTTAGCTTCGGATTCATTGGTAATGAAAGTTAAATCGGTTGATGGCATAAGGATATTTTAACACCAAAGACCTGTTTTTATGCTACTATTTAGTCAGGAGGTCGATTTCTATGTTTTCCATAATTTTAGGCGGGATAATCGGGGGTGCCCAGCTGGGAAAATGGGGATTGACAGGATT
>Ga0210018_1001707_pt1 | contig 11310 bp, 12 predicted proteins | sample CryGeyCG2014_010_2_FD_183967 | JGI IMG/M metagenome (GOLD analysis project Ga0210018, IMG submission 183967) | Groundwater microbial communities from aquifer - Crystal Geyser CG09_land_8/20/14_0.10 (SPAdes) (version 2) | ecosystem: Environmental > Aquatic > Deep subsurface > Groundwater | place... | reverse complement strand
CTTAATGGCTCTAAAACAAATTCTTTGTCGCATCTATAAAGCCGGGTTTTCAAGGGCATCGGAGGCTCAATGCTCCACACTTCAATCTGCGGCTGCCCTTCTGTCTCGCTTATATTTCCTGCAAACAAAGCTATTCCATTTTCAGGAGCTTTTTTAATAAGCCCGATATGCCTTGTTAATCTTTCCAAAGCATCTAAAACATTTTTTCTATTATTCTTGCTTTTAATATTCATAGCAGTTGATTTTTCTTGGTCTAACTGCTTTGCCACATTAATTAAGTTATATCCCGCAGGAGCATACACGCTGATAAGTTCAGTATGCCTTCCTTTGTATTTCCCAAGCTCTTGAACAAATTCCTCTAATTCGTATCTTTTTTCTTCTTCCATCGTAAGACACCTATGGTTTCTTGACGTTCAACTTCCTTTTAAAGGAGAAGTCACCTTCCTTGAATGCTAGTTCAACTTCCCTTAACTGAAGTTATATAAAATACTAAAGAAAAAGCATTTATAAAACTTGACAAAACATTACTTAGAAGAGTCTACAAAAAATTCTGTTATATCTTGATATCTAAAAGGGCGCGTTATCACGCCGCTTTCGTCTTCTGTAGTTAGATAATAAACCTGCCTATTATTACTCTCTGCTATCATTTTCCCGACAAAAAGAAGGTCTGGCTCATGAGCCTCTTTAACTGCTACTAATTTTCCATCATAAGGTCTTAAATCTTTCACCCGTTTCTCTAAATCAGGATTTACATCAATTCTTTGAAAAGTTATTAAAATAATGCCCTCTGGGCAGGGTTCTAACTAATCCAATCGCTTATCTTTTCTCCAAACATTTTCTTTGGAGGCGGCTTTTCTCTATAATCTGGCTTATAAAAGAAAATTATTTCTGCATTCTTTCCGCATCTAGGGCATTTAATGAATTTTTTACCAAAATAATTTTGTATAATTTCCTGCTTGTCTTTCGGAATGCTCTTTTTTTCATATTTTCTTTTAGAGTAGATTCCATAATGCCTTACAACTTGAAATCCTTTAGGAGGGATATGCTTCACTAACCTCCCTATAAAAGAGTCAATACTAAAAATTTCATTTCTACCTCTGCAATCTATAGTTACTTCTTTAGTATTATAGTCTATAATTCTTCTATTGGATATGGCTGGATGTCTGATATATCTCGCAATGTACCCTGCTAGCTCTTTCTTCTTCATCTTGCCTTTTATTCTTCTGATGTCAAACCCATCTTTATACTGGCAATAAACAGATTCAAGGGTTATCTGCTCTTCAAAGCTAATGCCTATATGCTTGCTTATTATTTTCAAAGAATATTGTTTCCACTTAATTCTCATTATTTTATAAGGGAGATAATAAACACGCTTCCAGAATCTATTTTTTGTAATGCCTCCCTCTGTACATATTGAATGAAAGTGGACATTCCATTTAATGTCTTTGCCAAAAGTATGCCCTGCTTCAATCATTCCAGGAGTTATTTTTTGTTTTGCACTCTGGCTCATTGTTTCCTGCAAAACTCTGAATGTTGCCTTATATAACTCGCTTATACAATCCCAGTTTCCTTCTATTAAATTCCAAATATCTCTTGGCAAAGTAAATACAATGTGGCTATAATCAACATCATGCATTCTTTCAGATATTTTTTCAACCCATATTTTCATGTACTTATTACCACACCTTGGGCATATTCTGCTGTTGCAGCTGAAATGAACAGTATAATCTTCCTTGCAATTATCACAATGAACAACCATAAAGCCTTGGCTAGGGTCATTACAAAGGAGCATAGAATCTACCTCTTTTATCTGGTAATCTTTCAATTCTGCCCTATGGAAAAGTTTATATTTCTTCCAATTGCTATTATCTATAAGAATATTCCTAACGGAATATTTAGGGTAGTTTGCATACATCAACTACCCTTTTTTCTATAAGAAATACTTTTTGGTATAATTTACCTTAAATTAAAATATTATCAATCAAATTTCATTAGCCTTGCATTATACTTATATCAAAGGACGCTCTTAATTCCTCAGCTTTGCGCCTTGGATAGATAGGAAATGACAAAAAATGAGGAAAAATTAAAGTCATTTACTATAATTAAGAATTATGTTTAAAAATAGAAACCGAAAGATTTATTTCTTTGCTACAGGCAAACCATACATTATATGATAATTTCGAAGATTATTCCCACCTAAAGAATAATTGCAATTGATAATTGCTTCAATACTCTGCTCTACCAATTTTTTCTTAAAATCAAAATCACGAAAAAGCTCATAAGTAGAATCTTCATTTGTCATTCCAAATGTAATACCCATATCTCTACGTCCTGTATCAATCACTCTAACTTGATATCCTACGCAGGCTTCATATTCTGCTTGAGAACCTGAAAAAAATCTCACTTTTGTTAATTCAGCATCAAGTTTTGATTCTTCTCTTTGCAGCTCTTCTTGAGGTAGTCTCGCTTTTTGAGCTTCTGGTCTTTCTTTGAAAATATCAAATATTCCCATTGTAATCTTCTCCTCTTATTGGTTATAAGTTTATCTTTATAAATTTTTCGTTTTCTTGACCACTTTTAGATTGATATTGATAACGCTCGAATTCTGAACTCAGAATTCTTCGAGTTTTGCCTCGCTGTGCTCTCCTCCTTTTAGTCGCCAGAGGCATAACGGGAATTTTTTAATGTGTGGCTTCTGATATTAAGAGTTAATGAGAACCAAACATATGTACAAAAAAGAATTTCAACAGAGCCCTAGAAATCAACTAACCTTTTTCCCTCTGTCTTTTTTACTTTTTAACACTTTTCCTCATCTCTAAATAAAAATTCTTAAAAAAGAAAATGCTTGCAGGGACAGTTATTATTGCTGCTGCTTTAGTAAAAATAAAGCTTAGTATTTCTTTTAAAACTAAAACAAGAACAGCTGCAGATAGATTTGTAAATTCTAATATCCCATAAAGAATGTTTAACACAAAACCAATAATCATCGAAGGAATTGCAAAAACCCCGGAAATTCCAGCTGCAATCAAGCCAATTAATAAAGAATAGCCAAGAACTTTCCACCAGTTTCCCTTAACAATAAACTTGCTCCTTTTCATCGCTTCAGTTACTCCTGTATTTTCCCTAATCAAAACATAAGGAGAAAAAAGCCAGGAAATTCCAAAATAAATAGCAAAAATAATTGCTAAAATAAAAAGCCCTATGCTTAACAAAACTAAGACAACTTTAAGCGCAAGGCTTAAAAATGTCCAGATAACAACATCCACAATAATAGATAAAATTGCAGGCACAAAAAACAAAAAGATAATTAAAAAAATCAAAATTCCTAAGCCTAAAAATTTCCAGAAATAATGAACTCCGCCTTTTGCAGCTTGCCTGAAACTCATTTTTCCTTTTTCATTATAAAAAGAAGCATAATAAATAGGAGGGTACAAAAAAAGAGCCGAAATTATGCTTATAACAAGAAAGACAACCGAAATAGACATAATAAATATTACAAAAGCACCGATTATTTGCCCAAATCCAGCTGAATCTCTTGAATTGCTTATCGCGCTTCCAGTCAGGCTAGTTGGATTGTTTATACTAGCAGTTAAATTTGAGAGTAAAGCTAAATTTTCCATCGCAGGCAATTTTAAAGAAGATAATATAATAAAAATAAGGACCAAAGCGAGTATTCCAAAAATAATAAAAGGCAGAATATTGAACCACCAGTATGCCTTGAGAACAAGTTTAAAATTTTTCTTATAATCCTTCCAGGTTGCGCTAAAAACTTCTCCTAAACCCATTTCAAAAGCTTGCCTCTTTTTATTATTTAATAAAGGAAAAGGAGTATTTAAAACTTGTGCAAATATATGCTAAAAAATATAGTTTGAACTATACACTATCTTTAAAATTAGTTTTTCTTTAAAATTAAACATGGGAAATGATTATGTGAACAGAGATGAAGTGCTTGAAGAATTTGCATCTTCTCTTAAAGCTGAAGGATTAAAACCAAAAACAATAGAAGGGTATTCAAGTGACTTAAGAAAAACTTTACCTGAATTAACATACCCCGATTATGACGCACTAGCCAGAACACTCGAAGCAAGTCTAGAACAAATGGCTAGCCAAGAGAGTGCTAAAACAAGCACAATAAATAGAGCAATTGCTTCTGTAAGCAAGCTCGTTAATATGCTGAATCAAACACAAAGATTTCAAGGAGGAATTACCTTCCCATACACTCCCCCAATAAAGCGAGAACCTCGCACTGCAATTTCACAAGAAAATTTTCAAAAAATTATAAAGAGAATTCCTTCTGAGAACTATCTGTACGCAAGAGACAGGTTAACTTGCTATCTCATATATCACCTTGGGCTAAGAGAATCAGAAGTTGCTAAATTAGATGTTAGAAACCTTGAAGTAGAAGCTGGAAAAACTTTTGTATGGGCCGGCTCAAGAGAACAAAAAAGAAAATTAGAAATTGACGAAGAAACAGCGACAGAGCTTGAAAATTATAGAACACTCTATTCCAAAGCTGCTGAAAAAAAAGGACTTCCGCCTCTAGAAAAAGGCAGTTTACTTAGAAATAGATCCGGCAGAAGGATAGATGTACGTTCTATTCGTAGAAACATCACAGAGTGGATGAGCGAAGCAGGAGTAAATGCTACTTTACTCGACCTCAGGTATGGTTATGCAAAAACGCAGCTTAACAGAACAGATAAGGAAGTAAAACCAAAAGATTTAGCTACACAAATGGGCGCAGGCAAAAATTTTGCATACACCCTGAGAAAACTGCTTAGATAATAATTTAAAAACTTCTTTTTCTTCATTCTTTCATGCAATACTCGCCAAAACCTCTTTTCAAAGAAAGAATTGAAGCTTTGCTTGAAAACAAGCAAGATAATGAGAAATTCTGGCAATTTTCAGAAATACCTTTGCCAAAAACAATTAGATGCAATACTTTAAAAATTTCTCCAGAAGAGCTGAAAAAAAGGCTTGAAGAAAAAGGCTGGCAAGTGAAACAACCTTTTTCAAGTTACCCAGAAATTATACTTATAGAAAGCAATTTGCAGCCAGGCGAGCTTGGAAAAACAAGAGAGCATCTGCTTGGTTATTATTATGTTCAAGAAATTTCTTCAATGATGTCCATGTTAGCTTTACAGCCAAAACAAGAAGATATTTTGTTAGATCTATGCGCAAGTCCTGGTTCAAAAACAACCCAGGCATCTGCTTTAATGCAGAACAAAGGAACAATTATTGCAAATGACAAAGATATTGCAAGAATTTCAATACTTAGCGCAAATTTAGAAAAAGTTGGAGCAAGTAATGTAATTGTGACAAGACATGATGCAGTTCAGTTATGCGAGAAACTTAAAAAACTAGGTTTTAAAGCAGACAAAATCCTTGCAGATGTGCCTTGCTCTGGCGAAGGTAATCTAAGAAGCTCTCCAAAAACTCTTTTAACCTGGAATCTAAAAGTTGTTCAGAGATTATCGAGAATACAGAGAAAAATTGCAGAATCTGCAATTTCATTATTAAAAGAGGGCGGAGAATTATTATACTCAACCTGCACTCATTCCCCTGAAGAAAACGAGCTTAATATACAATATCTGCTTGAAAACTATAATCTAAAAATAGAAAAAATAGAACTGCCATTGAAATGCAGAGAAGGAATAACAAAATGGCAAAATCAAAAACTTTCACCAGAATTAAAAAAAGCAGTAAGAATTTATCCGCAAGACAACAACACAGAAGGATTTTTCCTTTGCAAAATGAGGAAGGTGGGGGAAGGAGAAAAATGAGAATAAGTTTATATAGTTTAAAAAATGAATAATCTCATGTTACAAAAATTGATGAAAGCTGCGCAAGCTGAAGACTGGGAACTTGTAGATAAAACAATCCCCAAAGCATGTAAAGACCAAGAAATCGTAGAGTGGGCTTTTGAGCGCGGCTTAGAAAATCCTAATAAGAATATACGAGATTTAGCAGCAAGCATACTAGAAAAAGCAAAAATAGCAACAGACAAATTTCAGGGCATGAGAGAAAAACTGCATAGAATAATGGTTCATGATAAACATCCTTATGCAAGATACAGGTCTGCTTTTGCTCTTGCGGCACACGGAGCAGGAAATTACAGAGAAGATACTATCGCGACACTAAAAAAAGCTGAGAAAGATGAAGATGTCTCAAGTATTGCTTCAAGTTATTTAAAAAGAATATATTCTGAATAAAATGCAAATAATTCACTCAACAGAAAAGAAAAAAATAACTGAACAATTAGAAAGCCAGTTTGGAATAAACAAACTGCCTTATCTTCTTCTTAGATTTGGAAAAGAGAAAATTCGCGCGTTCAGTGGAAGTTTATCCTCGCAAGAGCTGAGCATTTTAGATAAAAATCTAAGAATCGAGAGCGCGGGATTGTATTTTGCAAAACAGCAAAATGACGGCTTAAGGCCAAGTTTAGATGCCCTGCATTTTCTAAAAGAGCGAATAACAAAAAACATTCTTGAATTAAGCGATGAACATGCAGAATACTGGTTTAAAGGACAAGACTTGCTGATTAAATCAGACAGCAATTTCAAAATTTTAAAAAATCGCGGAGATTTTATTGGGTGCGGCAAATCAACAGGCGAAAAAATAACAAATTTTATGCCGAAAGAGAGAAGGGTTAAGAATTAGAAAGTTAAAGATTAAACCCTTGGAATATAACTTAATATAGTTTTCTCAAACAATTTCAATATCGATTCAATTGAGTTCTGAATCTCTTCTGCAAATCTCCTACAACCTCTGCTATGCCAATAAATACACGGATCACGTAAAAATATCGCCACACCTGCTGGTTTTTTTTCAAGTTCTGCTTTTTCACGGGTAGATTTCCTCGATTCTTCCAAATAAAAGACAGGATATGTTGACAACCACAATTCTTTAGGTTTCTTGCTATATTTTTGAGAAGTAAAAGCTTTATAGTGCCTTAAACCTTTCCCAGAATCTAAAGAGTTAACAATACCTTTCCTATCCTCGTCCCCAATATAGCTTAATAAATCCATTAGATATAATCCAGAGTCTCTTCCGTTTTGTTTCATATTTAAAAAGTCTGAAGCAGCAGGACCATAATAAAGATTTTTATTAATAAAATCATACCACACCCAAGGAATTTTATTAGATCTTAAATCTGTTTCCATAATTGCGTTCGCTGCAACACTCGCACTAAGACCCCTAAACTTCTTAATTAGATTTTCTAAAGGCACAAGTTCACATTTTTTCCACTCTTCTAGAGCCCGATTCGCAGACGAATTTGCTTCAGCTCTCGCACGAATTACATCTTCTCTTGTTCTAACATTTCTGGCGTGTGTTAAAACCTGCCCTATAAGTTCCATAACTGAAGAAAAAGAGGTCTCTAATTCAGTTGCCCTCTTATCTCTTTGCCGCAAAGATTCATATTCTTGTCTATTTACACTAATCTTATCTTTTTTCCCAAATCCAAATACCATCAAAATACTTCTATTTTTTTCTTATTAAACATTTATATACTCTGAAAAATACCTTTTGGGATGGAAAAAACAGAACTTGAGAACTTCAGAATTAAAAATTCTGATAGTGCTCGAAAATCAGAAGATTTTCGACATTATAGAAAAGCAGGCAAAATAGCGGCAGAAGTTGTGAAATTTGCAAGACAGCTTGTAAAGCCAAGCATGGCTTTGTTAGACATAGCAGAAAAAATAGAAGCTAAAATTGAAGAGCTTGGAGGAAAATGCGCGTTTCCAGTTAATCTTGCTATAAACGAAATAGCAGCCCACTCCACTCCATCTTCAGACAGCGAAGAAGAAGCACAAGGACTTTTGAAAGTTGATATTGGAGTCCATGTAAATGGAGCGATAGCAGACACTGCTTTTTCTCTTGACTTGAGCGAGAAAAGAGAGTATAAAAAGCTAATAGAAGCAAGTGAAAAAGCTTTGGACATTGCAACAGGAAAAATAAAAAAAGGCATAACTCTAAGTGAAATTGGCTCTGCGATACAAGGTACAATAATTGAATTTGGATTTTCTCCTATAAGAAATTTATCAGGACATCAACTCGGTGAATATTTAGTTCATGCAGGCATTGCAATTCCAAATTGCGAAAATAACACTCTCACAAAAATAGGAGAAGGAGCATATGCAATAGAGCCTTTTGCAACAACAGGAGCAGGAATTGTTTATGATGGCGGAAAAAGCGGAATTTACAGGCTAGAAAAAGAAGCTGGAGTCAGAGATGCAGGGGCAAGAAAAATTTATCAGTTTATTTTAGATGAATATAAAACACTTCCTTTTTGTGAAAGATGGCTCACAAAAAAGTTTGGAAGCAGAGCAAGAATCGCTTTAATATTTTTAGAAAAAGCAGGAATTTTGCATCATTACGCTCAATTAATTGAAAAGTCACATGCGCCTGTTTCACAAACGGAGCATACAATCCTCCTCACAAAAGATAAAGTTGAAGTGACGACAAGATAAATTTAAAAATCCCAGCCTTCTTCTGCAATTCTCGCCAACTCAGACTCAGGAAGTTCTATATCTTCGTCTATGTCACTTAAAGATATACGGCTTTCCTGCAATCCTGCTCCAGTGTCTCTTGAAGCTAACTCTTGTTTAGCTCTAAAAAAATCATTTGGTGACTTCATCACACCAAAAATAGTTTCAATTTCTACTGCATCATAATTTCTATAATTTCTTACAAGAAGTATCTTTTTTCCCTTTGGAGGTTTGTATACAACTTGATGATAAAATTTTTCAGTTCCACCATCAACTAAATCATAAGCCCATAACTCAACTACCCCTCCGTTACTTAATATCTTTGTGTCACTTACACCTGGCCTTGCTCCTTTTTTTCTTTCCATTTCTGGCTAAAAGATTTATTCAAAACAAAAAGAACTGAACTTTAAAAAGATTTGTATAAAACTTTCTCTCGTTAAGAAGACAAACAATCAAACAAAGTCTTTCTGTTGGCAAAATACTCTGTTTTAGAGTATCTTTCATCAGGCCCAATATCAACTGCTCCTAGGAGTTTTCCTCGAGGCAGCTTAACTCTTATTACACTAACTGAAATTGGAGTTTTTGCCATAGCTTCTTTTTGCTGTTCAGATAATCTTCCACCCCCGAACTTAACCTCAACCAAGTTTAAATCAGACAGCCCTCTTGGGCGGCCTGGAAGATAGACTCCTCCTTTGCCTCTTTTAAATCCTGCTAAAGATGCTGCAAGATAATCAAATATAAACATAGAGTTATGCTTTCCGCCAGGTGTTGAAATTCTTTTAATTTCAGGAATAAGCTCTTTTTCAATTTCTAATGGAATTCTATAACACCCACATTTAAAAGTTAATTGGTTTTCACATAAATCCTTATGAACCTCTTCTAAACCAAGATAAGCTATGCCATGATTGTATGCCAAACGCTCAAAAGCCAATTCTCCAACATTTCCAGCAAACAAATTTCCTAATACGAGTTTTGCCATAAATCAAGCTCTTTTATTAATTTATAAAAATTTATGTATTAAAGAATAACTTTAAATTCAACAACCATCAAAAACCCTTGAGTCAGGAGACAAAAGAAAAATATGGTCATCTTTGCTTCTTAGCCCTCTGTATATTCTCTGCAGGAATTCCCGCTTTGCTTTGTCTACATAAAAACTATTGTAGTATTGCGGTTTGGTTTTCTTGAAAATCCTCCAAAAAAGAGAGCTTATGTTGGGATAAGGATATTTTGTCAAAATTATGCTGTTGCATACTTCCCCAGGAAAGTCAACTCCGCGGTTGCATTTTGTTGAGTACAAAACCTCGAGTTTTCCTTGCTTGAATTTATTTAACTGCTCTCCAACATCTTCTTTTTTCTGAAGCTCCATAAATTTTTCTCTGCTTATCACGCTTAAATTGTACTCTTCAGCTTCTTGTTCTGTTGGCAGATCCTTAAATGCATTAACGTGAACTAATGCTGGCTTTACAGCCTGCTCTATGCATTTTGACAACGCAAGCAAGTATTGTTCTCTTGTGAACTTTCCTTTTCTAAAATTTTCATATTTGCAATCAATCTCCAAGCCAGTTATTTTTTTAGTTATTTTCCCGGGAGCATTTTTTTCAGCTTCTATAATTTTAAATTCTTTAATGCCAAATACATTTTTTAAAACTTCTTCTGAGTGTATTGTTCCGGACATCATCACTATAATTTTATTTTTGTCAAGAAGCTCTTTAAATCTTTTCTCTAAATTTATCGTGACGAGCTTGGCAATAACATCTTTCTCTTCTTTGCAGAAGGAAACATAAGTCTCTCCAAAGAAATCTTCGAACATTTTTGCGACTTCATCTGAATGATAGCAATAATTCTCTTCGTCGCATTCAACTTCCTTCATAAGTTCTGAGTCTAAAAAATGCTTAAGCAAAGGGAAAATCTTTGTGTCCTTTATGCTGAATATTTTTTCATTCATGATGTGCTCTTCAATTTTTGAATCTTTCAATACATCTTTCGTTATTGATATCATCTCGCTGATTATTTCATTTATCTTTTCATTGTCTGAAAAAAGATTTCCCAAGGCAAAATTAAGCTTCCTAAAATTGATTTTTTCATGATTTGCAAAGCTGTCTAAAAATTCATCGCATTCGTCTATAACTTCTATGTCTGTTGCAGGTTTCCTGTTCATAAGTGTTTCAATTAAGTATTTTTTGCTGTTAAAAATTATCACATCTGAATCTGCGTAGGAATCAAACTGCTTGTAATACCCGCACCCATTTTTTCTTTGATATATTGCAAATTTTCTGTTAAACAAGCCAGTATAGATTTTTCTTTCAGCTTCTAGCCCCAATTCTAATTCAACAGGAACTATCGGAGACCAATAAGGGCAGACAGGCGCTATTGACATTCTTCTTACTCTATTAATCTTTGCTAAATCAGCTAATTCTATCTTTGGATTTTTTTTCAGATATTCCCTGATTTTTTCAGTATTTTTTTCTTTAAATTCAATTTTGCAGGGCAGAAGAGGATTATTGCATGATAAATCTAATTTTTCCCTGTTTTTCAAATAAGTCTCTTGGCTGCTTTCGTCATCATAATCATCTAGCTTGGAATTCTTTTCTGTAATCCTGAACTCTTTCATATTTTCTTTTATATACGGGCAGAGATGATTTGCCCTTCCTGTCATAATTTTAATCTTTAATTTCTTGCCATTTTTCATTAAATACATTTTGTTTGTATAATCTTCTTCATATTGCTTTTGCAAATTTTTAATAGGCACAACAACGCTTGCTTTTCCAATTTCTTTTGCCAAATTCAATGCAATAGCGGATTTTCCAGTTCCACAAACCCCCCT
>Ga0210018_1001706_pt1 | contig 11313 bp, 13 predicted proteins | sample CryGeyCG2014_010_2_FD_183967 | JGI IMG/M metagenome (GOLD analysis project Ga0210018, IMG submission 183967) | Groundwater microbial communities from aquifer - Crystal Geyser CG09_land_8/20/14_0.10 (SPAdes) (version 2) | ecosystem: Environmental > Aquatic > Deep subsurface > Groundwater | place... | reverse complement strand
TCAATATTATTACATTTCAACCGCGATAGCAGTTGAAATGTAACTTTTGTTAATTTGCTAATTATTGTAATTATACTCGGATTTTACAAAAAGTCAATGGCAAAAAATCCGCTTCAAATCAGGTATTTTTTACCTCTTTGATGATTTTTTCTAAAATATGCCTGAAATTTTTATTTCTCAGTCAAAAACCGGCTATGAAATAATTTTTCGTTATAAATACCTACACTTTGGAATTTATATCGTGGAAAGATAGTTTTTAGTTTTGTTTCGGCAAAAAATAAATCAACCAAGCCTTCAGTTTGTCGGTAATTTAATTTTAATTTTTTGGTTTTATTATAAATTAACAAATGAATCAACTCATGAGCGATTGTTTCATTGGCATTTTTAATATCTTTGTTATTTTTAACTCTTAAATTGACTATATTTGGATATTTAAATTGTCCTTCGGGGCCATACAAAGAAATGTGGCAAACATATTTATCTTCTATTTTTAAATTAAAGCTACTTAAAATATAAAAAAGTCCTTTTTTAATTTTTTGCCAATTATTTTTTACTTTTTTTGTTTTAAGCTGATAATCTTTTTTGTTATAAATTTTGTTTAATTCTATATTTAAATCTTTGGCAAAAAGCTTTTTATTCTTTTTATTTTTCTGATATATTTCAGTGTAGAATTTAGGCAAAATAATTGAAAAATCATTATTAATAAACCATTGATATTCATCATAAATATTCAATAATTTTTCTCTTTCTTTATTTTTAGAATATAAAAATTGTAGTTTCATATCTATATAATAGCTTAAATTAATAAAATAAAAAATGGCCAAAGTATTTTTTGTGTATTTACTTTAGCCGTTATGTAATTAGAAAAATCCTGCTTCCCAAAGTTGTTCGGTGATGCTAAGAACTTCGTTTTTAGGGTTGCCAACTTTAGAAAAAGTATTCCTGACTAACTTCTCGATTTCTCGTAGACTTTTTTCTCCCATCATCTGTTTGACGATAAATGCCCCAACCTCATTAAAGGTTAAAACACCTTTACCTTGGAAGAAACCGAGGGAACCATCAAGGTCTTGCCTGATTTTGAATCGGCAGTTTATCTTAGGCACAAACTTGTCGTTCATAATTACCTCCTTTATTTTGCTGTATGAATTCGTCAGGAGCATACATCCCGCCGCCATAACAAGAGGCTGAGCATCCGCCACCGCAGAAGTTGTCACATTCCTGACATTTCGCAGGCAACCATTTTAGAGATCGGAAATAAGCTAATCGCTTAATCCATATTTCGGTTAACGAAATCTCTAAAATATTGCCATAACTTCCTTTAGCGATAGAACATGAACGGACATTGCCTTGGTGATCAATGTGACCGAAACCAGTGCCCTGCCAGCAGCCAATTACATAATCATGGTATTTAGCAGAAAGTAAGCATAAGGGAAAAGCATCTCCAAAGCTAGCTAGAATGCCCAGCTCATTTCGAATTCTTTCCAATTGGGGGAAAACAGACAAGTAATCACGCAGGGATAGTTTGACTTGTTCCCAATTAGATTTAGCCCGACCGTAAGGAGTCAAACGCCCTACATTTAGCTCGTCTATTTCTATCCCATTTGCTTTCAGCCATCGGCAAGTGTCAAAAACTGATTGGCAGTTGTTTTTGGTTAATGTGTAGAGAATGGAAATACCAATACCATTCTCTATGCAAGCACGAATGCCGTTTACTGCCACATCAAATGATCCGGCAACTTTAGTTATGCCTTCATGAATTTCTTTTGTGCCATGTAATGAAATAGCGCCACCGATAACACGATGAGCCAATAACTCTTTAGCCACCTCCGTGTTTATGTGTGTGCCGTTTGACACAAATGACAAAAAGAAATCCAGCTTATCGGCATACTCTAACACCTCTCGCCAATATGGATACACAAAAAATTCTCCTCCAAACAGCCTAACTTCAAACACCTCGGCTTCGACAAGTTTATCTAGAATAGATATAACTCGCTTTAATGGAGAGTGACTTAATTTTTTGCATTCCATTTCAGCATTAAAGCAAAATTCGCAAGCTAAATCACAAATAGGACTAACTTCAAAATTTACTGATATAGGCGATTTTAGACACACTAATTCATTCATTTTCCCTCCTAAAATTTAGAGGGTGAAAAAAATATTTCACCCCCCCTCATTCTTGATTATATACTCAACCCACGCAACGGCAAGTACATTGGCCCGCGCATTTCATCGTAGTCATACGCATCAACGCAATCTGCGGACGAACCCCTTTTAGAACACTAAACTTTGCAATAGTTGCCTTCATTATCATTCACCTCCTTTCCTTCAAACTTTCCTTTTAAGCGGTTAAAAACCGCCTATATCCATCCAAACCAAACAGTATTCCAAACAGTATTTCAAACAGTATTCCAATTTCAATATTATTACATTTCAACCGCGATAGCAGTTGAAATGTAACTTTTGTTAATTTGCTAATTATTGTAATTATACTCGGATTTTACAAAAAGTCAATGGCAAAAAATCCGCTCAAAATCAATCATTTTAAAACTCTCTGATAATTTTTTCTAAAATATGCCTGAAGTTTTCATTTCCTTTTTGTAGTTCTGCTATTTTCTTCCTTAAATCTTGGTGAATTTTATATCCTTTATCAATCGGTAAATTTCTTTTTATCAATATAGAATTCAAAAAGACAGTAAAAGATTCTTTTATATCGTGGATTTGATTTTCTTTTAATCCGGCGGATTGACATTCTTCCCAATAATTCCAATGAAACAAAAAATGCATCAACTCGTGATAGATATTGGTTATAGATTTTCCAATATCATTTTCATCGCCGCGATAACGAAGATAGAAAGAATTATCTTTTGTATTATAGGGAGCCCTGTTGAATGTAGTAATAAAAACATTAATTTCAATATTGTCGGGAAATTTACAATCCATTAAGCGCTCTAAATCCTCTTGGATTTCTTGAGTGTTTATTCTATTTCTTATTTTTCCAATATATGAATCAATTAAACCGACATTGTAATAATGTTTATTTAAATAATCGGCAATACAATCTTTTATTTTAATGCATTCAATAGATAAATCGGTCGGAATATATTTCTCCCAATCAACGCCATATCCTTGCGCATTTATAGCATTTTGCCAATTTTGAACATCTAGTTGGATATTTTTAACAAAGTTTAATTTCATACGTTTATTTTACACTTAAAATATAAAATGGGGAACAATTAAGTTCCACAAATTTGCTTCACGCTCATCACACTCAATCGTCATCATCTGTGCAATGACAATCGCAGTCTTCAACCGGAGAACATTCACTGCATTGCGCAACGATTGAAGATTCTCCCGTAAATCCTGAAACTACGCCGTATTTAGCTCCAATCTTCATTTTCCCCTCCTTTCTTATTAAGATATTTTGCTAAAATTTGCATCCCCATAATTTTTATCATTCGAGGGATGCAGACCTTAAAAACATCGCAATATGGCGAATGTGTGTCAAACCTCTCATATTGTAATTTAGTTAACATTGGACATCCGCCAGCGCAATTATGTCGCCAAATACAATTTTGACAATATTCATAATCATCAATAGAATATTTATCTGCTTGAAATTGTTTTTGATGACGTATCGCCAATAAAGAATCGTCTTTATTCACATGTCCAACTGGTTCATGAAATAAAGTTTGGCATATCGCAATTTCTCCGCGATGTCCGATGCTAACTCCTTTTGTGCCTATACCACATGCCCGCTTTCTACTTTTTTTCAATTTTATATCGCAAAATTGATGAATTGAAGAGAAATCTTCTTCTGGTAAATTCACTTCGCAAATATCATAACATCTATTTAGAACTTCGATGATATTTGCATTATAACTTTTTAACAATCTTTCTGATGCTCCAAGTTCACGATATAAACTGAAACGGAAATGAAGTTTCTCGTTTAAAAGATATTGAGTTAATTCTGGAAGCCCATCAATGTTAAAATTCGTGACGGTAGTAAGAATATAGGGGCGAATATCATATTTTCTTAACAAGTGAATGGCTTTTACCACGCGGTGGAATGATCCGGTCCCATCTTTAAAATGTCTAAGCTTGTCGTGATTTTCTCCAATGCCGTCCATTGAAAGTGAAATAGTTATGTTTTCTTTTTTTAAATACTCAATAATCTGCCTAGACAATAAAGTGCCGTTAGTTAAAATATGAAAACTGAAATTTACACCCTTATTTCTCCATCTCTTACTATAATCAACCAAATCTTTAATAAATGGAAAGCGCAAGAGCGGTTCTCCTCCAGTGAACTTAAGACGTACTTCCGACATGCTATGCGATAACGCGCTATTAGCTAAATTATCAATGGCTTGATGCGCCACTATTTCGCTCATCATCTCGTTGCTTTTCTTGATATAGCAATAAGGACAAGTGAGATTACATTGATTTGTAATATGAAACCACACATCAATTTGTCGTGTTGAATTTTTTTGTTTTATTTGAGCCGAAAGTTCACCGTTAATCTTTATTAATCTTCCTTGCCATAAAGCATTTATCACTCCTAAAACATATTCTTGATCATACCCAGTTAACTCTACAATTTTCTTAATAGAAAAATCGCCATTACATTTATCAAACACACTTACTGATTTTTGTGTTAATAAATGTATACCATTCATTGATAATGGTGTACACATTAATACAAATTCACTAATTCTATCTTTATAAATATTATCAATATGACTTGGCACACTATCTATAGAAAATAAATACCTTTCCATCTTACACCTCCATTTTTTCAGGAATTTAGAATTTAGAATATAGAATTTAGGGGAAATCCCTAAATCAATCGTCTCATCTATATATAATCCCGCAAAGCGAGATGTTTGTTAAAGATTTAATCTGTTTTTATTATACTCGGATTTAATAAAATGTCAATGATAAAAAACCCGCTTAAAATCAAAATATTTTATTCCAAATGCACGTCTTTTTGAAATTTATCCAGACAATAATCTTTTAATATCTTTTATCAACTCGGGAAACTTAGGTTGATTAAAATGCCCTCTTTTTTTAAATTCTTTTATAATAGCGTTAGGCAACGCTTTTTTATATTTCTCAAAATGAGAATAAGGAACAACTAGATCATCCTTGCTCTGATAGATAAAAATCTTTCCGCCTTGCTTATTTAATTTATCCAAACTTTTGGGCAAAATAAAATCGCCCAAAGATTCTTCTATGCCTTTATTATTATACGGCGCTGAAACCAGCAATGTTGCTAAAATCCTTTTTGGGAACTTATTTTCCGACAGATATTTAACTAAAAACATCGCTCCAAGAGAATGACCGATTAAAATGACATTATTTTCTAAAAGAGGCGCTATTTTTTTAAATAAAATTTTCCATTCACTATATTTGGCGTTCATAGGATTAGGCATTTTAGGCAACAAAACATCAAATTTACTACCCAATTCTTGTCTTAAGGAATCGCTCCATTTTATCCTCCTATATCTATTCAAATCAATCTTTAAATTCTTAAGAAATAATAAATAATCCTTGTGTGTGTCAAAGGTTAATCCCCCATGAATTAGTATTACTTGTTTTTTCATAAGTTTGTCTCTCCGTCTTAATTTCTCACTTAAATAATACAAAAAAGAAGGATTTAATAAAATGTCAACAGTAAAAATTTTAATTCCACGAACCACTTTAATGGGATAATTACACGGTTTTTTTCTGAATAATGCCACGGATTAAATGCCAAAATTTAACTTGACCCGTTGCTCCCGGCTTTATTCGTTTTTCTTCACAAAGTTTAATAAAATTCACATTAAATAATAAATTTTTTAATTCTTCTATTGTCCAAAAAGACATTTCTGGATGATTTTTTACCCAATCATCTTCTTGACCAAAAAGTGAAAATACAAAAATTCCGTCTTTTATTAGGCCTTCTTGAATATTTAATAAAATTTTACGCGATTCATCTTTTGTTAAAAATGACAAAGTATTCCAAGCAATAATTAATTGATGAGTATTTGGAATAATATTATAATCAGCCACATTTTTTTGATTAACGGAAACTGATAACCCTTTGCAAAATTTTTTTGTTTGCTCAACGCTTTCTTTATTAAAATCAATGGCTTCTACATTAAATCCATTTTCAGCCAAATATCTAGCATCAATTCCAGCGCCACAACCTAAATCTAAAGCGTTTCCGTTAGATAATCCTAAAATTCTTACTGCTTCAATTAAAAAACCGATGGGCTGACGAGTTTGAGTTTTTTGAGTAAATTTATTCCAATTCCAATTAGACATATTATTAGAATAATAACAAATTCATCAAAAAATAAAAGCGGTTAAGTATTTAAAAACTTAACCGCTTGAAAATAAAAACTGACTAATTGCCACTTGGATCAGTGCTGCAATCCATTCCGCCATCTTCCTGACTGCCACCCTCGTCGGAGCTGCATCCCGTTACGCTTTGAGCGCTGTATTTTGATTTGTAATCAACACTCCGCTCCCAGAAGTTAAATCCTTCTAACTGTTTTAACTTCATATAATTTTCACCTCCTTTCTTCTCTGGTCCAATTTTAATCATTGCACAATTTAAACTTAGTAAAGCAATCATTTTACACTTCCATCCAATCTCCAACACTGTGGATCTTTAGCGAAAAAATCTCCAAATGCCCCATAAGAAACAACATGACAACCTCGACAATAATTAAGCAACTCGCAATTTTTACACCCTTCAAGATGCTTAATTTTTCGATATTGCTTCAGCTTTTGTCCAAGAAAAATATCTTTAAAAGATTATGTTAAGATATTTCCGATTTAATTTTGTAGCGCCGACTAATTTCTATTTAAATTAAAAATTGATCGGCTGCTGTTTTAATTTTTTTGAACATAAAAATAATAAATAATTGGTAAAAATCATAAAATTCTATTATTATAAAAATATGAAAATAATAATTATTAGACATGGAGAAACAAAAGAAAGTAAAAAAGGAATTATTTTAGGGCAATTACCGGGAACACTTTCACTAAAAGGCGAACTAGAAGTGAAAAAAATCGCTGAAATTATTAAATCAAAAAAATTGAGGCCGACTTTAATTTTTTCAAGCAATTTAAAAAGAGCCAAAGAAACGGCGAAAATAATTTCAAAAAAACTCTACCTACCTGTTAAATACGAAAAGCTTTTAAGAGAACGCCATGCGGGAATCGCCCAAGGGAAAAAAGAGGGGGAAATAGATTGGGAAAATTATAAGAAAAAATCTTTATTGCGGCGCAAACATAAAGGCGGAGAAAGTTTTTTAAATGTCGGAAAACGCGCTAAAAAATTTTTTTTGAAAATAAAAAAATATAATGAAGATATTATTATTATTTCTCATAACGCGTTTATTTTAATGCTTATTTCCATAATTTATAAAATTCCTTTTAAAAAATTAACTAAATATAAAAACGGAATTTTTATTGTTGAAATAAAAAAAGGAAGGTTAAAACAAAAACCTTCCTTTATAAAGTTACTGTAATTTCTTTCTTATCGTCAGATGAAATTATTAAAAATAATTTATTTTTAACAATCCATCTTATAGATTCACATAAATCAGAATCCATGGCGGCAAACCAATCCCCCTGTTTAGCATAAACACAACCACCTCGGCAATGCCATTTCGCAAAACAATCTTGACAATCGACAATATTGAAAACGTTAAATTGGCGCATTGATTCTATTGAACGAGCATTAAGTTCCAATCCCATCTCCCCTAATTCACCGATAAGAAAATGATTCGCTTTATCATTTTTACTGTTAAACGTTACTGTGCAGGCGGATATTTTACCATCGTGAGAAACAGAATAGTTGGGGTGAGGCAAAGAACAAGGATATAGCGCAATAGAATGAATATCTGTCCCGGCAAGATTTATATCTATGTCTTTTAAACGATATTGCCACCAAATATTTATATAATCTTTGCCGAATTTTTTAAAATCAAGATTCTCTTTTTTACCAATTGCTCTACCAAGATTGTCTTTAAAAACTAGAGAAATATTCTCTATCCCGAACGTTGTGTAAAGATCATCAACTAATTCTTTGAGAAAAAGATGATTATCTTCAGAAACGACAGAGAGAATACTCGGCGAAATCCCCGACTCACAAAGAAATCCGATATTCCTTCTCACCCTTTTGGAAACAGCAGCGTTTTCTCCATATCTTTTTTTATTGCCCGAGAACCCATCCCAAGAAATTTGAATTCCGTCAACGTCATTTAAAATCAACCCTATTTCTTTTTGAGAAAACAGACCATTTGTGAGAATTCTCGGCGAAACAACTAACCCTTGTTTGGCATTTATTCTCGCATGCTTAATAAGTTTTGAAATCAAAAACATATTAAGCGTTGGTTCGCCACCAGAAAAAGTCATTTCAATTTCTTTTGCGCCTGAAATTTCGGCATATTCTAAAAAATTATCTATAACGCGCAAACCCATTTCAATAGACATATCTTTAGATTCCGCCATATTGCCTATGCTGCAATAACTACACCGCAAATTGCATCTGTTTGTCACATTAATTCTGAGCTTAATCTTTTTTTTATCTAAGTCAAAACCTTTTCTTACAAAAGCCGGAATATTATTTATATCCGTTGCTTTAGCCAGCCACTGTTTATCAACGTCCCTTTTATCCGCCCTTCCTTCACAAATGTAAAAATTTCTTGTAAGCGGCGCGTAAAAAAGAGTATAACCGTTAATAGGAATAACGTAAATTTCTTTCTGTAAAATTTCGCTATTAATCATCACATCCTCCTGTAAATTTAAAATAAGGCCCGGCAATACCGGGCCCCTTGCAGCAAAATTATTTTTTTTTTGGTTCTTTTCGCCTTGGAATCTTGCGAACATTCTTGCAAGTTCCAGCGTTAGCAGCCCTTGCACCATCAAGAATAACTCCTGAAGCCACTTTCATCGCTTTTCACCTCTTTTCCTTCAAACTTTCCTTTTGAGCGGTTAAAAACCGCTGTTTGTCAAAGTTAAACTCTGTTTAAATTATGTTTATTCCCAACCAAAAAGTCAATGGCGAAAAATCCGCTTGAAATCAAATATTTTAAAATTTTTTAATAATTTCTTTAATTAAATTTTCTTTAATAAAGAAAATAAATACTTCGCGCCGGAAAAATTTTGCGGAAGTTTTTTATAATAAACACTTCCTTCGGGGTGTGATGAAAATAAATAGACTTCGCCTTCCCCAAAATTAATTTTAATGGCATATGGAATATTTTTCCTGTCTTTTAATAAAGTTGTGCCATTTTTTATAAAAGATAAATCGGGGCCATTTTCAGTGATTAAATTAAAAGATTTTCCTTTATTATTTTTAACACTAATAATTTTTTTGTGTTTTATATAATCTAAACTTTCTTGAAAAAAATTAAGGCCATTTTGTTTCTTATATTTTTTACCAGCGACATAAACACCAGAACAAATTCCTATATATATTCCTCCTTTTTTTACAAAATTGCGTATTATATTTACACCCGTCTTCCCCCATGCCGGTAAATAATCGTCTATTAATCCGCCGGGAACAATGAAAATACTTTTTGCTCTTATTTTCCTTAAATTATGTTCGCAAATACGTTTATAATAAAAATCAAAAACTGACAAAAAATTCTCAATATCTTTAGATTGGTATGCTCCCTTACCGCTATAAATATAAATATCTCTCATTTTAATATAATATAAAAAAAATAAGCGGGTGTAAATATAATAAATACCCGCTTTTTTTACGTTTCCTTCCAGAGTTGCGCGCTTAATATTTTTTTATGAAGAGCGCATAAAGGATCTTTTTCCATCCAAGAATTTTCCTTTGCAAGATAATAATCCCTAGTCCTTGCGAGACAACCTCCCTTACAGAAATATTCAACGCGACATCCGTGACACTTTCTATACTCTACTGTTCTTTTTAGAAATTTTTGGGCAACTGACGATTTTTCCGTTAATTTAATCAAATCGCGATTTTCGATAAGATTCCCAATTTTTAAATCTTTTTTATGAAGAAGGTGGCACGGAAACACATTCCCGAAACAATCAACCGAAATCATCGTTACTCCACAACCGCACGTAATGCCACATTCAATATTTAATAAATCACTATTCGTTTCTTCGCATTTCAACAGAGATACGCGTTGTGTAAAATAATTAATCATTTCATCAATAGGTGGTTGTAAATAACTATTTTTTGCGCCATTCCCCACCGAAGTGAATATGCTTGTCCCAAAATTTACTCCTAATTTATTTGCTAGGAGTTCAATTTCAACAAGATGTTTAATATTCACACTACACACAGTGGTTATTAAATGAATATCTTTAATATCGGCCTCTTTTAGAATTTTTATTCCTCTGATGGTTTTTTGAAAATTTTCTTTGCCTCTTATTTTTGCATTAATTTCTTCGTTATGCCCATCAAGAGAAACACGCACATCCCATCCAAGATTAGAAATAATATGCGCTATTTCTCTATTCATTAGTAAACCGTTTGTCAAAAGAGTTATTTTTTTAAATCCAATTTCTCCTATGCTTTTAAATAAATCTTTTGCATCTGGTCTTATTAATGGTTCTCCGCCAGAAATAGTTAATAATTTAATTCCCGATAGAAATAAAGAATTAGCGACGCTAATCATATCCGACATTCCCAGGCCATGACTTTTAACACCGTTTTCGTAATAACAATGCGCACATGATAAATTGCATTTGTTAGTAATGTTTAAATATGTAGCGCGAAAAGGTGATAGATTTTTTAATACATTTCCAGTTGAAAAGTTATTTGAAAATGCATATTTATCAAGAATTCTTAAAAAATTTCTTATTTCTCTGTTTGAAATTTTTAAGGATTTGCATTTCTTGATAAATTCATCTTTTCCAAACTTAAACAATAACGCTATCTCTTTATTTATTTTTATCCATTTTCCATTAGAAAGATTGCATAAAATGCTTTCTTTGCCATAATTCAAAATTCTTACAAATGGCGCCAATAAAACATACTCTTTCATTTCCCCCTCCTTTCAAATTTAATTTTGTAGCGCTGACTAATTTCTATTTAAATTAGAAATTAGTCGGCTGCTGTTTTAATTTTTGGGGCAATTGCAAAATCTTTGCATTGATGCCCCAACAACCTGTACCACTTTTATATCTTTTTTAAGTGGCAGATTGCTTTTTATTATAAGTTTCATAGCTTTCACCTCCTTTCCTTCAAACTTTCCTTTTGAGCGGTTAAAAACCGCTGTTTGTCAAAGTTAAACTCTGTTTAAATTATGTTTATTCCCAACCAAAAAGTCAATGGCG
>Ga0210018_1001705_pt1 | contig 11324 bp, 7 predicted proteins | sample CryGeyCG2014_010_2_FD_183967 | JGI IMG/M metagenome (GOLD analysis project Ga0210018, IMG submission 183967) | Groundwater microbial communities from aquifer - Crystal Geyser CG09_land_8/20/14_0.10 (SPAdes) (version 2) | ecosystem: Environmental > Aquatic > Deep subsurface > Groundwater | place... | reverse complement strand
TTGTTTCAAAGATAGGGAGATTCGATCGTTGGTAATATCAATAATTTTAGCAGAAACATTATCGCCAACTTTGATAAAGTCGGCCGGATTTTCTATTAATTGCCAATCAAGCTCGGAAATATGAATCAGCCCTTCAAGCATCTCATTCAATTCATTTTCGGCGGGCTTGCCCTCCGTAGCCTTGGCGAAGGAGGGCCATTTAATAAAAGCCCCCCAATCAACTATGCCGGAAATAGTGCCCGCGATGACATCGCCAACTTGATGGCGGCCAATAGCCAGTTTTAAATCATCTTCCTCAGCCGCTTTTTCCGAAACAATTAATTTGTTTTCTTTGGGGTCAAAATCTAAAACTCTGACGTTGAAATCCTGGCCGATGAACTTAGAAAGTTCTTCCAAAATTTTATTTTTATCGCCGCCTTCAACCCGCGGATAATGTTCGCTTGATAATTGAGAAACCGGCAAAAACCCCGCCACGCCGCTGATTTCAACCATCAGGCCGCCGCGATTAACGCTTAAAATTTTGGTGGCGACAGTTTTATTAGTTCTTTTGAGTTCTCTTATCAAATCCCAGGACTTTTGGCTCTGGGCTTCGGCTAAAGAAAGCTCCCGAAAGCCAGCCTCATTTTCAACTTCCAAAATTTTAGCAAAAGCGCTGTCGCCGACTTTCAAATTTTTTATTATTGATTGGGCATTGGTGAATTCTATGCCATAAACAATACCAATGCCCCAGAGACCTAAATCAAAATACAAAGTGCGGGCGCTCTTCTTGAGCACCCGGCCCTCAACCACATCATCGACTTTGGGAAAACTAAAAGCCCGCGGCAACTTAGCCGCCAAATTTTGCATACTAAAGTTAACTCTCGCTTGAACTTCCATACCTCAACGATGTTAACTATAAACTAAGCTTTTGTCAATCCATTCGATACCTTAAGTTCAACAAATAAGTGAAATACTTGGTAACGTGAGTTCAAAAAACTAATTATTTTCTCGGGGATTTTTTTATGCTAAATTACGAAATTACGGATATTTTAACGATCGTTTGAAAATCCGTAATTTGGCTTTCTATTGAAATTGTTTAAATTATTTTGTATACTAAAAAGCAACATGATAATATCTTGGTACGGAGAAGCTTGTTTTCTCTTAGAAAGCGGCAGGGTGCGGATTTTAATTGAACCGCCGCAAAAAGAATCGGGCATCAACTCTCCTCGCTTAAAAAGCGATATTTTAATCTATTCAAAAAACTCAAGTCAAATGTCAAATGTCAACGGTCAAATGTCAGACACAGACACTTTTGTCATTGACAGCCCGGGAGAGTATGAAATTAAAGGAATAAATGTTTTAGGCATCGCCGACCCTTCGACAGGCTCAGGGCAGGCGAATATTTTATATAATATAGAAATAGATGGAATTAAAATCAGCCATCTTGGTTTTTTAGGTAAAGATTTGGATAACGGGAAAATGGCCCTTATTAATGACCCGGACATTGTTTTAGTTCCTGTCGGCAATGGCAGTGTTTTGGACGCCGAAAAAGCAATGAAATTAATTAATAAAATTGAACCATCAATAGCTATTCCAATGCTTTACGATATTAAAGGTTTAAAAATAAAAAGGGCGCCGCTTTCGATTTTTCTCAAAGAGAGTGAGGCCAAGGAATCTTCCCAACCGAAATTAACCATAAGAAAGAAAGACCTAATAGAAGAAGAAACAAAAATAGTAATTTTAGAAAAAGTGTGATAAATCAAAACAACAAAAACTATTTTCCTTGCGCATTCGGTCGCCCAGCGGCGACCTCATTGTCCGATGAAAGCGTTTTATTCGCCTGCGGTGAAACCATGCTAAAACGCTTTCATAAGCTTCGGAAAATAATTTTTGCCGTTTTTTTATTATTTTGGTTTTGAAAATTAAAAATGTCCGAATTTTTAAAAAACTTACAACAAAAACCGGAGACCGTAAAAAAATCAATAATGTGGATTAGCATTATTTTTATAATGATCGCAATTTTCACTTTTTGGCTTTTAACTTTCCCGTCGCAAATCCAAAAAACCGAAGATAATGAAGCCACGACTAACCTGAAAAAAGAACTGCCAAACGTCTGGCAAACGCTTGAAACCCAAATTAATAATCTCCAAAATCTCCAAAATTTATGGCAGAAATAGGATATGTAAAACCAAGGGAAATCAGCGCCGAAATGGAGGAATCGTATTTGGATTACGCGATGTCGGTAATCGTATCCAGAGCTCTTCCTGACGTCCGCGACGGCTTAAAGCCGGTCCATCGCCGGATTCTTTACGCTATGCACGATTTGGGTTTGACTAGCGGCGCCAAGTTTGTAAAATCCGCGCGGATTGTTGGTGAATGCTTTGTTAGAGATACGCTTATCGCTACAACGCGCGGTCTAATGCCGATTCAAAATATTAAAATCGGAGATTTTGTCTTTACTCAGAATACTGTAAAACCCGTGACGACTCTTTATGAAATGCCAAAACGACCCCTTCTAAAAATCGTCCTTTCTAACGGTATTTCTGTTAGCGTCACTCCTTCACAAAAATTAAAAATTTTTAATTCAGATAAAAAATTTGAATGGAAAAAAGCTGAAGATTTGAAAACAAATGACTCGTTAGTTTTAAGATCTGTTTATCCGGAGTCAACGGAAGTTAGATTATCAAATTTTAAAAATAATCAAAAAACTCTTAATAAAAACCTCGCTTATATTTTAGGCGCTTTAATTTCAGATGGTTGGGTTAGCACCGATTATGCCCTAAAGAAATATAGACGTTTGAGTTTTTGTTCGAGCGATATCAATATTGTCAAAAGATTAGCAGATTATTTTAAAAAAGAATTTGATTATGAACCGACCATTGAAGCTAGAAAATATAAACATAAGAATAGCGTCGGGCAAACTAGTTTTAATCAAATCTTCTTTCTAAGAATTAACCGAAAAGAAATCAACGATTTTATCATTAATGAACTAGAAATACCGCTTAATTTCAAAGCCAGCACCAAATTTATACCGGATAAAATTTTGGCTTCGCCCAAAGATATTATTTTTTCTTTTATTTCAGGACTAATTGATGGCGACGGCAGCGTTCATAAAAGCAGGGCTGAAATAATTTATTCCTCCATTTCAGAAAAGTTAATTAACCAACTTCAAATTTTACTCCAAAGCGCCGGAATTTTTTCGCAAAGATATCAAAACAAGGAGTTGAAACCGGGGGATCGCGGTATTAATGGCCGGCTCATCAAAGCCAATGTTGTGAGCAATAATCTGGAAATTAATGGCGCCGAAGCTCAAAAATTAGCCAAAGAACTGGATTTGTCATCGCCGAGGAAAAAAGAGCGCCTGGAATTGATAAAAAAATTAAACCCAGCGCGCTTGTGGTCAAATTTTGATGTCGTGCCTTACGGTTCAGATCTTGTTTTTTCTGAACTTTCTGGATTCCATTTGGGAGGCGGCTGGTATCAGTCAACGGAAGGAGAGAAGTTTAGAATGGGCTTATGTTATCAAGGCGGCGGCAAAATTAGATATTCAGCCGATATAATGAAAAGACCCCTAAGATTAAAACAAATCATTGAATTTGGAATATTTGATAAGCTAAAAAAAATAGGATCGTCTCTTTATAATTTTATTGAGCCGTTGATTGATAATAATATTAGATTCCAAAAAATCGCCAAAATTGAACCTTTGCCGGCCGAGGCCACTTATGATTTACAAGTGGCAGACGACCATGAGTTCCTGGCAAATGGGATTGTTTCTCATAATTGCATGGGTAAATATCACCCACATGGCGACACGGCGATTTATGATTCGCTTGTGCGTATGGCTCAAAATTTCAGCATGCGCTATCCATTAATTTGGGGTCAGGGTAATTTCGGTTCAATTGATGCAGATGCTGCCGCGGCCCAGCGTTACACTGAGGCCAAAATGACAAAAATGGCAGAATCAATGCTTGAAGATATAGAAAAAGACACAGTTGATTTTATCCCAAACTACGACGCCACGCGCGATGAACCAAAGGTTCTTCCGTCAGCCATCCCCCAACTTCTTTTAAATGGCACCATGGGCATTGCTGTTGGTATGGCAACTAATATCCCGCCCCATAATTTAAATGAAGTAATTGATGCCGCTTCTTATCTTGTTAAACACCCTCGCGCTTCAACTGAAGATTTACTGGAATTTATCAAGGGACCCGATTTTCCAACTGGCGGCATAATTTATTCTAAAAAAGATATAGCCGCGGCCTACGCCACCGGCCGCGGTCCTATTATCGTCAGAGGCAGGGCCGAAATTGTTGAGGATAAAAAAGAACGTCTCCAAATAATCATCACGGAAATCCCCTATCAGGTTAATAAATCAGCGCTTCTTGAAAAGATTGCCGAACTTGTGTCCTCAAAAAAAATTGAGGGCATCAGGGATTTAAGAGACGAATCGGACAAAGAAGGGATGAGAATCGTCATTGAACTTAAAAATGACGCCGTGCCCCAAAAAATTCTGAACAACCTTTATAAACACACTGATCTTCAGCGCACATATCACTTGAACATGCTGGCTTTGGTTGACGGCATCCAGCCGCAGGTTCTTTCGCTCAAAGCGGTTTTGGAATATTACCTGAAACATCGCGAAGCAGTAGTTGTCAGGCGCACCAAGTATGATTTATTAAAAGCACAGGAGCGAGCCCATATTCTGGAAGGACTTAAAAAGGCCTTGGACAACATTGATGATGTTATCAAGACCATCAAGAAATCAGAAGATCGCGAAACAGCCCATAAAAATTTAATAAGCAAATTCAAGTTCACTGATATCCAAGCCAATGCTATTTTGGAAATGAAGCTGGCAACCTTAGCTAACCTTGAACGAAAGAAAATTGAAGATGAACTTACAGAAAAACATAAGCTGATTAAAGAATTAAACCTGATTTTAAAGAGCCGCGACCAGATTTTGGAAATTATTTATAAAGAACTTCAAAATATAAAAGCCAAGTACGGCGACGAAAGGCGCACTAAAGTGGTCGTCACCGCTTTGGGAGAATTTAAAGAAGAAGATCTGGTAGCCCTTGAAGAAGCCGTAATTGTTTTAACCGAGTCGGGATATATAAAAAGAATGAATCCTACAGTTGTCAGGGCCCAGCACCGGGGCGGCAAGGGTATGACCGGCATTAGCACCAAAGAAGAAGATGCCGTGACCCATTTTATTTCCTGTGAAACACATGATAACGCGCTGTTTTTCACCAATACCGGCCGGGTTTTTCAGACCAAGGTCTGGGAAATCCCCGAGACCTCAAGGCAGTCGCGAGGCAAAGCGGCCGTGAACTTTTTGGCGCTTGGAGCCGATGAAAAAATTAACGCTGTCCTAACTTACAACGAAAAAAATCTAAAAGAAAAAGGTTCGGAAAAATATTTTGTGATGGCAACCAAAAACGGGCTCATTAAAAAAACCACCATTGCCAATTTCGGCTCAGTCCGCCGCTCCGGGCTCATCGCAATAAAACTTAGAAAAGGCGATTCGCTTAAATGGGTCAAGGCCTCTTCAGGAGAAGACCAAATAATAATGGTGACCTCAAAAGGCCAAGCAATTAAATTTTCTGAAAAAGATACTCGGCCCCTGGGCCGGGCAACAGCCGGCGTCATTGGTATCCGGCTCCATAAAGACGACTATGTTGTCGGAATGGACATAATTAACAATATTATGGCCAAAGACGCTAATGCTAAAATGCTGGTGATAATGGAAAATGGGTTTGGCAAAAAGACATTGCTCAAGTTCTACAAAAAACAGTACCGGGGCGGTTCCGGAGTTAAGACCGCCAAAATTACTCCCAAAACCGGGGCCATTGTTGCCGCTTTTGAGGTCCAGCCCGAAACCAAAGAAATAATTGCAATATCAAAACGAGGCACTGTTATTAGAGTTTCGCTTGAATCAATTTCCACTGTTTCGCGCGTAACCCAAGGAGTGCGGATAATGCGGGTTGAACCCGGCGACAAAGTCGTCTCCGCCACGCTTCTATAAATATGATATTACCCAAAGAAGTAAAGGAAATAATAAAGGCGCTGGAGAGCGCGGGGTTTGAAGCGTACGCGGTCGGCGGCTGCGTCAGAGATTTTATTTTGGGCCGAGAACCTTATGATTGGGATGTCACCACTAATGCCAAACCTGAAGAAATTCAAAAAATTTTCAAAAAAAGCGTTTACGAAAATGATTTCGGCACCGTGGCAATAAACACCGAAAGCAAAAATGAAAAATTAAAAATAATAGAAATCACCACTTATCGCATTGAAGAAAAATACACAGACAAACGCCACCCGGACAAAGTGAGGTTTACTTCTAAACTGGAAGACGATCTTGCTCGAAGAGATTTTACGATAAATGCGATGGCACTTGGTCTTGAAACGCACGACTTGAAACGTGAAACGCAAAAAGGTTTCAAGTTTCACGATTCAGGTTTCAAGATCATCGATCCTTTCGGTGGGCAAAAAGACATAAAAAATAAAATTATAAGAGCGGTCGGCGAACCTTATAAAAGATTTAGCGAAGATGCCTTGCGCCTGATGCGAGCCGCGCGCTTTGCGATCCAGCTTAATTTTACTATAGAACCAAAAACAGCGGAGGCAATAAAGAAAAATTCCAATGATATTGTCGCTATTTCCAAAGAAAGAATCCGCGACGAGCTTATTAAAACTATTATGACCAAAAATGCCAAAACCGGAATTGAGATGCTTTACAGCTTCGGTCTCTTAAAACATATTATGCCGGAACTTGAAGAAGGAATTAACGTCAGCCAGAATAAACATCATATTTATACCGTCTGGGAACATAACCAGCTGTCTCTTGATTGGGCGGCTAGTCATAATTATAAACTTGAAAATCGAATTGCCTCCTTAATACACGATATCGGAAAGCCGCGGACTAAAAAAGGCGACGGGCTGGACGCCACTTTTTATAACCATGAGATTGTTAGCGCTAAAATGGCTGCAAAAATTCTTGAGCGACTAAAATTTCCCAAAAAATTTATTGAAAAAGTTGTACTTTTGGTGCGCTATCATCTTTTTTATTACAATGTTGAAGAAGTTACCGAAAGTTCGGTGCGTCGATTAGTTAAAAATGTGGGCCCGGAAAATATAGATGATCTTTTGGAAGTCCGGATTGCCGATCGCAAGGGTTCCGGCGTCCCTAAGGCCGAACCTTACAAATTAAGGCATCTTCGGGCAATTATTGAAAAAGTTTCCCGCGATCCGATTTCGGTTAAAATGCTTAAGATAAACGGCGACGATTTAATGAAAATATTAAAAATTGAGCCGGGGCCGAAAATCGGCTATATTTTAAATATTCTTCTTGATGAAGTTTTAGACGACCCACAAAAAAATAAGAAAGAATATTTAACAAGCCAGATTCTAAAATTAGATAAAAAGCCGCCAAAAGAGCTTGAAAAAATGCACAAGATGGCTCAAGCTAAGACACAAGAAGTCGCTGAAGAAGAGTTCAGGAGTATCAAAAGTAAATATCGCGTTAGCTAAAAAAAACGGGGAGTAGTATATCGGCAGTACGTACGCTTCGGGTGCGTAAAGGCCGGGTTCGATTCCCGGCTCCCCGACAATACGCAACCGACTTCACTTTTATTGTGTTTTATAGTATGAAGATATTAAATCAAAGCTAAGGTTAATCTATGGACTTCGCGGAAAATAATTTAAAAGACGAAGAGATATTGGCCGCATCACTGGAAAAACCGGCTTCTTTTAAAATTCTGGTGGACCGTTATCAAGAGGCGTTTATAAGAAAGGCGCTGAGTATTTTGAAACAGCAAGAAGAAGCCGAGGATATTGTTCAGGAAACTTTTGTTAAAATTTATTTTAACGGCAAAAAGTTTAGAAAGATAGAAGGTATAGATTTTAAAAGCTGGGCTTACAAAATTTTGGTTAATACTGCTATCAGCCGCTACCGGCAAATAAGCAAGAAATGGCAAATGGAATCTACCGATCCTTTAGACCTTGAACTGGCTTCTGAGCGCGACTTTTCAACTGAAGATACAGTTTTAGCAAAAGAAGCTAAATCTGTAACGGCTGACTTGATATCCCATTTGCCGAAACCTTTGGCTCGATTAGTTTCGTTATATTACATTGAAGACAAATCCTATAAAGAAATAGCCAAACAAGAATCAGTAACCATCCCAGCTTTAAAAATGAAGCTTTTTAGGGCAAAAAAACTTTTAAAGGATTTAGCTAAAAAAGATGAACACAAATATTAATAATTTGCTCCGCAAGCGGATAATGAAGCGGGTCTATTTTATCTGGTTTGTAAAAAAAATATTCCCTTATCTTTTAATTGAATTGGCATTATTTACCAGTTTTCTTTATCTTATTGGCCATTACGTGTTTGTTTCCAAAGTACTGCAATATATGGGCCAGATTTTAGCCAATAATTCGGTTAATCCAGCCGTTTGGTCCGCTTTCGCTTGGAATACATTCGTTGGGACAGAGTTAATTGTGCAATTATCGGTTTTGGGAATTTTAGCGATGGTTGTTTTACTTCTTAAAAACTTCATAATGTCCTTCGCGCAGCTGGTTTTATCAAACGTCGAAACCAACTTGGAAAGACAATCGTTACACAGTTAGAGAAAGGTCGCTTACAAATATTTAAACAAAACCCACCCTCGACATCTGTCGAGGGTGGGTTTTATAATAAGCGCAGGCGGGTATCGTATAGTGGCATTACCTCAGCTTTCCAAGCTGATGACAGGGGTTCGACTCCCCTTACCCGCTCAAAGTTAAAACCTTATCTGACCGCTTCTTTCAAATTTTTTCCGGCTCGAAACTTCGGGACTTTTACCGCCGCAATCTGAATTTTTTCGCCGGTTCGCGGATTAACGCCGGCTCGAGCTTTTCTTGATGACACCTCAAAAGCGCCAAATCCGGTTAGGGACACTTCCTCGCCTCGAGAAAGAGCATTGGTAATTTCATCAAGCATACCATTAATAGCCCTTTCGGCTTCAGCCTTGGTTGAACCAAGTTTCGCCGCAACTAAATCAACAAGTTTATCTTTGTTCATATTTTTTAATTATTATTTATATATTAATAATAACAAATTATCTGGCGTATTCAACCGCTCTGGTTTCCCTAATGACATTTACTTTAATTTCACCTGGATATTTCAATTCACTTTCTATTTTTTTCGCCATTTCCTTAGCGAGTTGAAGAGCCTTCAAATCATCAATTTTTTCCGGCTGGACAAAAATTCTGATCTCCCGGCCGGCAGAAATAGCGTATGATTTTTCAACGCCAGCAAAGGAATTAACGATATTTTCAAGCTCGGTCAAGCGCTTAATATAATTTTCAACTGTGTCGCGCCGGGCACCGGGCCGGGCACCGGAAATGACATCAGCTGCCGCCACAATAAGCGACTCAGGCGTTGAAAATGGATAATCCTCATGATGTGACTCCATTGCTTTAACAATCGCCTGCTCAACTCCATATTTTTGGAGAATTTTTCTTCCGAGTTCCAAATGGGTACCTTCAATTTCGTGATCCACGGCCTTGCCAATGTCATGAAGTAGCGCCGCTTTCTTGGCCACTTCGGCATCGGCGCCCAATTCTCTAGCCAGCATGTTAGCAATGTGCGCCATTTCAATTGAGTGTAAAAGGACATTTTGACCATAACTGGTGCGAAACGCGAGACGCCCTAAGAGCATGGTAACTTCCTTTGGTAAGTCCAAAATTCCAACTTCATACAAAGCTGCCTCGCCGGCTTCCATAACTTTCTTTGAGACTTCTTTTTTGGCTTCTTCAACTTTTTCTTCAATTCTGGCCGGCTGGATTCGGCCGTCAGTCATCAGTTTTAGAAGCGCTGTTTTGGCGATTTCCCGCCGTAAAGGATCAAACGAAGAAAGGGTTATGGCTTCCGGCGTTTCATCAACTATCACTTCAACCCCGGTTAATCTTTCAAGAGTGCGGATATTTCTTCCCTCTTTGCCGATAATCCTACCTTTCAATTCATCGGAAGGAAGATTGACCGTTGAGGTGGTGATTTCGCTAATATGGGAACGAGCATAGCGCTGAACTGCTATTGTCATTATTTCGCGCGCTTTTTTTTCAAGTTCTTCAAGGCGATTTTTTTCCAGTTTCTGAATTGATGCTACAAGATCGGCTTTTGATTCTTCTTTAATTTGATTAAATAATTTTGTCTTTGCTTCTTCTCGGCTCAAACCGGAAGCTTGCTCAACTATTCCCTCGCTCTTTTTCTTTAAGGCGTCAGCTTCTTGACGAATAGCTTTAATTTGGTCCGCCTGCCGTTCAAAATCTCTCTTACTATTTTCCAATTCACCCTCTTTTTGCTCAATTTTTTTAAACTGAAGATTAAGACGGTCTTCTTGGCGCGCTAAAATTACCAAGCGTTCGCGCTCTTGGTTTTTTGCATCTTCGAGAATTTTTACGGCCTTATCCTTGGCTTCAAACAATGCCTCTTTCGCTTGAGTTTTGGACTCCTCAAACTGGCGTTTGGTTTTAGCTTCTATTGAGTTTACGCTTCGAGTGGCAATCAATTGGCGGATTAAATAGCCCAAAAACGCTCCTGCCGCCAAGGCCAGGGCGCCAATAAATAAATTGAAAGTCATATTTGTAATTTCCTAGAAATTTAGACATTAGCTAAATTGATTAATTTGCGATTTTTCAATGATAACAAATAAAAAAATATTTGTCAAAAAAATTTGAGCGGGTGAGCAGAATCGGACTGCCGTCTCTTCCTTGGCAAGGAAGTATAATAGCCACTATACGACACCCGCAATCGCGTAGGAGAAATTTTTACTCCCTTATTTTGACAAAAATTTGGTCTTTTGGCAACACTTGCCAATTTAATGATTTTGCACTATCATAGAAACACGAGTATATAAAATTAAATAGGTTTAAAATTTAAATTAAAATATGTTTACCAAAACTTATAAAATGATCGGATTTTTGGCCCTATCAGGCCTTTTTTGCGCTTTATTTTTATTTGTTCCTTCCAATATATATGCTGTTGAAAACACGAATATAACGCAAGCGTCCGATAATGTAGCACCCATCGCCAATGGGTTACCAACCGGCTTTTATCAATTCAATAAATTAGAGATTTTAAAAGACCCCATTGTAGATGAGCCGCCGGCTACTATTGAGGTAATCCAAAAAAATGAAAAATCCTGTGTGGTTTATGAAAACGGCAAAACCGACGAGCCATTGCCTTGTGTTTTTAACGGCGACCAAAATAACAACTATTATATAGTTCAGATTGAAGAGAGCACCACGCTCTTGGGCGTTAACCAGGAACCAGCTTTGCTGTCCGATTTTCAAGCGGGCGATAAAATTAA
>Ga0210018_1001704_pt1 | contig 11331 bp, 8 predicted proteins | sample CryGeyCG2014_010_2_FD_183967 | JGI IMG/M metagenome (GOLD analysis project Ga0210018, IMG submission 183967) | Groundwater microbial communities from aquifer - Crystal Geyser CG09_land_8/20/14_0.10 (SPAdes) (version 2) | ecosystem: Environmental > Aquatic > Deep subsurface > Groundwater | place... | reverse complement strand
CTCCTGCCGAAGTTCTCATAAGCCTTGCCGATAATTTTTCAGACAAAGCCCAAAAATTGAGAGAAAAGTATAAAAGAGATAAAAAGTTAAGATGGGCTTTGGAGATAAGTACTCGTCTCGGTCCTAATCAGTCCTAAAGTTTAAATACCTCCGAAAATCCAACTGGAAAGATTCCCGAAGCGGCTATCTAAAATTCGAATATCCCAAATAGATAGCCGCTTCACTCATTTCTAAATCTATTTTCTTCCTTCCAGAGCACTGCCTAGTGTTTCTTCATCAGCGTATTCTAACTCTCCACCTACCGGTAAGCCCCGGCCAAGCCGGGTGGTTTTTATTACCTGCCTGCCGGCAGGCAGGTTCAGGGGCTTTAATAATCTTTCTAAATATAAAGCAGTAGCTTCGCCTTCTGTTGTGGGATTTACAGCAATAATAATTTCTTTAATTTCCGGGTGATTCTTTACCCTTTCTTCTGATTCTTTTGTTCTTAATTTTTCAATATCTGCTTTTTTTAATCTTGAAACCGTTCCACCTAAAATAAAATAAAGGCCCTTGTATTTTTTTGTCTTTTCAATGACTAGTAAATCGGTTTCTTTTTCAATTATGCAAAGCAAACTTTTATCTCTGGCCGGATTTGAACAAATCTCACATAGCTCGCCTTCCCCCTCAAAGGGATTGAAACAAAGTTTACAAAGTTTAACATTCTTTTTTAAATCCAAAATTGCCGCCACTAATTTATCAACGTCTTCTTTGCTTTTTCCTACTAAATAAAAAACAAAACGGCTAGCGGTCCTTGGCCCGACCGTCGGAAATTTCGAAAATAAATCAATGAGTTTTTGAATACTAGGCGGATACATTTATTCTTCGGTTGGATACCCTTTTTCTAAATTTCTAAAGGTCACGGTTCTCTCGTCAAAATATAATTCAACTTTACCTACCGGGCCATTTCTGTGTTTGGATATAATGATATCGGCAATGCCTTTTCTCGGAGTCTCTGATCGATATCTATCCTCGCGATAAATGAACAAAACTACATCAGCATCCTGCTCAATTGTGCCAGATTGTCGCAAATCAGCTAACCTCGGAATCTGAGGCGACCTTTGCTCAACTGCTCTCGATAATTGAGAAATAACTAAAACTGGAATATTAAGTTCCCTGGCAAGAGCTTTCAAAGCCCGGGAGTTTTCCGAAACTTGCTGAACCGGGTTGGCATATGGATTGAGGGGTTCCATTAATTGTAAATAATCAATAATTATTAATCCTAAATTTTTTTCTGCCTGAAGCCGACGTGACATGGCTTTCATTTGTAAAACAGTCGGCGAGGCAGCGTCATCAATATAAATTGGGGCTTCAGAGAGAATGCCCATAGCTTCGCGAATTCTGGTAAAATCATTATCATCTCCTTCCCCGGAAAGCCGGCCAGTTCTTAATCTCCACAAATCTACTCCAGAAAGACTAGAAATTAATCTGTCTGCCACCTGGTCTTTTGACATCTCCAGGGAGAATATCCCAACCGGCATCTTTTCATTAATGGCGATATTGGCCGCGAAATTAAGAGCCAAAGAACTCTTTCCTAAAGTTGGTCTCGAAGCTAAAATTATCAAATCGGATTTTTGAAGGCCGGCTAAAATATTATCTAAATCAGTAAAATTGGTTGGCAAACCTCTCAGGCCTCCCTGGTGCTTAGATAATCTATCAATTCTTTCAAAAGCCTCTTCTAAAGTGGCTTTAACCGGGGTAAACTCCTGGGTAAGACTTTTTTGGGCAATACTAAAAATTCTTTTTTCAGCTTCGTCTAATAAAACATCGATGTCTTCGGTTTCATTATAGCCAAGATTGCCTATTTCCTGACTAGCCCCTATCAAATCCCTTAAAATTCTTTTTTTTTGGACAATTTTGGCGTAATTTAAAACATGGCTGGCCGTGGGCACCGAATTTATCAATTCAGTTAAATAACTATTCTCGCCAATCTCTTCTAATAACCCTTTTCCTTTAAGTCGATTGGAAACCGATAAAAGGTCAATTGGCTCTCCCTTTTCAAAGAGTTCCTGACAAACCTGGTAAATTTCTTGGTGAATTCCCCGATAAAAATCGGGAGATTTCAGAAAATCTGCCACTTGAATTATGGCATTTTTATCAAGCATCAGGCATCCCAACAAAGATTGCTCAGCTTCTATGCTTTGGGGAGGTAATTTTTCTGGAAGTTCATTTGCCATACGAGATAAATCAAAGATTTATCGAAGTATTGATATGAATCGGAGATTCATAGAATATACATTACTAATTTAACACAAGGAAAAAAGGTTGGCAAGTCCCAAATTTCTTGATAAAATTTAAAAATATATGAAAATAGCACTAATCTCATTTCATTCTTTTTTTCAACCGGGGGGAGTAAAAAGGCATGTTTTCGGATTATATAAAGAATTCAAAAAAAGGGGGATTTTTTGCAAAATCATTGCTCCCAGAAGAAAAATGAAAGAGTATTATGGAAAAGATGTTATTCTTTTAGGAACCTCTTTTCCGCTCCCTTTTTCTGGGGCGATATCAGATTTAGGTATAAATTTTAATCCCCTGGCAATTGAGAGAACTTTAAGAAGAGAAAAATTTGATATTTTACATTTCCACAATGTTGGCTTTCCTTCCACCCTTCAAATTTTAGCTAGCCCGGCTACTTCAAATACCTTAAATATTTTGACTTTCCATGCCAATATAAAGGGGAGTAAATTTATAAAGAGATTCCCATTCTTTTTAAAACTTGCCGAAAGAATTGCCCAAAGGAAAATTGATGGAATAATCGGCGTAGCTCCTCTAAATCTAAAATATTTTAAAAAATATTCGGGCCCAAAAATTGTTATTCCAAATGGGGTAGATTTAGAAATATTTAACCCCGGCGTTCCAAAAATTAAAAAATTTGATGACAACAGAACCAATATTTTATTTTTAGGCAGAATTGAAGAAAGAAAAGGTTTAATCTATCTTTTAAAAGCCTATAAAATTTTAGAAAAAACCCCGCCCTTTGGTCCAAAGGGCGGGGTAAGATTAATAATCGTTGGCGGCGGTCCTCTAAAAAAAGACTTAGAAAATTGGGTAAAAATTAATAAACTAAAAAATGTTGTTTTTGAAAAAGAAATTAGTGAAGAAAGAGTTCCTTTCTATTATTCAACTTGTGATATCTTTTGTAGCCCGGCAATTTTTGGCGAAAGTTTTGGATTAGTTTTGGTTGAAGCAATGGCTTGTCAAAAACCGGTGGTTGCTTTTGCCAATGAGGGCTATCAGCAAGTTTTAAAAGGTAAAGGAAGTAAATTTTTAGTCAAGCCCCGAGATTACAAAACCTTAGCTAAAAAATTAGAGAATTTAATTAAAAATCCGAAATTAAGAAAAGAAATGGGAGAATGGGGCCAAATCGAAGCTCAAAATTATTCCTGGCCCAGAATTGCTGACCGAGTTTTAGATTTTTATGAATTATGCAGAAAAAACAAACAAAAACAAAAAAAGAAAAAATTCACCATCAACAAAATTCTCAATAAAGATGTCTTAGATTGGCTTAAGTGGCCAAAAAGGTTTATCGTTTAAAGTTTTTTTATCTTTGATCCCTCTTTGGTATCCTCGACCCAGTAGCCCATTTGTTTGATTTTTATTCTCATTTCGTCGGCTTCCCCCCAATGTTTTAATTTTCTTAATCCCTCTCTCTTTTTTAACAATTTAATAACTTTTTCTGGAATTCTTATTTCCCCCTTTTTTGTTTCTAAAAGTTTTAAACCAAAAACAGAGTCAAATTTATTTATTAGATTTAAAATTTGTTTTACCGTTTTACTATCCACTTCTTCAATTTTGTTTGCTTCTTTTATTAAATTAAAAATGGCAGATAGCGCTTTGGATGTGTTTAAATCCTCATCCATTGCTTCTCCAAAATCTTTTTTAGCTTTTGAGATTAAACTTTTAATTAATTTTAAATTTTGGGATGGGGTTTTGACTTTTGGCCTCCGACCCATTTTTTCTATAAACGTTTTAATCCTTTCTATCGCTTTTTCTGTACCTTTAAGTGCCTTAAAACTGAGATTTGTTTTTTGCCTATAATGACTATTTAGTAAAAAATATCGAATAGCTCGCCAAGCATAACCTCTCTTTAATAAATCTCTCAAGGTATAAAAATTACCCAAAGACTTACTCATTTTCTTTCCCTCCACTAAAAGGTGTTCATTGTGAAGCCAGAAATTAACGAATTTTTTTCCCGTATATGCTTCTGATTGAGCAATTTCGTTTTCGTGGTGGGGGAAAATAAGATCAACTCCGCCAGTGTGAATATCAAAAGTTTTTCCAAGATATTTCACGCTCATTACTGAACATTCGAGATGCCAGCCCGGTCGAACTTTACCCCATTTTGTCTGATAAAAAATTCCTCTTTTCAATTCATCTAAGGTACTTCTTTTTAATAAAGTAAAATCTCCCGGGGCGTCTTTTTGATATTCATCTAAATCAACTCTAGCACCTGGTTTAATTTTTTTCAGGTCAATTCTTGATAATTTTCCATAATCTTTAAACTTTGAAATATCAAAATAAACACTGTGAAGTCTCTCATAGGCATACCCCTTCTTTTCTAAAGCCTCGGTAAATTTTATCATTTCCTGAATATTCTCTGTCGCCTTAGGGTAATAACTTGCCTTTTTAATGTTTAAAGTTTCTAAATCCTTAAAAAATTCCCTTGTATATTTTTCTGTAAAATTTTTTAAACTCATTTTTGCCATTTTTGAATTTTTGATAGTTTTATCGTCAATATCAGTAATGTTCATTATGTGCTTTACCTGGTATCCTTTATATTCTAAATACCGTCTTAAAATATCAGCGAAAACATAAGCGCGGAAATTTCCAATATGAGCAAAATCATAAACCGTTGGGCCACAAGAATAGATTTTAACCTGTTTCCTTTTAATTGGTTTAAAGATTTCTTTTTTTCGCGATAGAGTATTGTAAAATCTCAACATAATCTTAAGTAAACCCAGTAGAAGAATTTCGAATTAAAATTTCCTCGAAATTTTATCAGTTGCCCAGTAGGGCTTTTCGAAATTTCTCTACTGGGTAAAAAGATTTGTACTTAAATATCTCTCTCCACTATCTGGAAATAAAACAACAACTAATCCCTTTTTTAAACTTTTAATTACCTCCAAAGCCCCAAACATTGCTGCTCCCGAACTCATACCTACAAAAATTCCTTCTTTTTTAGCGATTTTACGAGCCATTTCATAGGCATTCGCATCATTAACATTTATTTTTTTATCTAACAGAGTTTTATCATAAATACCGGGCTTGTAAGCTTCTTTCATATTTTTTAATCCTTGAATTTTATGGCCTAATAATGGTTCTATTCCGATAATTTGAATTTTTGGATTGTGTTTTTTTAATCTTTTTGAAACTCCCATTAAAGTACCAGTTGTCCCCATACTTCCAACAAAATGAGTGATTTTACCATCAGTATCCTGCCATATCTCTTCAGCTGTGCCATAATAATGAGCTTTCCAATTGTCAGGATTATTGAATTGATCAGCTAACCAGTATTTTTTATTTTTTCTTGCCATTTCATAAGCTTTCTCAATGGCTCCGTCGGTACCATCTTTAGCTGAAGTAAGTAGAATCTCAGCACCAAGAGCTTTTAAGATTTTTCTTCTTTCTACACTCACTGATTCTGGCATGGTTAAAAGTAATTTATATTTTTTTACCACACAAACCAAAGCCAAGCCAATTCCAGTATTTCCACTTGTTGCTTCCAAAACAATCTTATTTTTAGTTAATTCTCTTCTCTTTTCTGCTCCTTCAATCATAGAAAGAGCAGTTCTATCCTTAACTGAACTGCCAGGATTAAAAAATTCAAGTTTAGCATAAAGCTCTACTTTTTTATTCGGATTCAATCTATTTATTTTTACTAAAGGTGTATTACCGATTAATTGTAAAATATTTTTATACATATTTTTATTTGACTACTCTTTTTTCAGTTTAGCAAATTAGTTGAAATTGGAGAAGTGCAGTGTAAATAAAAAACCTCTTTTTAAAAGAGGCTGGTATGTTAGAAATTAGTTATTAGAAATTAGAAATTCGTAAAACTAACCCCTTCCGTTAAAGAGGTGCAACAATCACAACAAGTTATCTTTGGATTAGTTTGGCTTTTCATAATCTATTTTAAGATTAGCAAAACTTATATTAACTGTCAAGTCTTTTATAACCCGTTGGTAGATATATAAGAGCTGATGTAAAAACATTAACGAGAGCTCGCTCTGAATGGTATTCTCCCAGGGAACAGTTGAATTTTCGGCCACTTATCCTTGCGCTTTTTGAGAAAGCTAAATTGAAAGCCAAAACAATGGCTACCGACACAGTATTCTTAAACGAGAGGAAAAAGGACCTTGAAGAACTAATGTTTCTGTTGGGTATCAGGTATAAGATAATAAATAGGGGCGCAGTCAGATGACTGCGCCACTTTATATTTTTGGAAATTCGTGATAAAGTGTGTATACATGAAAAAAATAGACATTATTTTAGCCGTAATTTCCGGATTGGGGCTCGGATTGCTTCTCTCTTGGCTACTAAAAGGGTTCGGGATAGAAATGAGATTTCTGAATTGGCTTTTGCCGGTTTTCTTTCCGATTTTAGCCGTCTTCGCTATCTGGCTCTGCTATTTAATCGGTAAAAAGTATTTGTTCGTTTTCCAGTTAGGAAAGTTCTTATTAATAGGAATATTTTTTGCTCTGATTGATTTGGGGGTCTTGGATGTTTTAATAAAGATTTTCGGAATTACCGAAGGCCTTGCTTATTCGGTTTTTGTGGCGACATCTTTTGTTATCGTCACTTCTGTTAAATACGTCGGTGATAAATTCTGGGCTTTTGAGAAAATGGAAAAGGAAGCAATGGGAACGGAATTCGGAAAGTTTTTTATCATTACCTTAATAAGCGGCGGAATCCAGACCGGAATTGCTTCTTTACTCGTAAATACCCTTGGTCCTCAGTTTGGCGCTTCTTCTCTAATTTGGGCAAATGTCGGAAAAATTGCCGGTATCGCCGTCGCCGCTGTCTGGAATTTCCTCGGGTATAAATTTATTGTATTTAAAAAATAACATGTCATTAGTTTTGTATCGTAAATATCGTCCCCAAACTTTTTCTGAAATTATCGGCCAGGAGCACATCGTTCAAACATTAACCAATGCTATTTCTTCAGGGATGGTTTCCCATGCCTATTTGTTTTCCGGGCCCAGAGGAACCGGTAAATGCGTAAAATTTGACACTAAAATAACCGATACTCTCACTGGTGAAATTCTTACGATTGAGGAGATGTATAAACAGAAACGGGCAAATCTTTTAACCCTTCAACCAGATTACAAATTAAAGGGCACTCATCCAAGTAATTACATCGATGATGGCATCAACCCCTGTTATAAAGTAGCAACTGCGTTGGGTAGAGAAATCGAAGTAACTTTTTCTCATCCATTTTTGACAATTGAGGGATGGAAAAAGCTTTCTGAACTGAAAGTAGGGGATTACATAGGTATACCTAGGATTCTTCCTATTTTTGGGAAAGAAGAAATGCCAGAATACCAGGTTCGGTTAATAGCCCATCTCATTAGTGAAGGCTCAACGCATGATTGGAATCGTACAGTAGGTTTTACTAATTCAGACTCAGTTTTAGTTAATGATTTTGTGTTAGCCGCTAAAAAATTTGAGAATATAAAAGTAGTTAAAGTGGATAGCAACGGAACGCGAACCCCTACTTATCGACCTGTACAAATAATTCGCCGTTACTGGATAAATCAACCTGGGCAATCTCAAAATTCTATAATGGGTTTTGCTAAAAGTTTGGGATTAGTTGGTCAAAAATCAAAGACTAAAACTGTCCCTCCAATAATCTTTCAATTAACTAAACCCCTTCTTAGTTTATTTTTGCGAACAATTTATAGCGGAGATGGCGGCGTAGACTATTCAAACACTCCAACGATTTCCTATTATTCTTCTTCAAAAAAACTCATTTCCCAAATTCAACATTTATTGCTTCGTTTTGGGATTATTGCCAGGATTCGTTATAAACCAGTGAAATATAAAGGTAAACTTTATCCTAATTGGGTTCTAGAAATAACTAATCGGGAAAGTTTATTGAAATTTAGTAAGGAAATAGGGTTTATTGGAGAAAAGGCAAAAGAGCTTCAACAGTTTGCTTCTTATATATCTGATCGACCAACTAATCCAAATTGTGATGTTATCCCGATTGAGGTCTGGAATTTAGTAAAGCATGAAAAAGAAATGAATAACAAAAGCTGGGTTGAGGTAGGGAAGATATTAAATTATAAAAAACCTAAGAAGTTTTCTAATACGGTAAGATTTAGACCTTCTCGAAATAAATTAAAAATTTGTGGTGAGGTTTTTGATTCACGAGAAATATTGAATATTGCTAATTCAGATATTTATTGGGATAGAATTGCCGAAATTAAATATACCGGCGATTATCAAGTCTATGATTTAGTGGTGCCGGGAACTCATAACTTTGTCGCTAATGATTTTATTGTACACAATACCACGATTGCCAGACTTCTCGCCAAGGCAGTTAATTGTCAGAATCGAAAAACTGGGGAAGCCGAACCCTGTAATCAATGCCCTTCCTGCACTGAAATAATGGAGGGTCGGTCGCTGGATTTACTCGAAATCGATGCTGCTTCCCATCGGGGAATTGACGAAATAAGAGAACTTAGGGATGGAATAAAATTTGTCCCAACAAAATCAAAATATAAGGTATTTATCGTAGATGAAAGCCATCAATTAACTAAAGAGGCAGCCAACGCCCTTTTAAAAACTTTAGAAGAGCCTCCTTCCTATGCCATTTTTGTTCTAGCCACTACCGAAATTCACAAAATGATTCCAACAATTATTTCGAGATGCCAGAGATTTGATTTTCGAAAATTAACTGTACCAGAAATTATTAAAAGGTTAGAGATAATCGCTGAAAAAGAAAAAGTAAAAATTGAAAGGACCGCCTTAGAATTAATCGCCTCAAATTCTAGTGGTTCAATTCGGGATGCCGAAAGTTTATTAGACCAGGCCCTAATTTTTGCCGGAGCCTTAGGTCAAGAATTAAAGGCGGAAGACATCAAAAATTTATTGGGTCTAGTTGAAATAGAATTGGTCAGTAAATTTTGCGATTTTCTTTGCCAAAAAAAAGCTTCTGAAGCAATTAATTTTTTGAACGAGATAACTGAAAAAGGTTCTGACCTTCAAGAATTTGCTAAAATCCTAATTAATTATTTAAGGCAGGCCTTAATTTTGCGTCTTAGCGGTTTATCCGCAAAAGAGGCGGAGAATCCTCTTATCACTGGTTTAACCAAAGAAGAATTTCAGAAACTAGAAAAACAAGCATTTGCCTTTACCGAAGGAGAGCTCCGGAATATTTTAAACCTTTTCCTGGAGGCTGAAAACAAAATGAAATATTCTCCAATTCCCCAATTACCCCTGGAATTAGCCATCATCGAATCTTGCGGAATTACTTAATCACAATGCGGGGTCGTCTAACGGTCGGACAGTTGCCCTTGGAGCAACCGATGTAGGTTCGATTCCTACCCCCGCAGCCAATTTGTAAAGTTTGCGTTTCCCGCCTCGCTCGGGGCTTCGCCCCTCGCTTCAGTAAACGAATTTTCAAGCAATTTCCAAGGGTTTTTGTAATCTACAAAAACCAGCCGCTCCCGCAGAAGCGGGTTCGAGCCAATCCTTTTCAGGAAATTTTTCTTTTCGAAAAAATTTCCTTGCAAAGCGGCAATTTGCGCTTGATTAGCCGTTAAAATGAAGTTTTTACAAAGTTCGAGCCAGCGATTGCCCTTTCGCTCAAAATCTTTCAATTTTTCGGAAATCTCAATTTTTTGGTTGAGAATTTTTTGTTTTTTGGCGGCGTATTCTTCGGTGGAAATAGTCCCCGATAATTGAAGGTCTAAAAGTTTATCCAAATTTTCCTCATGTTTCAAAATTTGCGAACGGAGATTTTGAGCGAAAGTCATTTCGGCTTGGACATTTTCCTCTTTTTCCTTGTCCAATTCCGCAATCATCTTTTTGGTCCAAGCCGAAGGCAAAGAAACTTTTTGAATTATATTTGAAATCTGCTCGGCCAAAAGTTCCTCGCGAATGTATTTTTGCGAGCAGTTGTTTTTCTTTTTGGTGCATCTGTAATAGTTATGTCCCTTGTGGGTTTCGGCGGTAATAGAACAATCGCACTCGCCGCATTTGAAAAGACCCCGGAAAGCGTAAAATTTTACGCCTCGGTTTGTATGATGAGCTTTGCCTTTCATTGTTTCTTGGCATTTATCAAAAAGTTTCTTTGAAACGGCTGGCTTGTGATTGCCTTCATAAATCTCGCCGTTGAATTTGAAAGCGCCGTAATAAAAAGGATTTACCAGAATTGCCTGGATATTTGAAACGCAAAGCACTTTTCCGTTTCTGCTTCTCAAGCCGGCTTCGCTGATAATATTTCTCACTTCTTTCAAAGAATAATTGCTAGTTGAATAGAGATTGAAAATCTTTTTGATAAACTTAAATCTTTCGGGATCCGGCACCATCTTTTTGGTCAATCTATTATTCAAATAGCCGGTCGGCGCGACTCCCGGATATTCGCCTCGTCTCACTTTTTGTCGCAAACCTCTTTTTACGTTTTCTGAAAGATTATCAACGTAGTATTTACTTTGGCCAAAAGCGATATTGAGCATAAACTTTCCTTGGGGCGTTGATTCAAACCAAAAAGTGGGGAATTTTAGTGATTGGATTTTACCGGTGTCTAAAAGAAAGATGATTCTTCCGCCGTCAACTGAATTACGAGCTAACCTGTCCGGATGCCAAGTTAAAATTCCTTCAGCTTTACCTTTTTCAATTTGAGAAAGCATATCATTGAAAATTGGCCTGCCCGGTTCTTTGGCGGTTTGCGACTCAATGAAAGTTTGAACAATGTTTAATTGTTCTTTTGCCGCGAACTCTTTGAGTTCGGTAATTTTAGCCTCGATAGACAAAATTTGTCTGTCCGGTTCATCGGTAGATTTCCTAGCGTAGAGAAAGAATTTGGCCATATATTTATACCTTAATTGTTAAATTTTTTTCGCCCGCGGGGCGAAAAATGTCTCGGAAATTTGCCCCATTTCAGCGCCGAGCCGCGAAGCGGCGAGGCGCAAAACGAGGCGGAAAACGGAAAATATAGCACAGTGCTGTCTCTTTTGGTTAAAATTCGAACCTTTTTTCGGGAAAATCCCGACGCCGACTTTTGACTGCCTGCCGCCTGCGGCGGCGGGCAAAAATCGCAGTCCCGCTTCGCGGGACAGACAGGCGGGC
>Ga0210018_1001703_pt1 | contig 11339 bp, 11 predicted proteins | sample CryGeyCG2014_010_2_FD_183967 | JGI IMG/M metagenome (GOLD analysis project Ga0210018, IMG submission 183967) | Groundwater microbial communities from aquifer - Crystal Geyser CG09_land_8/20/14_0.10 (SPAdes) (version 2) | ecosystem: Environmental > Aquatic > Deep subsurface > Groundwater | place... | reverse complement strand
GCTGTTGCCAGAGGATGAACAAAATATGGTTCCCCGGAAGCACGTTTTTGCCCCAAATGAGCGATCTGACTATATTCAAAAGCTTTTGTAACTGCCCCAAAATCTGCATCAGGATTATATTCCCCAATTTTGGCAATTAGTTCTTCGAGTCCAGCCATTGAAGATCTTTTAGTTTTAACTCGAGATGTTTTTTGTTGTTCCATTCGTTAAGACTCAAATTATAGGCTATTTCTGCCTCTTGATCAACTTTTAGCTTCGAAGCCAATTTCCCCATACCAAATCCAATTGCAGAAAAAACATTCTCTCTCTCATTCTCGGCCATTTGTCCTCTCAGGGTTAATTTAAGGTGTTTACCCTCGCTGCCTACTGTTCGCCAGTCTGCCACGATTGCCTTGCTCATAAAAACCGGCTCCGGATTACCCAAGCCAAATGGAGACATTTGCTGAATCTCTTCCCATAACTGAAGCGTTAGGACAGAAAATGGCAGTTCAAGATCAATCCTTAAGTTTTTCTCCAAAAGTTCCGGTTGAATCTGGGCGTCAGCAAAAGTTGTTAATCTTTGCCTTAAAATCTCAAGTTTTATTGTTTCTACTGTAAATCCCGCCGCCATCGGGTGTCCTCCGGCATCCACCAGCAAATCTGATTGAGCTCTAATTGCTTCGATGATATTAAAACCACTGATTGATCGCGCAGAGGCCTTTGAATAAATTTCACCTTTGGAAACCACTATCGAAGGTAGATAAAATTCCTCAACTAACTTTCCCGCCACCAAACCAATAATCCCCTGGTTATAAGATTCATGCTCGATAAAAATTAACTTTGAACTTTGAACTTTGAACTTTGAACTCTCGATGGCATGTCGAGTCGTCTCTTCTGTTAAAAGTTGTCTCTCTTTATTAATTCGTCCTAATTTCTCGGCCAAATCTTTTGCTTGTTCTTTATTTGCAGTACAAAGGAGTCTCAGGGATTCTAAAGCATGTTCTATTCTGCCGGAAGCGTTTAATCTCGGCGCAATAATGTAACCAACATGATAAGTCCCGATTTCTTCTTTTTTTATTCCCGCTTCTTCTAAAATTGCCAAAAGGCCACAACGACTGGTTTTTCTTAGCGCTTCAAGGCCGTACTTGGCGAAACTGCGGTTTACCCCTACCAAAGGTTCCAAATCGGCAATGGTCGCAATTGCAACAAGATCTAAATTTTCTGACCGATACGGAATCGGTTTGAATTGACGATCCGGTAATTCTTTAAAAAACTCTCTTGCCAAAAACCAAGAAATGGCTGTAGCACAAATTTTCTCCGTATGAATAATTGCAGTACAGTCAGGTTTTTCTTTCCCAACCTGATGGTGATCACAAACAATAACATCAATTCCCAACTCTTTGGCATATTTTATCTTCTCGTTAGCAGTGATCCCATGGTCAACCGTAATTATTAACTTAAGTTGTGGGTTTTGCTTGTCCGCCGAAGCCTTAGAGAAGGCGGAAGTTTTGAGTTTTGAGATTGAATCGCAATTCAATCCATATCCCTCACTTACTCTTTCCGGAATATAAGGGAGAACATTTTTTGTTAACTTATAAAGAGTCTCCCATAAAATCGCCGCGGCACAAATCCCATCTGCATCATAGTCGCCATAGACGACGATTGATTCACCCCCTACGATTGCTTTATTGATTCTTTTAACCGCCTTTGCAATTTCTTTTGCATCAATATCTAAATCTTTGGCAGTAAAATTGTCGGGTTTTACAGGATTAAGAAATTCTTCTATTCCCTTTTTCGTTTTCAGTCCACGATTCTCAAGAAGAATTTGAACAATTTCACCCACAGTATTATCTTTAGTTTTCAGTTGATTCAATATTTTCCACTTCATTTTGTAAAATCGCTATATCGTTAGATCGTTATATCGTTATATCGTTATATCGTTAAAACAAGATAGCAAGCTAGCGAGATAACAATTTAATCCAACCAGTGTTATAATTTTACCATGCGAGGAGCTCTTCCTGAAAACCTGGTGAAAAAAATCCCTGCTCCAGTTTTTAACATTTTTGAAAAATTTACCAACTCCGGCTATGAGATTTATTTGGTCGGTGGCGGTGTACGTGATCTTCTTTTAGGCCGGAGTCTTCACGACTGCGACTTTACCACAAATGCTCACCCCGAGACAATTCAACAACTGCTGCCGGATAGTTTTTATGACAATATTTTTGGGACAGTTGGTTTTATTGTCGGTAAAGAAAAGTATGAAGTTACCACATATAGGACGGAGCAGGGATACACAGACAAACGTCATCCGGATAAAGTCAGTTGGGGCACCTCGCTTGAAGAAGATTTAAAAAGACGGGAATTGACTATTAATTCCATGGCCATTGGCCCTTTAGGCCAGCACACAGCAAACAGCTTACAGCAATCAGCCATAAGCAATCAGCTTGAATTAATTGATAATTTTAATGGCCAGGAAGACTTGAAAAATAAAATCATTAGGGCTGTTGGCAATGCCGACGAAAGATTCTCCGAGGATGCCTTGCGAATGATGCGAGCCGTTAGATTTGCCAGTCAGCTGGGATTTACTATTGAACCGGCTACTTTTTCCGCCATCCAAAACAACGCTCAACTTTTAAACCAAATCTCAAAAGAAAGAATCAAAGATGAACTCTTCAAAATCCTTAGGAGTGATTACCCTGCAGAAGGAATTACCTTACTTTTGACATCCGGTCTGTTGCAATTTATTATCCCCGAACTTATCAAAGGTTACGGAATGTCTCAAGCCAGGCATCACATTTATGATGTTTGGACACATTCTTTAATGTCATTAAAAAATTGTCCTTCAAAAGACCCACTTGTCCGTTTGGCCACGTTGCTCCATGATATTGGCAAACCTATCGTTGCCAAGGGCGAAGGCGAAGACCGAACCTTTTATAATCACGAGGTTGTTGGCGATAAAATTGTTCGAAATATCGCTGAAAGGTTAAAGTTTTCCAAAAAGGAAGAAGAAAGGCTTATTACTTTAGTGAGATGGCACCAATTCACTGTCGATGATCGACAAACCGATTCGGCTATCCGCAGATTTATTCGCAACGTTGGTAAGGAAAATTTAGAAGACATGCTTGCCTTGCGCGTTGGCGACCGACTGGGTGGTGGGGCGAAAGAAACCTCCTGGCGACTTGAGAAATTTAAAAAGCGCCTTGAGGAAGTTCAAATTCAACCTTTTTCGGTCACCGATTTAAAAATCAATGGTAAGGATGTGATGGAAATTATTGGTATTCCTTCCGGCCCCAAGGTCGGCCAAATCTTAAACCAGCTTTTTGAAGAAGTAGTGGAAAAGAAAATCAAAAATGAAAGAGAAGTTCTTCTAGAGAGACTAAAAAAACTTAAAATTAAAAAATGAGGCTGCAAGGCGAGGCCTTCAGGCTGAAGTCCTCAGGCTGAAGCCTTGTGAAGCTAAAATGGAAAGAACTACAATTAGACGATTTCCTCAACCCGGAAAGACTGAATGTGGCCTGGCAGCGGTCTCCGCTGTTGTAAGCATTTATCCTAGCTATGCAAATGGATTCGATATAGAAAGCGTAATCAGGGCCGCGGGAATTGTTGATACTATAAAGAGCGGAGGGACAATCGATGACATTCGAAACTTAGTCGGACAAGATATTCCCATAATTGTCGATTGGCAAGGGTCAACTTTTATTGGCAGCGACGGAGGTAAAGGTCATTACAGTGTGATAACCGGGATTAACGATAAAGAGATAAAAATGGTTGACTCGCTTCCGGAATTTGCCAATGGCCGAACAATTTCAATTAAAGATTTTGAAGAGTTATGGTGGGATACGGACTCGATTGTCGATAACGAGGGTAACGAAACATCGGTGACTACCAGAAAATTAATTTTTATCGTCGTTCCCAACACCCAAACTTCAGAATATATCCAGAAATTTAAAATGCTCCCAGGGGACAAGTTCCCGGATAAATTATAAAGGACGGTTAAAGGAAAGTTAAAGGAGCATTAAAAGAAAAGATTTTTTACTTTTTTCTTCTCTTTATCTCATTCCGAACCACGAGTAGTGGTACGGCGGTAAAAGTACTGCTATAAGTCCCCGAGACAGTACCGACAAGAAGAGCAAGGACAAACCATTTAATAGTACTGCCGCCCAAAAGATAAAGAGCCATCAACATAATAATAATGGTCATAGAATTATTAATTGAACGGGACAAAGTTTCCGTTATCGCCTTATCAGCTAAATCCGGGAAGGGAATACCGGGAAACTTCTTTCTTGATTCTCGAATCCGATCATAAACAACCACGGTATCGTGTACGGAAAAAGAGAGAATTGTCAAAACCGCCGTCACAAAAAGTGTATCGATTTCCACGCCGGCGAAATGACCAAGTAAGCTAAAAACTCCAAGCAACACTAAGCTATCGTGAAACATCGCCAATATCGCGCAAACACCGTACATTGGCTGTTTGAACTGCTTCCAAACGTATGCAAGAATAAATCCGGAAGCCAGAATTACTCCTAAGATTGTTTTCCTGATCAATTCTTTCCCCAGTGTCGGACCAACTGTGTCAAACCTTAGCTCCATTGGTTTTTCTCCCACCTTTTCGGCAACTGTCCCAATAATTGAAGAAACATCTTCGCGGGTTATTGGTTTTGCTTTAATTAAGATTCTATTTTCACCCGACAACTGAACAGAAGAATACTCTATTTTTAATTCGTCTAATGTTTCGGTTATCGCTTTCTCCCTGTCACCTGTCTCTTGGGTAAATTCCAACTCCAAAAGTGTTCCTCCGGTAAAATCAATTGAAGGACGAAGACCCCACTTTATCAAGGAAAAAACTCCAGGCAAAATCACAATCGCCGAGATCAAAAAATAAAGCCATTTAAAACGCACAAAATGCATATTAACCTTTATATAACACTCTAATTAATGTCCTTGTAACAACAATCCCAGTAAACAACGAGACGGCTATTCCTACTGCCAATGTCAAAGCAAATCCTCTTACCATTCCGGAAACATTTAAAAAATTCCAATTGAACGGATTGAATAAAATAAAGGCGGTTATTAGAGTACAAACGTTGGCATCACGAATCGAATCCCAGGCGCGACCGAATCCTAACTCCATCGCTGCCGGTAAACTCTTCCCCATTCTCCGCTCTTCTTTCATTCTCTCAAAAATCAAGATATTGGCGTCCACTGCCATTCCCACCGAAAGCAAAAACCCAGCAATCCCCGGCAATGTTAGGGTGACGGGAATCACTTTATATAAAGCCATGGTCAAAAGACCGTAATTTATCAAAGCTAAATCAGCCAGAATTCCCAGTTTGCCGTAATAAGCGACCATGAAGGCCATTACCAAACAAAGTCCGATTAATCCCGCTCTGACACTTTTTTGCACCGATTCTTCACCCAAAGTTGCTCCAACATTTCTTTGCTCAATCAATTTTATCGGTACCGGTAAAGCTCCGGCATTAAGTTGGACAGAAAGTTTTTTTGCCTCAGTCAAGTCAAAAGAACCTCTAATAATTGCGTTCCCGGTAGTTATTGGCTCGTCTACTTTCGGGACCGAGACCGGCATTCCGTCGAGATAAATTGCTACCAACTTCCCAACATTTTTTGTAGTTATCTCGCCAAATTTTTTTGCCCCTTCGGCATTAAACTCCAACCCAACCACAGGGGACCCTGTGTTTTGATCAAAGTCTACGAAAGACCGCTTTAGGTCTTTTCCGGTCAAATCTGTTTTCAGAAAAAATTCCCCACTCTCGGAAGCCTTTTTTTCGTCGGGATTCTGTTCGCGGAATTCCAGAAGCGCAGTCTTACCAATTAAGTCTATTGCCTGATTAACATCTTTTACGCCGGGGAGTTCAACAATCAACCGATAGTCCTCTTCTGTCTTGGCGGTTTGGACCGTTGCCTCGCTGACACCAAAAAAATTAACTCTTTTTTCAATATTTGTTTGCGCCGCCAAAAGGGCATTATCTTTGTCTTTATCCTCAATTCCTTGCATGTCGGCGCTAAAAACTAAATGTGTTCCCCCTTGCAAATCAAGCCCCTTTTTAAGTTCTGTCGGGCGCTTGAGACTAAGAAAACCAAGAGAAATGTCAGACCCAAAACTTTTGGGTAAATCGATAATTATTGAAGAAAACGTCAAAAAGATAATCAGCCAGAGAGTCGCTTTTTTCCTTTTCATTTTGTTTCTTTCTTAAACTTAAGAAAATTTTCTGAAAGAGGAAGTTGTTTGGCGCCGGAAAAATGGTAGGTTATTCTTCCCTTGTCCTGTTCTATTTCCACTTTCACTTGGTCAGAAGGTCTAACTCCAACCGATTTTACGAACTCGGAAGGAATAACTACTGCCAAAGAATTTCCTGTTCTGATTACCTTCTGGGCCATGTGTTTAGTGGAAAAGTTTATCTTCGTCCCCAATTACCATCACTTTCCCTGATTCTAAAATTCCCAGCAAAAACGGATCTCTTCTCTTCCGACGAAACTCAAACTCTTCATCCGTCATTACTGTATAATTTATTTCCTTTTCTCTTTTTTCTTCTTCAGCTCGGATTAAAGCAGAAAGTTCTGCCATAACAACATCCCCAACCAATAAAATGTCTACTTCTTCTTCCCTTCTTCCTTCTCTTTTTACAAATTTCCTTGAAAAAATACAGAAAGAAATCTTTCCTATTCTATTCCTATTCCTAATAATTTGTTCTCCCAAGCCTGTCTCTTTGGAAACAATGGCCAAAAGATCGGAATACAAAGAATAATTAGGATTTAGAAAGTAATACAAGCGATTTCCTCGAGGCTCTTTTTTGAGCACGCCCGCACTTTCCAGATGGAAGAGCTCTCTTCTTATCGCGTTGATTTCTTCCTTAGTTTTTCTAACTAACCCCCTAACATGATAAATTTCTGTCGGATTAGCAAAAAAAATATCCAATAGTTTAACCCGAACTTTTGAAATAACTAAATCTTCCAGCATTTTTAGGGGCAGGCTTCGTCCCGTCGATAGCGGGAGATTAGTAGTTAACTTTACCGGTAGTCGGTAAAATTTCTATCCATATCGGGCCGCGATTAAATTTAACTTCTTGGCCCTTGGCATCATAAAATAAAGTTCTGTCTGTTCTCGACTTTTTAGTCCATTTGCCGTCAATAACCAGCCCGTCTTGAAATACAAGTGCCCGCCCGGTGTCGACGGTGGTATATAACAAATGTTTATGTTCATCCAAGGGACCTTTTTCCTGGGTAAATTGTATCACTACATTTTTGGCAGCCAACTGTTCCTTGGTATTAAAGTCGATGTGAGGCTCACCGCCGTTTAACCGTTTATAGGAATTTGTTGACGAGTCATAATCCCATCTAACTCGATAGTCCTTGTAATCTCTCCAAAAATCAAATTCCGGAGAAACAGAGCCGGAAGATCGAGAGTCTTCTTTAAATAACCAAGATCGAAAAGCCGTATTCCAAGCCTGGTTTTTATAATTTAAATTGGTTAATTTCCTCGCCTCTGCCTTGGCCCAAAGAGTGTAGCTACTACAGTACATTTGGTGTTCGGTGGCCACTTCATGACCAACTCGGGTCTCTTCACGGCGGCACTCACGAATTCCTAAGGCCCACTGATCTAAATCGCTCCAAGTATCTTTATTTTTCCATCCATATTTTTCTATCTGACAAAGAGCTTTAGCGCGCGGATCAACTGTCGGGTCGTTACACTGACCAGCTCCGCCAACATGAACATAAAGCGGATAGTCTCCGTATTCGGAAGCCCAATCCAAGAAATAGGTTCGCGCGCTTCTCACTGGCCCCAAATCATAATCGTCTTTAAGAGAATAGGCGGCATCGGCACAATAAAAGACAGCGGCGAAACGGGTAATCGCTCCTTCAGCAACTGCTTCGTAGACAACATCTGCCTTACTCAATCCTGACTGTGGCCGGGAGTCGCTGTGATTCTCAATCATCACCACCAAAGGTCGACGTTTTTCCCAAAGATCTTTTTCTGTTTGAGTAAACTTTGCTCCATTAAGAGGACAAACCTGATCTTTCGGTCCGGTAAGAATAGGAAAACGAGATTGTTGTCCGGGTACTCCTGAAGGAACTGGAGATTCTAAAGTTGTTTTTCCTTTTTTAGTAAAATTGAAAACTGCATATGAGATCCCCGTAGACAGTAAACATACTCCCAAGAGTAAAAAGATAAAGTTTCTCTTTTTAGTCATTGTAGAAATTATATTTTTAATAAAAATAACAAGATTAGTATACAACAAAACTCCCAATGAGTGTTAGTTAGTTTTTAGAAGGTCTTCTTTTCTTTGATTCAACTATTGCCGAGATTTCTTCTTTAGAAAATTCGAAACCGGCTTCTTTCCCTTCTTTTACTGGTTTTGCAAAAACACGAGTTGCTTCCCGGCTGTGAAGGCTGGTAATTACAAAGCCGCTGTCCTTGCCATCTAAAATCGCCAAGGCAAAACTTTGATTCCCTCCTGTCTCCGAGAAAGGATTATAACGAATAAAGCCAATCTTTTGGGTATGGTTAAGGCCGTCAAGACGCAGACTCTCCAATTTTTTCTCAAGATCGGCGCTTATTTCTTTTTCTTTTTTTACTTCGCTCAAAAGCTCCTCAAGGATCTGTCTTAGGTCCTTATCGTCTACTCCTTTAGTCAAATGACCAAATGTTTTTAGAACTTTTGTCAGCAAAAAAGTTATTGTACCTAACCACACAAAAACAACCAAAATCACAATCAGAAATGGCACTTCGGAAAAATTAGATATCACTTCGTTCTCATTTTAAGCAGTAGGCTAGCTTGATGTCAACAGACGCTTGTGCTATTGTATCTACGGTGAGTAAAAAAACTAAACGACAAAAAATTATTGCTGACCTGCGAAGATCTACTTTTTCTTCTTTTCCGGTTCAAAAACTTAGTCCTGTTGAAACTCTTTCTCCTGTTCAAACTTCGACTTTGTATTCTTCGCCTTCTATTAGTCAAAATGAATCTTTATATATCTATCCAGTTCATTTGATTAGGAAAGACTTGACAAAGACACTTCTCTTGTCCATACTGGCAATCAGCCTCGAGGTAGCCTTGTTTTTACTACTCGAGAAGCATTTTGTTCTGCCTTTCAGAATTTAGTTTTGAAGGGAGGTGAAAAGAAATTATGGCAACAATGTATTGTGTAAAATGCCGCGCTAAAAAAGAGGTATCGAATCCGGAAAGGGTGACAATGAAAAATGGAAAGCCAGCAATGAAAGGGACTTGTCCTGATTGCGGCACTAAAATGTTCAAAATCGGTGGGTAAATTAAAGAATTTAAAAGATTTCTAAACCCCCTAAGGCCTTTTTGCTAAAGGGGGTTTTGGGTGACAACGAGAGTTTTGGCTTGTTTTTTAGTCAATGATTTTCCTTGTGCCCGATAAAAGGTAATTAATCCTTCGACTAGAGCATTTTTTGTCTCGGCTTTCGGGTGATTACAAACATACTGCCTTAAAAAGCGGGCTCTTTCACCTGTTTTCAGCGGATCTGGTTTCTTTATTATTCTAATTAGAGCCCAATTTGTTTTTGGTATGGGACAAAACGACTTCCGAGAAACTTTTTTAATAATCATAATGTCAAAATAAGCAGTAAAAACCGGCTGATTGATAAGTTTGTAAGCAAATTTTAAAGGGATCAAAAAGACCGCCATTTTAAAGTCCGCTCCTATCAAAACAGGTATCAGTGGTTCAACTATTGAAGAGGGCAAACTGCCAATAATTTTGTTAAATTTTAACGAATACTTCTTTCTGTCTTTAAGAACTTTTAGAGCATCAGCAAAAATAAGCTTAATATTCCCTGGTATTTGTTTTAAATCTTTGGCAAAAGTTTTATCGATTTCAACGGCAATAACTTTTCCTGCTTTTTTAGTAATCTCTCTTGTTATAATTCCACTCCCAGCCCCAATTTCAAATATAATATCTTTCTTTTTAATGGCAAGGGTTTCTACTAAAAGTCCAATTATTTCCTCATCCTTTAAGAAAAATTGGTCCAATAAATTTTGATTTTTCATCTTTTATCTTTAAAATGAACTAATGGAAAAAGTATCTTTTGTTGATTTTATCTCTTTTTTAAAATCAGTTCCAGAAATTCTTGAAAAAGAATGTCTCTCCAAACTTATCAAAAATCAGAAGAAAATTATTTTGAAACCCAACCTGACTACCAATCTTCCTCCGCCATGCACTACTCCGGTCGAATTGGTTGAGGAAGTCATTAAATTTCTCCGGAAATTCTCAAAGGCAGAAATTGCCGTTGCTGAAGGTTCGGGCGGTTGTGATACCTTAACTGCTTTTAAAGATTTAGGTTATGAAAGACTGGTAGAAGACTATAAAATCAAATTGGTTGATCTAAATCGGGAAGAAAGAGTCGAAAAAGAAAATCGCCAGGCAAAAGTCCTGAAAAAGGTTAAATTGCCAAAGATTTTGCTTGAAGGATTTTTTATCAACCTGCCGGTTCTTAAACAGCACGATGAAGGAATTTTAACCTGTGCTACCAAGAATTTGTTTGGTATTTATCTGAATCAGGGATTAATTAAACATTTTCTCCCCCGCTGGTGGAATAAAAGCGAATTACATTACAAATACGGAGTTCAAGAATCCGTTTATGATCTTAATCTTTACCGGCCCTCGGATTTTGTTTTAGTCGATGCCTCCATTGGACAGCTAGGCAACGAAATTCACGGCTCACCTTGCCGCCCGCCTATCAAAAAACTTTTTACCGGTTTTGATAATCTCGAAGTGGATCGATTCTGCGCCCCTTTTTTGCATCTTGATCCAAACTCAATTCCTTATTTAAATTTTTAAACTACAAATCAACCTCTTTTGGTCTGTATTGTAAAGCCTCGGCAAGATGACTCGGAGAAATTTCTTTTTCTCCCGCCAAATCGGCGATTGTCCGAGAAACTTTAATTAAGCGATAGTATGATCGGGCAGAAAGTTGGAAAGTGGTCACGGCTTGACGTAAAAGATTGAGGCATTCTTGAGAAAGTGAACAAAATTCTTTAACATCACGAGTACCCATCTCCGCATTGCAAACAATTTTTGTTCCTTTAAATCGTTTCGTCTGAAAATTGCGCGCTTTCTGTACCTCTTTTTTAATTTCCTTAGAATTTTTAGTTTTTTCTTTGACATCAGCCGTGAGTTTTTCTACTTTCACCGCTGGCACTTCGATATGTAAATCAATTCTGTCTAAAATCGGACCGGATACCCGCTTCCGATACCTCTCAATTTGCCCGGGCAAACAACGACATTTTTTGTCGCTGCTACCATAATAACCGCAAGGGCAAGGATTGCTGGCAGCTACCAAAATAAATTTTGCCGGAAAGAGTAATGTTCCGGCAGCG
>Ga0210018_1001700_pt1 | contig 11355 bp, 9 predicted proteins | sample CryGeyCG2014_010_2_FD_183967 | JGI IMG/M metagenome (GOLD analysis project Ga0210018, IMG submission 183967) | Groundwater microbial communities from aquifer - Crystal Geyser CG09_land_8/20/14_0.10 (SPAdes) (version 2) | ecosystem: Environmental > Aquatic > Deep subsurface > Groundwater | place... | reverse complement strand
TTTCTAACGGGGTTTACCGGAGGTTTTCTTTTTAACACTATTGACAGGGTGTCTTCTTTTTTTTCTCACACTATTGACAAGGTGTTTTAATTTGGTAAAATAGAAATCAGGTGCGAAGGAGATTACCCCCTTCTTAACCTTTACCCCGTAATACGGGGTTCGCTGTATGAGAATAGTTTTAACCAGTTTGAAAAAAGGAAGCGGCTAAGTTCAGGACGTCTGCCTTTTCTTGTATGAAGGGCCGCTTCTTAGAAGCGGTTTTTGATTACCCGAGCGAAGCGAAAGGTGGAGAAGAGGATTTATCTTCTTCGACTGGTTGGAAAGCCCTTTGAAAACTGAATATATTGCCAAAAAGGTAAAAATTTAAAATTGTGGTTATTACTTGCTAGTCAAGTAAACTCATTTTAAGGGCGGATGGTGGATGCCTTGGGAGGTTAAGGCGATGAAGGACGTGGCGTGCCTGCGATAAGCCTCGGGGAGGTGGTTAGCAACCTTTGATCCGGGGATGTCCGAATGGGGAAACCCGTTTTGAGGATAACTCAAAACAGTCTACTCTAAAGTAGACAGCGAACCCGCTGAAGTGAAACATCCCAGTAAGCGGAGGAAAAGAGAACGAAGATTTATTCCCTTAGTAGCGGCGAGCGAAGAGGGAAGAGCCCAAACCCATTATTTTTAATAGTGGGGGTTGCAAGAGGGTAACGTCGGGAGTGTTTGTCATCGATACAAATACTTCTGAGGGAGAACATTTAGACGAAGTTTGGTTAGTTGAAACTCCCTGGAAAGGGGTACCAAAGAGGGTAATAGTCCCGTAAGCGAAAATCACTTCGTGCTCCTTGTTATCTACCCCGTTAGAAATTTGGTTAATTTTTAAAAACTGCCACTTCTAAATACGATTATCGATTAGAATGTCGTATTTTATGACAGAGAAAAATAATTTTATAAAAAATTATTTTTCAGCCAGATTTCTAACGGGGTGTATCTTAAGTACCCCGGGACATGAAAAGCCCGTGGGAAGCAAGCCAAACTAACTGGCTAAGGCTAAATACTTAACCTCACCGATAGTGAACTAGTACCGTGAGGGAAAGGTGAAAAGTAGGGAGGTAATCCCGTTGAAATAGAACCTGAAACCATCTCGCTTACAAAGAGTCGGAGCCCCGTTAGAAATTTGGTTAATCTTTTGAAACTGGCATTACTAAATATGAACATTTATTAAGATATTGTATTTTATGTCAGAGAAAAATAATTTTAATCATAAAATTATTTTTCAGCCAGATTTCTAACGGGGTGACGGCGTGCTTTTTGCAGAACGAGCCAACGAGTCTAAACAGACAGCTAGTCTAAGTCCCTTTGGGACGAAGGCGTAGGGAAACCAAGTGTTAAAAGCGCGTTCAGCTCTCTGTTTAGGACCCGAAGCCAAGCGAGCTTGCCATGGCCAGGGTGAATCCCGCTGAAAAGCGTGAGGAAGCCCGAACCCGTGAGCCGTTCAATACTCTGGGATGAGCTGTGGTAAGAAGCGAAAAACTAATCGAGCTTGGTAATAGCTGGTTCTCCCCGAAATAGCTTTAGGGCTAGCCTTTGTTAAATATTTTCTGGAGGTAGAGCACTGAATGGAATTACTTGGATTCTTTCCAGTCTTTCCAATCAAACTCCGAATGCCAGAAAACTTAAACAAGGAGTTAGACTGTGGGGGCTAAGCTCCATGGTCAAAAGGGAAACAGCCCAGATCTTCATCTAAGGTCCCTAAATCAAGCTAAGTGTTTTAAAGGAAGTGAGATTCCTCTGATAGCTAGGAGGTTAGCTTAGAAGCAGCTACCCTTTAAAAAGTGCGTAATAGCTTACTAGCTAAGGAGTCTTGCGCCAAAGATAGCCGGGACTAAGCTTGATACCGAAGATAAGACTCATCGTGCTTCACTATTGTTCAGCACTTCATAGAACACATAACACATAACATGGAACACGTAACGTTTTTGTTTCATGTTCCATGCTTCATGTTCTATGAGTGCCGAGCGGTAGCGAGGCACGGTGGGGGTAGGGGAGCATTCTTAGTGCAGTGAAGTTTCAGCGTGAGCTGGGATGGAGCGCTAAGAAGTGAGAATGTTGGCATGAGTAACCGCAATCTCGACAAAAACTCGGGACACCGAAAGCCTTAGGTTTCCTTGGCGATGTCAATCAGCCAAGGGTTAGGCGGTCCTTAGGTAAAGCCGAAAGGCGTAGCTGATGGACAGCAGGTTAATATTCCTGCCCTCCAATGCTTTTTCAAAGGGTGACGCAGTCCAAAGGTCTGGGGGATTATTGGATTTCTAGGAGGCTTGCCTCCGTCTCAGATTAATGGGCTGCCTGGAAAAACCTCTGAGAGTTAAAAGTATTGGATCCGTACCGCAAACCGACACAGGTAGGCTAGTGTAATCGCACTAAGGTGAACGGGTGAAACCTCGTTAAGGAACTCGGCAAAAAAGTGGTCGTAACTTCGGAATAAGACCTCCCCGTTAGAAATTTGGTTAATTTTTTAAAACTGTCATTTCTGAATACAATTGTTAATTAGAATATCGTATTTTATGACAGAGAAAAATAATTTTATTCTTAAAATTATTTTTCAGCCAGATTTCTAACGGGGCGCAGCGAAAGTACCCCTAGCGACTGTTTATCAAAAACACAGGTCCCTGCTTAATTTGTAAAAAGATGTATAGGGGCTGAGGCCTGACCAGTGCTGGAACGTTAATCCTGAGGGTGTCTGTCGCAAGATAGATGCTCATTGGGTGAAGCGCCAGTGAACGTCCGCGGTAACTATAAGCACACGGATTGTAGTTGTAAAATCTAGCTATATGCGGGAAAGTCTGGTGAGTATCTAGCGCTACTAAACTCTAAAAACGTCGGAGTACAGTAAAAACGCGCTAGTGCAGACAATCCGCAGGAAAGTTTCCTTGAGTTTCCAAAAAACCTATGGAACAATGGCTTAAACAAATTCCATCTCAAATCGGTTATTATTTGGCCGGTTTCGTAGATGGTGAAGGAAGTTTTAATCTTTCCATTCGCAAAGGCGAAGGATATAGATACGGATGGCAACTCGGATTAAGTTTCAACGTATCTCAGAGAGACAAAACCAATCTTTTTCTCCTTAAAAAGCATTTGGGATGCGGAAGATTAAAAACAAGAAAGGATGGAGTACATTCTTTCGTCGTCGAAAATTTCAACTCGCTGAAGGGACGAGTGATTCCCTTCTTTGAAAGGTTTAATTTTCTTTCCTCTCGGACAAAGACAAACTTCTCGATTTTCACGAAAATCGTCAAGTTGATGGACGAGAAGAAACATCTGACACCAGGAGGATTAAGAGAAATTCTCGAACTTCGAGAAATATTGAATGAAGGCAGAGGAAGAAAAAGGAAATACAATTTAAAAGACGTTAATCTAACTTAAGGAAAATCCTCAGAGACTATACGCTAGAGTCCTGATAAATTTCAGGATATGAGATAGTCCGATCTCACGGGCGATCGTGAGTATCAGCAAAAGCTGAAATAACAAAATGAACCGTGTTAAAGTAGAAAAACGCACTGCTTTAGTAAAATTCGGCTGTATGCTGGAAAGTCTGGCGTATCCGGTGCTACTTTGCTATAATTAATTAAGGTAAGATCATACCTTAACATTATGCCAAGTGAAAAAGTATCCGGTGCAGACAATCAGCAGGAAAGGCTTAGATTTATCGGATGGATTGTTGGATTTGTAGATGGAGAAGGATGTTTTACGGTAAGTTTCTTCAAGCATCCAAAATCAAGGTTACGTCTTAAATGGCAGGTATTTCCAGAGTTTGTCATTACTCAGGAAATGAAAACTGAAAACGCCATAAAAAAGATTAAGAATTTCTTTGGATGCGGAGCAATTTATCTGAATAAGAGACACGATAACCATCACGAACATCTTCTAAAATACGTAGTAAGGAATCGCGAAGATCTATTGACGAAAATCATTCCATTCTTTGAAAGATATCCATTGTTATCCGCAAAGAAAAAAGATTTTCAGATATTCGCGAGAATTGTTCGGATGATGGGCAAAAGAAAACATCTCAAAGAAAAAGGACTAATGAAGATACGTTTGATGGTTAGAAAGATGAATAACCGTAAGTTCCGATGAATTTAAGAATCCCCAGAGACCATACGCCGAACCGAAGCATGTAATTATTTATATGCTCGGAAGATATGGCCCGAACTCTATGGCGACATAGAGAATTCCACAAATAGTGGATATAACAAATTGAGCGTAGTCCCTTGCCAGGTAAGTTCTGGCCCGCACGAATGGCTTAACGACTAGGGGACTGTCTCAACGAGGCGCCCGGTGAAAATGCAATAAGGGTGAAGATGCCCTTTACCTGCGGCTAGACGGAAAGACCCCGGGATCTTTACTGTAGTCAGATATTGGGTTTTGGTTTTAGATGCGTAGTGTAGCAGGGAGGCTTTGAAGCTTGGCTTTCGGGCTGAGTGGAGCCGCCAATGAAACACCTGTCTTTTAAAACCCTTATTCTAATTCCCGTTTTAGACGGGATGACAGTGTCTGATGGGCAGTTTAGGTGGGGCGCTTGCCTTAGAGTTTATTTACTTCAGTATTTTTCATTCTTTACACAAATCCGTTACTGGAATGAAAAAGAAGTTATGTGGTAAGTAAATGATGGGGCGTTCTGGCTATATGCGGGAACATCTGGGGAATCCAAAAGTACTCGGTCGAAGGGTAAAAATCTTTTGGTGCAGACAATCCGCAGGGAAGTGTAATGTGGTTTCCGAATTTGCGAAGCAAATTTGGAGTAAAGCACCCCTCAACGACTATACGCCAGACCGAATATTTTTAATATTCGGATGATATAGTCTGATCTTTGCGGCGACGCAAAGCGAATCCTAAAACATGAATTCAAAATTCATTGACGAGTTTAGGTCAAAAATAAACTTAAGCACAGAGCAAAAAGAAATCATTGTTGGTTTAATGTTGGGCGATGGTTGTTTGGAAACGCAGAATAGAGGACGGACGTACAGATTAAAAATTGAACAGACTTTGCTGCATAAGGACTATGTTGATTGGCTGTATGGAAAATTACAAAATCTGGTCTTGACTGGACCGCGAGAAAAAAATAAAAGAATTGGAGAGAAAACCTACTGCAATTATGGTTTTCAAACAATTTCTTGCGGAAGTTTAAGATTTTTTGCTCATCAATTTTATGACCAAGGCTCAAAAAAGAAAAAAATCCCAAAGATCATCAAGAAATTATTGAGTCCATTGGCTTTGGCTGTCTGGTTTATGGATGACGGTCAGATAAAATCAAAAAAGCATAAAGCCTTAATGATTAATAGCCAGTGTTTCTCAAGGAAGGATTTAGGATTATTGCAAAAAGTTTTGCTTAAAAATTTTCAGATAGAGACCACGTTAAAAAAAGATAAGCAAGGATTCAGAATTTATCTTTTAAGTAAAACTATTCAAAATTTTTTAGCAGTAATTCATTCATATGTAATTCCTTCTATGGGATATAAAATAGGTAGGATTAACACATTTGCCTAAAAGGTAACGGAGGCGCTTAAAGGTCGGCTAGCTCCGGATGGAAATCGGAGTGGTCGTGTAAAGGCACAAGCCGGCTTTACTGCGAGAGGGATATCTCGAGCAGTTGGGAAACCAGAACTTAGTGAACCGACCATGGTTAGTAGAACCGTGGAAGATCACCAGATAAAAGTTACCCCGGGGATAGGCTCTGTAATAAGAGCTGTTGTCCAACCTATCCGTAAGGATAGGAATGTACGGCTTATAACGGTGAAGCTAGAATTGGTCTTCTCGAAATTATTCGAGTTTTGAATTCTAGTAATACCGTGGGAAGTCGGAAGGAATTTGTTCAGATGTATGATTGCTTTATCAAAAGAGCAAAAATCTATCCTCTTTGGAACCATCCTTGGAGATGGGTTTTTGCAAAAGACTGGTGAAAAGAACGCCAGATTGCGTTTAGAGCATGGGTGGGAGCAAAAAGAGTATTTGTTTTGGAAAATAGAGAAACTTTCCTCTCTTTTCCAGGGAAAAGCAAAATATCTTGAAAGGATCCATCCAATCTCCAAACAAAAATACAAGTATTGGCGTCATCAGTCCCAGTCAACACCATATTTGGGGAAGCTTAGAAAGATTTTCTATCCAGATGAAAAAAAAGAAATTCCAGAAGAATTAGAAAAATATGTTTCTCCACTTATGTTAGCAGTCTGGTACATGGATGATGGATATTACTACCAAAGAGATCGTTGCAGTTATCTCTATCTCGGAAACGTAAGCTTAAAAGAAGCTAAGATAGTATCTTCTGTGTTTCTGGGGGAGTTTAATATCGCAACCCAAGTCTTACAGAAAAAGAAAGGGTATGCAGTATATTTTTCTCCGAAAGAAGCACAAAAACTCAAAACAATAATTAAAGGTCATATTTTATCTCAATTTAACTACAAACTTCCTTCTTGACCCCGTAACGACTTGCTCATAATTGAGCGGGGTGGGGCGATGAGAATTACTCACACCCCCGCCAATACGCCGTCCCCACCGATATTTACTTAAAGAGAACTTTATTCTCTTTTCGACCTTCGTCCCGTTGCTACGGGACTCGGTGGATGAAGATATAGTCTAATCTTAAAAAGATTGAACAGGCTAGTAGGGCCCGCGAGTTCACATCAACGGCCCTGTTCGGCACCTTAACATATCGGGGTGCTACAGTAGTAATGCTGTATTTCGCTTAAGGCGAAACGAAAAAACTGACTTATAACGGTGAAATCCATATGTAAATATATGGATAATACCGTGGGAAGTTCCCACCCAAATTTGTTATGCAAAATTGTGGCGGGTAACCCCGTAGAGACTTGACTTTAATAGTCAGAGTCCTTCAAATTTATTGAGGGGCTAACACGTCAGCTCCATCGAGAATTCGGCAGGTGATGAGAACTTCGTTCTCATCTTGACCTTCGTCCCGCTATGCGGGACTCGGTGGAATAAGATATAGTCCGATCCTCCAAGTAATTGGAGAAAAATTATCGACAGCGATGTCGGCTAACATTGTGATTGGCCGCTTTCCAAGTAATTGGAATGATAAAATTCAGCTAATAACGGTGAAGCCCTAATTCTTTTACGAACGATAGTGAAGAAGAGATTTATCTCTTCGACTATGATAAAATAAAGGAATGGGTAATACCGTGGGAAGTCAAAGAAGTCTTACAAAACAACAAAGAGAGATTCTTATTGGAACATTACTCGGAGATGGATGCTTGGAGAAAAACGGAAGAAATGTCCGTTTGAGGATTGATCATGGATTAGGTCAGAAGGATTACATAGATTGGAAATTTAGGGAACTTGAGCATTTAGCTACAGATTCACCTAGATTGATCAAGGGGACAATGCATCCCAATACAGAAAAGAGGTATGAAAGATGGCATTTCTCTACATTTTCTCTTCCTGAGCTTAATACCTACTGGTACAAGTTCTATTCTAAGAGAAAGAAAAGAGTTCCAAAAGATATTCTCAAGTTGTTAAAATCACCATTGTCTTTGGCCATCTGGTTTATGGATGATGGATACAAGAGGAATGATTGCAATGCATTCAGGATAAGCACAGAGTGTTTTAACCTCAATGAACAGAAATTATTACAGAAATGCCTAGGAAGAAATTTCAGAATAAAGGTTAATCCTCATAGAAAAGGTAAATTCTGGAATCTATACATTCCTAGTGCGGAGGTAAGGACTTTCTCTAAAGTAGTGAAACCTTATATTATTCCTTCAATGAATTACAAGATTTCTTTGACCCCGTAACGACTGAGGATTTAATCCGAGATAGTGGGTACCTGATAATCAGGAACTTAAACCATTATCATACGCTGACCCCTATTAAATAGGGAGATGATATAGTCTATACTTCAAGTGATTGAAGAGTGATATGCATCACATCCTGGGGGTGGAGCAGCTCCCAAGGGTGAGATTTAGTCAAGCCCTAACCGACTAATAACGGTGAAGCCCTAATTCTTTTACCAAACGTTAGTGAAGGTAGAGAAGAAGAAATCTTCTTCGACTATGTTAAAATAAAAGAATGGGTAATACCGTGGGAAGTCGTCGCAGAGGCGACCCCGTAACGACTTCGTTTGCTCGATTAGATCGAGCACGGGATAGAAGTTAAAACCTTCTATAATACGTCGGTATCTCTAAGTAATTTAGGGATAAAGTTATAGTCTGTGCCATAAGAAATTATGGATAGCATGTTGGCTGTTCGCCAATTAAAGTGATACGTGAGCTGGGTGAGTGAAGTATGAGCCCAGTAAAAACTAGCTAATAACGGTGAAGCCCATTACTTTTTGTGATAAAATAAGATAATGGGTAATACCGTGGGAAGACAATTTAACATCTCACCACTTCAAAAAGAAGTAATTATTGGATGTCTTTTAGGAGATGGAAGGTTAGAATGTCGATCAAAAGAAGGAAGTGCTAGATTGAGAATTCATCAAGGATGGAAACAAAAAGATCTCGTTTTCTGGAAATATAAAGCATTAAGGAACTTAGTTTCGTGCGCTCCGAGAAAAATAGTATGCTGGAAAAATCCCAAAAGCAACGAAGACTATTATTCCTGGTACTTTCACACAAAGACAATTCCAGAATTCAAAGAGCTTTATGAGATATTTTATCGATACGGAAGGAAAAGATTACCGCGGAATATTCCCGATTTGTTAACGCCATTGAGTTTAGCAGTTTGGGTTATGGATATGGGTTATGGATAACGGTTGCAATACCGGTGATTCGTTGATATTGAACACTCAGAACTATTCAATGTCAGAACACCAAAAATTACAGAGAGTTTTTCAAGAAAAGTTCGGTACATTCCCTACCGTAAATAAAGACAGAGATGAATTTCGATTAAGATTTAATCGAAAAGATGCCTCAGAATTGATTAAGATTATTACGGCAAACATTATTCCTTCAATGAGATATAAAATTGTCCCCGTAGAGACTGAGTCCGCAAGGACGAGGTAGTAGGTATAAACTACTACAACACGCTAGGTCGCTGTTAAGCGATAAGTTATAGTCCGTACTTGTAGCAATACAAGAGCAATATGTCAGACCGTCAATTTAGGCGGCATCCCGTAGTAATACGAGATGCAAAACCGACTAATATCGGTGAAATCCATAAAAACTTCAACCTGCGTTTATGGATAATACCGAGGCAACTTCAGTAATAACTGGAGAAGCCGTAGAGACTTCTCGCACAAGCGAGGGATGGAAGGCAAAATCTTTCATAATACGTCGGTCATCCAGAAAGAATACATTCTGGCTGGATGGTGATATAGTCCATACACTTAGTAATAAGTGAGAAATATGCGTGAGACAGGTTGGTCCCTATCTACCGCAGGCGTCGAGTCTTGAGGGGAGTTCTCCCTAGTAAGAAATTGCTACTTTACAGAGTAATCTGTAATGAAAATCCGACTAATAACGGTGGAACCTTCATTTACCGAGCCCGCAAAGCGGGCGAAGGTGGAGAAGAGGATAAAATCCTCTTTGACATTTATTTGGTTGCAGAGATTACGAGAATTTTGCGGTCCTCGCATCTCGTGATACAATATACTTGAGGACCAGATAATTAATAAGGCAATACCGTGGGAAGTCGCCGCAGAGGCGACCCCGTAACGACTTCTCCGACACGCGTCGGAGGGATATGAGCACAAAACTCGTATAATATGTCGGTGCCCCAATCCCGCAGAACGGGATGGGCAAAGATATAGTCTAAACCCGCAGAAATGCGAGGAGCATTTGACGAGAGGACCGGGAGGAACTGACCTCTGGTCTACCAGCTGTTCCGCCAGGAGCATCGCTGGGTAGCTAAGTCAGGAACTGATAAGTGCTGAAAGCATCTAAGCACGAAGCAGGCCCCAAGATTAAGACTCTTAGATTCCTCAGAGACTATGAGGTTGATAGGCTGCAAGTGTAAGTGTGGTAACACATTAAGCTGAGCAGTACTAATAAATCATTTTTGTTGCTTGACTAGCAATTAATGACTACAATACAAAAGGGCGTTGAGATGGTGGCTATGCTGGAGTTGTCCCACCCGTTCCCATATCGAACACGGAAGTGAAATACTCCAAGGCCGATGATAGTGCTATTGCGCGAAAGTAGGTAGCCGCCATCCCAGCGCCTTTTTGTTTCAGGGCGATGAAATAAATTTCATCTTCCGCCTCATTCCAAAATGGAATTTCGGCAAACAAAAACCCCGCTCTGGCGGGATTTTGTTTCAAAGTCAGATTTCAATTATTCGTCTTCCCCGCCCCAATCATCATCCTCTTCTTCTTTCTTCTCTTTGCCTTCTTCCTCTTCCTCTTCCTCTTCTATAGGAAGAATGTCAGCCTCTGGGTTTGCTTCGTCCTCAATTTGAGAAAGTGGGGAGACGTATAGTTTTTCCTCTAACATCGCAGTAGAAGTATTTTTTGTCTCGTGGTTCGACCTTTCCCGGTAGTAGAAATTGGACAAGTATTATTTTATTTTGCGAAGCAAGTCCAATTTTCACTACTGGGTTTTTTTAATGCTAATCTTAGTATATTTATCCAAAAACTCCTGTCAACCCCGTTAGAAGTGGAGTTTTGCACAAGGGGTATCGATAGGATTTGGAGAAGGAATTTTGAGAGAAGAAAACTTTGCTTTCTTCTTTACCTGCGCTTCCATAAAGAGCTTGGTTTATGATAGAATAGAGCAATGAAAATTCCTTTCCGAAAAAAGATTTCTCTTCTTCTTATTCTCTTAGTTCTTGTTTTTCTTCTTTTAAACTTGACAGGTTCTTATCTTAGCGTTAAGAACTTTTTCTATAATATTTCTTCTCCTTTGGAAGTCATCTTTTGGCAATGGGGAGAAGAGGTTTCTGGTTTTTTGGGCGTTTTCTCTAAGCAGAGCGCTTTGCTGGAAGAGGTAAAAGAGCTTTCCTTTAAAAACCAAGAGTTGCTTGGCGAAGTGGCTTTTTTAAGAGAATTAAAAAAAGAGAATGAGGTTTTAAGAGAGGCTTTGAATCTTGGTCTGGAGAAAGATTTCCAGCTTGAGATAGCAAGGGTTATTGCTAAAGACATATCTCAAGACTCCCTTTTAGTGGATAAAGGCAAGAAAGCCGGGCTTTTGAGTGGAATGCCTTTAATCTCTCCACAAAAAGTCTTGGTAGGAAGGATTGGTCAGGTTTATGAGGATTTTTCAGAGGTTATTCTTATTTCCCACAAAGATAGTTCTTTCGATGCCAAGCTTTCAGACAGAGAAGTATTCGGTTTAATAGAAGGTAGGGGAGCCTTTAAGATTTATTTGGACCTTGTTTCGAAAGAAGAGCTAATTTCCAAGGGGGAGCTAGTAGTGA